>ERZ1643246.3740-NODE-3740-length-12672-cov-8.607751_pt1 | contig 12672 bp, 9 predicted proteins | sample MGYA00579265_ERZ1643246 | MGnify/ENA primary metagenome ERZ1643246 (study PRJEB29033, sample SAMEA4952261) | chicken gut metagenome | biome: Broiler Chicken; feature: Gastrointestinal Tract; material: Caecum | place: Ireland | collected 2018 | study: Broiler...
GTATGGGCCGCAGGCCAGATGAACAAACCCCGAATCTTCTTTGTCTTCTTCCACCCGCAGCTGCACCGGCATTTCCATAAGAATTTTATCTCCTGCCTGGCACGGCCCGATATTGAGATACCCGTCTTCCGGTTTTTGTTCCAGTACTGTCCCGTTTTTCAATACCTTGACTTCCTGTGCCCAGAAAGGTACATGAATCTTTAAATTTCGTTTCATGTCCTTTCCATTTCGGATCACTGCCCGTCCTTTTTCCATATCTGTAGAAATATCCAGTTCCTCTTCCCCGGACAACCTGGAATCAATCAGCAGATTGACATAAACATTGCTGTCATCGTAAGCATAGATATGTTCCATATACCGGAATCTGCTTTCCATTCCTGTCCCATGGCAGCAGGTATTTTCTGTTGTGGAATATTCCTTGACGCCTCCCGGACAGAGCGGCATAAAATATGTCGTCCCGCCATCGGCCTCGTGGCTGCTGCTTGCAAGAATATGATTACACAGAGTATTTTCATAATAATCCATCAGTCTTCCCTCTGGTTTGTACTGGAAAATCTGCCCTGTCAGCCGCAGCATATTATAACTTGCGCAGCTCTCTGCCGCTTTATCTGTCAGATAGGAACATGTCGTTCCTGCTCTGTGAAACATTTCTGTCTCTCCGGTTCCTCCGATACAATAAACATGACCGCCCGTTACAATATCCCAGAAATGTCGTCCCACATCCCAGAACTCGGTCTCTTTGGTTGCTTCATAAAGCTTCATGGCTCCGATGACCTGCGGAATGTGCTGGTTTGCATGCATATCTTCCAGTGTATCGCAGTTCTCCTCCATCGGATAATAAAGCTTTTCATTATAGAACATCCGTGCTGCTTCCAGATGCTCCGGCTTTTTGGTAATCTGGTAAAGCTGTACCATGGTTCCAGGCATTCCTCCGAATTCACCTGCAATATACATGGACCACATCTTTTCCCTTTTTTCTCTTGTCAGCCTGGACAGTCTTTGATAGACCCAGTCTCCCAGAGGGGAAAGAATCTCCAGAGCCTGTTCCTCTCCCGCCAGGAGGTAACAGTCCTCCAGCCCTGCCATGATTTTATCCAGCGTATAATAAGGAGCCCAGATTTCCGGATATTTCGTATACTGTTCCAGCAGATCAAACTGCTCTTCATCATAGGCACTTAAAAATCCAGGATGGATCCCTTCTTTCCCCTGAAATGCATCCTGACATTCTTTCAGTCCGTTTACCATTTCCCGGATCTTCTCCCGGAAGCGCGTATCACCGGATGCTGCATATGCCAGGGCAAGCCCGGAAAGATAATGCCCGGTGGTATGTCCTTTCAGCTTACAGCTGTCCTCATCCCATCCTGTCATAGGCTGGGCCCCTTTTGTATCCAGTCCTGCAGCCTTTCGGAAATTGTAGAGCATCTGTCCGTCATCTACCGCCAGAAGCCAGTCCAGCATATACTGCTGGTATTTCTCATAGAGCGTTCCTTTCTTCAATCGCACATGGGACAGAGGATAAAACCGCACCGTTTCCTCCTCCCCTTTTTTCTGCTCTACATGATCCCGGATCGTAATCACAGCGGTGGCCTTTTTATCACTCATTTCTATCCGGCCTGAAACTTCCACGCTCCCTTCTCCGGACGGAACCTCAAACGGTTCCCATTTGACCGGAACTGTCGTCTGACACCCTTCTGCCGTATGGACGATCACAACCGATGGGAGCCGGATTTCTCTCCCTGTTTCCACTTCCAAACAGACAGGGCGGATATCCGTGACCGTCAGTTTCTTTGCCTCCTGCAGCACAGTTGCTGTAAAAACTCTTTCACCGGTACATCCCTCATATTCCGCCTTTACCTTTAAAGTTACGTTACGATTGCCCATACCATGAAGCGGTCTATGGATCGTTCCATCTTCTTCAATAAATCTGCTCTCTCCTGTCTCCCAGGTCAAGCTGGAACCATATTTTCCTTTCCGTGGGAGATTCAGATTTTCATCTACCGTATTTAAATTTCCAATATAGACTGCATCCAGGTCTTTCTCAATAATCTGTTCTTTCTTCATCTCTTTTCTCCTTTTGCGTCTTCTCTCTTTTCCTATTTGACATTCATTGTCTATGTGGTATACTGAATACAATATACAGTATACAAGAGAGGATGTTTAGTATGAATACGATCTTTAATGTCAACGGTCCTGTATTTACGTTTTTATCCAAAGTCTGTGATGTACTGATTGTCAGTATTCTCTGGACTCTTTTTTGCCTGCCCGTGATAACAGTTGCTCCATCTTGTGCAGCACTTTATCACACTGTTCACAAATCGATTTTGAATAATGAAGGGTATGTGGTTTCTACCTTCTGGAAATCCTTCCGTTCCGGTCTGAAGCAGGGGATCGCTCTTTCGCTGTTCTGTCTGTTTCTGACTGCCTTTAGTATTCTCAGCTACCTGTTCATTACCGAAGAAGGCCGGAACCGCATTCTGGTCATTCTCTACTTTGCCTTGTTTGTCCTTGCCATCCTGTTTCTTCTTGTACTGATCATGTACAGTTTTCCGATACTTTCACGGTTTTATATGCGGATTTCCGTTATTCTGAAAACCTCTGTTGCCCTGGCAGTCACACGAATCGGATTTACCCTGCTTCTTGCTCTCATCCTGCTTCTCTGCGCCGGAACCATGCTTTTGGCTCCTTTCACGCTTCTGTTTCTTCCGGCCTGCTATGCCATGGCCGCAGAGCGTCTGATTGAGCCCGGTTTTCAAAAGATTGTCGACGCAAAAGAACAGGCTGATCTCCCAAAAGAGGAGGACAATTAATACCTGGCTGCGATTTCTTCTCCTGCAGCCAGCCGTTTCACGGTATCCAGCATGGTTTCCAGTTGAGAAGCCTGAAGCAGAAATCCTCTTTCTCCCTGGTTCAATTCTACATACACCTGTCTGGAATCCTCATGATAACAGGTCAGCACATCTTCTGTACCATCTTGATACTGATAGGTGATTCTTGCTTCCTCTTTCAGCGCTGCCGTATCCGGAAAGTCTGTAAATAAGACCTGATCCGCAGAAAGTCCTGCCAGCGTATAATAAAAACTTCGGAAAGATCCTCCGTCCGTCTCACTGCCATTGCAGGTAATCCGTTCTTTCTCCCCGCCTACATCCTCAAACTGAAACTGGTACTGTTCTCCGCCTGCGGTAATTTCCAGACGGTCCAATGTTTTGATATCCGCCGCAAGTACGGTATGGCTTACCAGGCTGTCTGCCGTTTCTTCCATCCATGGCATCTTATCCTCACTGCAGGTATAAATCACATCGGTATCCCCGCTCATCACATATACCATTCCATGATCCGGTCTGGAAACCTGCAGTGAAAAAGAATACGCTTTCCCTTCACTGTCTGTATATTCCACCTGGAGTGTTTTCCACGGGTCAGCAAGCCCTGTTGTTTCTTTCTCCTGCTCATCGGGATGAATCCGTTCCACCGATTCTGCCTGAATTCCAAACAGATCCGGAAAAACATCTTCTGTCACTCCCGCATCTGCCGGATAATCCCTTGGAGACACCATCTGGTAGGAATTCACGGTGTATCCGGCCAGCTCCTGGCTGTCACGATACTCAAGAATCAGATCGCTTCCTCCATTCTCTGCAATCTCCAGCCTTGTGACCAGTATATCCTCTTCCCCCTCCGGATATTCCGGAGTCAGTTCTCTGGAAACCAGGCTTTCCCTTCCGTATAACAGGTCTTCAATCTGACTGCTTTTTACAATCAGCACCTGATCCTCCCAGAGCAGATAACGAAGCGTTCCTTCTTCTCCCGGCACTTCTTCTCCGATCTGAACCGTCATGTTGTCTCCATTGTCACTGGTGATCAGGACCTGTGCCTTCGGATGGTCCAGGCCAAAATCCGAAAGCCGGTCCTGCCCGTCCGAAACTTCCTGCTCTGCGGTCAGATTTTCAAGATTCTTCCGGATGTTCTCTACCGTACCCTCATCCAGAGGCAGATCTTCCATTCCCTTTACTGCTGCCTCTTCTCCGTCCCAGTACAGAAGAAACCTTCCTTGTTCATTTTCCGTCTCTATCTGCTGAATCGTACTTCCATCCTTCCAGAGAGCAATTTCCTTCCTCTCCTTGTTCCCCTCTGAACTGTCCGGATTTCCAAGGAAAAGCCACACTGCTCCCAGAACTGCCAGACATACGGCAATCACTCCTGCTGTGATCCACTGTCTCTTCATAACCGTATTCCTCCGCTATCGATGTCTTCTTCTAAGCCAGACTACCATTCCTGCCACCAGCATAACTGCCGGAAGGCCTGCCAGAAAGATCCAGCTGTATGCATAAGTCCTGGATGACGTCATGTTGTGAACCGCAGAAGTCAGATCTTTAACCGGGATATTTACACTTGTTTCCCTTCCGGTCAGCTGATCAAAAACTCCCAGAATATAGTCACCATTCGCAAACGTAGTACCTGATACCAGTGTCCCTGTAAATGCGAGCGCTGATCCGGACACAACCAGATTCGATGAAGTGACGTCTGATCCGTACAGACTGTGGGTGGACATCACCATTCCTTTGGCATCTCCGGTTATCATATCCTCCGTAATCTGTTCTGCATCCAGTGTCACTTTCCCTGATGAATCGGAAAAGTCCAGAAGGACGGAAGTCTCATATCCATCCTGTTCTTCAAACAACACATCGACGGGACGGCAAAGTGCCATAATCGTGATATCGTTTGCTGTCATTTCGGATGCAAACTGTTCGTCTGCATATTGCGCGACCGGATAATAAATCTGTTTATAATAAAGACTGCTTCTGGACTCAAATGCGTATCCATCTTCTGCCGACAGTCCCCACTCCTTCATCAATGCTTCCAGATTTGGCAGACTTCCTGCATTTGGATCCAGAAAGACAAACAGGCTTTTTCCCTGCTCTCCGTTGTTGTTAAGCCACCTGGAAAGTTTGGTAACGCTGTCTTCTTCCAGATCATTCTGCGGTGCAAACAAAACTGCCGCCTGGGCTTCCTGATCGATCTCCTCTGTGAGAAGAGAACTCTGTGTCACTTCATACTGATTTCCTTCCAGAAGGGTGGTAAGGTCTTCCGGAGCAGTATCTCCGTATCCTGTCAGTATAGTAACTCTTGTTTTTTCGCCGGACGTCACTGTCATAAGGGCGCCGGTCACCTTCTGTTCCACACGCGAAGCAGTAATCTGGCTTCCTGTACTGTCATAATCATACAATTCCTGAAATGACAGCACTTCCTGGTTCTCCCCGGATTCGATAATGATATCATACGCATTCAGTTCCAGATCCGGATACTGGGATACAAAGGTCGGATTCTCTGTGATATCAACAAATTCCAGTGTAACTCTGTCTGAATTTCTCCCATAGTCCAGCAGATTTTGATAGGCCTGCACAATGTAGTAGCTTCCTGTAGCCATATCTTCTTCCCCTACCAGAACGGTGATTTTTACATCCTGATCCAGTTTTTTCAACCAGGAAACGGATTCCCCGGAAAGCGCATATCTGTCATTGGCCGTCAAGTCCGCTCTCAGGTCAAAACGTTCTGTCAACCGGCCTGATAACAGGACCGCTGCCACTGCCAGGACAATTCCCAAAACGGTGATGATGACCGCCCATGCTCCATATTTCCATCGTTTCTTTATTCTGTCCATTCCTTTTCTCCTTTCCCGCTACTGTCCGCTCCATCTGCGTCTCTCCATGACACGGACGGTCAAGAAGAAAAACAGTGCCGCAAAACTGAAAAAGAACACCAGATCCGACAACTGGAAAATCCCCATTGTCAGATTGTAGTAACGATCGTAAAATGACAGGCCATAAAGCAGTTTCTGAAGTGGCTCAAAGGGTACCACAGCAGCCAGAGAATTCAAGGATATCACTACCAGCATTCCTGCGAAACCTCCAATCGCCGCTATAATCTGGCTTTCTGTCTGTGCCGAAATAAACATACATAAGGAAATTCCCGCAAATCCCATCAGGGCAAGACCCGCCAGATTTCCCCAGAACACTGCCCAGTTCATGTCCGCAAACGGGGACAGCACCAGTGCATGTACAAGAGTGACACCGATACCCATGAGAAATACCGTCGCTGCCGCAAAATATTTTCCCGCTACGATTCCTCCCAGAGATACCGGTGCCGCAAAAAGCATCTGATCTGTTTTCTGTTTCCTGTCCTCACTCATCAGCCGCATTGTCAATACTGGAGTCAGAAGCAGAGTCACTGTGTACAGGAATGTAAATTCGTAGCTCATTTCTGCCTGCCCGCTCAAAATCAGCACACTGTACTCATATCCTGCCAGACAGTAAAAGGCGGCCAGATAAACATATCCTGCCGGAGCAACGAAATAAGATGACATTTCTCTTAAAAAGACTGCTTTCACAGCTTCTCCCCTCCTTTCTTTCCGGTCAGTTTCAGGAAAATATCTTCCAGAGACAAATGAATCCCGGTAAGTTCCGTCAAAAGCCATGGACTTTGTTTCATATAAGCGGCGATTCTTCTTCTCGCATCTATCTCATCTTCGACCTTGATTTCAAAAGCACAGCTTCCCTTTTCCTGACAAGGAATCCTGCTGACTTCCCTCACTCCCGGAATCTGTCTCAAAGCCTGTCCGATTTCCTTTTCCGGTCCTGCCGCACACACACGCAGCTGCTTTCCTGCCAGCTGTTCTTCCAGATGTTCCGGTGTATCATCCGCCAGAATTTTTCCCTGTTTGATTACAACAACACGGTCACATACCGCCTGCACTTCTGATAAAATATGAGAAGAAAAAATCAGCGTATGTTTTTTCCGCAGATTCTGAATCAGATTCCGGATTTCAATCATCTGCTCCGGATCCAGTCCGGAAGTAGGCTCATCCAGAATTAAAATTTTAGGCTCTCCAATCAGCGCCTGGGCGATCCCAATTCTCTGCCGGTATCCTTTCGACAGATTTTTAATGACCCGGTCATACACTTCCGTGATATAGGCAGCCTTACATACCGCCTGAATATGCTTTTCATACGGAAGTCTGCATTTTTTCAGCCGGTAGACGAATTTCAGGTACTCCTTCACTGTCATCTCCGGATAAAGAGGCGGGGTTTCCGGAAGATATCCCAGCTCCTTTTTTGCCTGGAGAGGTTCTTCCAGAATTTCATGTCCGTTCAGGCGGACCGTCCCTTCTGTGGAAGAAAGGTTTCCCGTCATAATATTCATAGTTGTCGATTTGCCCGCCCCGTTCAGCCCTAAAAGACCCAGGATTTCTCCCTCATTGACATCAAAACTGATATGATCCAGAACTCTTTTGGATCCATAGTTTTTTACAAGTTCTCTTACTTCAATCATCTTTTAACCCCGCACTTTTCAGATTTATCCTTTCATTCCGCTCATGGCGATACCCCGGACAATATACTTCTGGCAGCACACAAACAGAATAATGATCGGTATTAAAGCCAAAATAGATCCGGCCATAATCAGGTCATATCTGGATGTAAATGAATTACGGAAGGAAGAGAGTCCCATCTGCACCGTAAACTTTGCATCTGACGCAATATAAATAACCGGTCCCATAAAGTCGTTGTAAGCACTCTGGAACTGGAATACAGTCAGAGTAGAAATAATCGGCTTACAAAGCGGCATGAAAATCTGCCACCAGATACGCACATGGCTGCAGCCGTCCACAATCGCCGCCTCTTCCAGCTCTTTCGGCAGAGTCATAAAGAACTGCCTTGTCAGGAAGATAGAAAATGGCGTTCCGAACATCGCCGGAACAATCAGCGGTACATAGGTATCGTAGAATCCCAGATCTTTGAAGAACAGGAATCGCGGAACCAGTGTAATGACAAAAGGTACCATCATCGCTGCCAGAAAGCACATGAAAATTTTGTTTCTTCCCGGAAAACGGAGTCTGGCAAACGCATATCCTGCCAAAGAAGAAAAGATAACATTAAATACCGTACTTGGCACTGCGATTTTCATACTGTTCAAAAACATCTGCCAGAAACTGATGCTTCCGCGGGAGGCAGCTTCTGTAAAGTTCTCCCATTTCCACTCTGTCGGGAAAAAGGTAGGCGGGTAGGCAAACAGCTCTCTCTGGCTCTTAAAAGCTGATACCACCATCCAGATAAACGGAAGAGCAACCAGCACCGCTACGATAAGCAGAAGAAGATAAGTTAACATACTTTTTAGTTTTTTTCTCGTCACGTTCTTTGCCCTCCTCTATGTGTCATACTCGCGATTCAGGAACTTGTTCTGAATCAGGGTGATAGCCATAATAATGATGAACAGAACAACTGCCATGGCACATGCATAGCCCATCTTGTTATACTCAAATGCATTGGACCACAGATAGTAGGATACCGTATAAGTAGAATATCCCGGTCCTCCTTTGGTCATAATAAAGATTTCCGTATACATCTGGAACGCGTCAATTACAGCGGTCAGCATAACAAAATAAATCGATGGCATAATCAAAGGCAGTTTGATATATCTTAGTTTCTGCCAAGGTGTAATTCCGTCAAGCGCTGCTGCTTCATAAAGACTTTCATCAATTCCCTGTAAAGCGGAAAGGAAAATCAGCATATTATAGCCCGCCCATTTCCAGGTAGACATAATCGCAATCGCCACCAGGGAATACTTCGCATCTGTCAGCCATCCGATCGGATCGATTCCAAACAGTCCCAGGATAAAGTTCAAAATACCGTAATCGGTATTGTAGATCCACACCCAGAGAAGTGCCACGCACACAATCGGGCAGACTACCGGCAGATAGTAAAAGGTTCGGAAAAATCCGGATCCTTTGATCTTTCTGTCCAGCAGAAGCGCCAGAAGAAACGATGTAACGACTGACATCGGAACATAAATAATTACCCATTTAAACGTATTAACAAGTGATGTCCGGAATACTTCATCTCCCAGAAGAGTCTTGTAATTCTCAATTCCAATCATCTTCGGGTCCTGAAGTAGATTCCAGTCAAAAAAACTGATGAAGAATGACCTGATAATCGGATAGTACATCAGCACAACAAGGCTGATCAACGGCAGAAGAATAAAGGTGAATCCTGTCAGGGCTTCCTTCTGTTTCAGCGTCATTCCTCTCTTTGAAGTAGTGATTGTTTTCATAGACTCATAACCCCATTCTTTCCTTAACTGAATTTTCCTTTATTTGTAAGAGAAGGGCATCCCGGTTCTCCCGGATGCCCTTCGTCCTCATTTTATAAAGGCTCCGTTTTATAATCGTCTACTCTGTAAATACAGTTGAATTTGCCTGTTCATCAATCTGTTTCACTGCTTCTTCCAGTGTTGTCTTTCCTTCAAATGCGTCAGACAGACGGGCAGTGATAATATCGCTGTATTCAGACCATTTTCCAGTCTGGCATGCTTCAATCTGAGATTCATTGCCCAGATATGCAGCAGAATTAATGAACGCATCCGGTGACGGAGGTGTATTTACATAGTCTTCATTTTCCATCAGATCTGTATAAACCGGCAGAGACAGTGCGGATTCCATAACCAGCGCAAGTCCTTCATCACTCATCTGGAAGGAAAGCAGGTTTGCCGCAATATCTTTGTTTTCACTGGTATCGGCGATACATACCATACTACAGATAAACGGGCAGGTACGTGTCGTGCCCATAGGCATTTCTACTGCATCCCATTCAAAATCACATTCAGAACGGAAAGACGGGATCACCCAGCGTCCGGACGGATACATGGCAACCTGTCCTGTAATGAACAGACGGTCTTCACTGTCACCTGTCGCTGATACCGATCCCGGAGACGGTGCAGATCCAGCCTGTACCAGATCATACATTACGCTAAGTCCTTCCATTGCTTCCGGACTGGATAAATTGGATTTTCCATTTGCAAACCAGTCTGCTCCGTAATTTCCCATCCAGTTAATCCAGTCAGCACGGTAATTATTGATTGCAGTACCGTATACTGTCGTACGGTCACCGTTCTTCTGAGTCAGTTCTGCTGCAATCTCTTTGTAATCATCTACTGTCCAGTCATTCGTCGGAACCTCTACTCCCGCTTCATCAAACATGTCCAGATTGAGATACATCACATAGGATGTCCAGTCTTTCGGGAAGGCTACCTGCTGTCCATCAATATTACCAAACTCCAGAACACCATCGATAATATTTTCTGTAAGCTGCGGATACTCTTCAATCACGCTGTCCAGCTCTGAGAGCATTCCTGCATCCTTATACTTTTTCACACCAGATTCACCAACCCAGAACAGATCCGGCAGATCATCCGCTACCGCCAGTGTCTGAAGTTTGGTGTCATAATCCGATGGTACATACATCTGCTCTACCTCTACATTCGGAGCATACTGCTCGTATGTACTGAATACATTTGCATACATTTCTCTCTCATAGTCATCGCCGGAGTGCATGTACGTTACTTTTCCGCTCAGGTCTGCTGCTTTCTCAGCCCCTTCCCAGTTCGTGTCTTCTGCAGTTTTTGTCGGCTTTTTTTCTTCCTTGCTATCTCCGCCGGATCCGCCGCATCCTGTTGCCGAGACTGCCATCGTAGCTGTCATAAGGAACGCCAGTGTTTTTCTTAATGTTTTCTTTTTCATAAGTTCGTCTCCTTTCTTTTCTGGTGTTCTATCATTGATGCCTGGGCATAAATGATTCTTCATTTAACAGAACAGCTCCACTGCCAGGTCTGTCCCCTTTCTTAAAAACAGCGGGATTCTTTCCAATGGTGCTTCCACTGTAATCCAGCACCCGCCCTGATATTCTTTTCCCACAGCGGTGTCGATCCAGGTATGACCGGATGGCAGATACACCCGCCTCTCTCTTCTTCCCTTTTCATAAACCGGACATACCATAATGTCCGGACCAAACAGATATTGATCAAAAATCTCGTAACAGATTTCTTCCGTAAAATCAAAAAACAATGGTCTCATCACCGGAATACCTTCTTTCGAAGCCAGCTCAAACTGTCTGCAGATGTATGGACGCAGCCGCTCACGGATTTCTACATAATGTTTCATAATCTCATAAGCCTCTTCGCCATAGCTCCAGATCTCATTCGGCCCGCCCGAATAACAGAAACCGTCCAGTGTCACCGGCGGCGATTTGGGCCGGTCCTTTTTCTCCCGGAAACCATGCATTCTGAAAACCGGACAGAATGCTCCGAACTGGAACCAGCGTATCATACACTCTCTGTACCCCTTCGAATCCGGATCACCTCCATGAAATCCTCCGATATCTGTCGTCCACCATGGTATTCCGCTGACCGCCACATGAAGACCGGTCTTGATCTGACGGCGGAGACTGTCGAAATCTGCACAGATATCTCCAGACCAAAGAACCACGCCAAATCTCTGACTGCCAAGGAACGCACAGCGTATCAGGTTGATGATTTCATCCTGACCGGACTCTTTCTGCCCATCATAAAAGGTCTTTGCATAATAAAATGGATAAAGACTGCTGACTTCCATTCCGTTTCCAATCCAGTAACGAAGATTATCGTAATCGTAAGGCCCGATTTCCGGTTCCGCTTCATCAAGCCAGAAATTCCGGATTCCCAGACTGTAGTAATTCTCTTTTACCCGCTCCCATACAAACTTCCTCGCTTCAGGATTCGTTGGATCATAATAGGTTTCCGGACCTCTGCAGTACACTAGCGCTCCCGGACCTCTTTCTGCACGGATCAGCATATTTTGTTCCCGCATCTCCAAGTAATTCTCACTGCGAGGATCCACCGTAGGCCAGATGGACACCAGAAGGTGGACTCCCATCTCTTCCAGTTCTTTCACCATTGCAGCCGCATCCGGCCAGTAAGTCCGGTCAAATTTCCATTCTCCCTGCTGCGGCCAGTGAAAATAGTCACAGACAATCATAGAAAGCGGAATTTCTCTTTTTTGATATTCCCGTGCAACGCCGAGCAGTTCCTCCTGGGTTTCATATCTCAGTTTCGATTGCCACAGCCCGGCGGCCCATTCCGGAAACTTCGGTGCAAATCCGGTAAGCCGGCAGTACCTGTTTTCAATCTCTCCCGGGCGATCACCCACAATTACCAGATAGTCGATCTGAGCCGCAGCCTCTGCCACCCACCGTGTCTCCGATGTTCCAAATTCGACTCTTCCGATTGCCGGATTATTCCAGACAAATCCGTAACCCCTGGATGAAATGACAAAAGGAATGGTACTTTTGGTATTCTGCTGACACAAATCCAGCGCTGCACCTTTCAAGTCAAACAGATCGTGGGCTTCCTGACCAAGCCCGTAAAAATGTTCCCCTTCCACAGAACGGAAATGCTGCTCCAGATGAAAAAGTCCTCCTTGTTTCCCACGTATCATGCGGGCGCCAATATCTCTTTCCTTTCGCCAGAGTTCCGAAAGAAGAAGCTTCCCGTGCTTATTCCAGTACGAGATTTGTCCTTCCTGAGTCACTCTGACCAGAAGATCCCCGTTGACCAGAACCGTCTCTCCCTTTTCCGTTATGATTTCCGGCTGAGATGTTTCCGGTTTCAGAAGTGTCCAATCCAGATTCCTGATTTCTCCTGCGGAAACACGTACCCGGACAATATGGCTTCCATATGGCTCAATCTGTACATGTTCCCCCTCATTCAAAATCATGATTTTCTGACCGACTTTCTTTACCATCCTCTTTCCTCTTTTCTTTTGTAAAGACCCTCCAGTTGCTTGATTGTACTGATTTCATAGAGCTATTTACTCTG
>ERZ1643246.3741-NODE-3741-length-12671-cov-6.827204_pt1 | contig 12671 bp, 14 predicted proteins | sample MGYA00579265_ERZ1643246 | MGnify/ENA primary metagenome ERZ1643246 (study PRJEB29033, sample SAMEA4952261) | chicken gut metagenome | biome: Broiler Chicken; feature: Gastrointestinal Tract; material: Caecum | place: Ireland | collected 2018 | study: Broiler...
GGAAAGGTGCTGGGTATGCGCGCTGGGCTAAGGTTTTTAATCTGAAACAGATGGCGCAGACCGTGAATTTTCTCACCGAGCATAACCTGCTGGATTATACGGAGCTGGCAGAAAAAGCGGCGGCAGCCACCGCCCACCATAACGAGCTGTCGGCGCAGATCAAGGCGGCGGAGAAGCGCATGGCGGAGATTGCCGTCCTGCGTACCCACATTATCAATTATGCCAAGACCCGTGAGACCTATGTTGCCTATCGCAAGGCCGGTTATTCCCGGAAGTTCCGGGAGGAACACGAGGAAGAAATTTTGCTTCATCAGGCGGCAAAAAATACCTTTGACGAGATGGGCGTGAAGAAGCTGCCCAAGGTCAAAGACCTGCAAGCCGAGTATGCCAAACTGCTGGAGGAAAAGAAGAAAACTTACGCTGAGTATCGGCGCTCCCGTGAGGAAATGCGGGAACTTTTGACGGCCAAGGCCAATGTGGACCGGCTGCTGAAAATGGACGAGGAACAGACAAAAGAACAAGAAAAAGACCACGACCAGCGGTGAGCTGGTCATGGTCAAAAGCGTTCGCAGAACGCGCAGCCACAGAATGAAATTCTGTGTTTAAGGGGGCTTGGGGGGATTCCCTCAACAAGCAAAGCGGAGGGGAAAATCACGGCAGGATTTTTCCCTCTGCGGGCCGAGTGTATTAACACCGGCATTGCTTGCCGCTTTCTTGGCAATACAAAAACAGCCAGCGAGGAAACTATGAATTTCGCTCACTGGCTTATTCTTTTTCAAGTTTCTTAGAAAGATCACTCAATTCTTCTGCCACTCCGCGTGTGTGATGCAATAGAGTTTCCCGCATTTCTGGCGGGCAGTTCAAATAGAGCATTTTCATCTCAGCAGTTTTCTCATCTTCTTCCGTTATATCCGGCACCAGTAGAGAGTCCAAAGAAAGCGGAAGGACTTTCGCGATTGCCTTCAAAATGAGAAAAGATGGATTCATTTTGCCTCTCTCAATGTTTGCAATCTGCTTTGTGGAAACATGGCAGATGTCGGCAAGCCCCTGTTGTGTCAATCCCTTGCCTTTACGGGCTGCTTTTACTTTCAACCCCAGTTCTTTTAATTCATCAATCGGCATAATCGTTCACCTCAATAATATTTTATCCTGCCGATTTCTGACAAGGAATAACCTTATTGTTCCTGAAAACAGGTATGATTATACCTATTTTACACTCGTCAATCTTGCCCCAAATGAGCAAAAGAATTATAATGTATTTTAAGAAATATATCACAAGCTAATTCATAGTAAAAAGCTGATGAGGATAATAAATTAAACGCCTTGCCATAGCAATGTGGTATTCCAATAACCCGTAGAATGGTGAGAATAGCTTTCAAAATATCATTATCTAAAAGGCTTAGGAAAATCTTAATTAAATCTGATGTAATTCATTGAGATTACCTTGTCAAAAATTGATACTCTATAAAAGAGTATTTTATTATATAGGAGGGGTTAGATGTCTGAAAAAATCTTAGTTGTTGACGATGAACAGGATATAGCCGATTTGTTGGAAGTATATTTGCAAAACGAAAATTATACTGTCTACAAGTTTTATTCGGCAAAAGAAGCATTAGATTGTATTGATAAACAAGAAATTGATCTGGCCATTCTTGATATAATGTTGCCGGATATAAATGGATTCTCAATTTGCCAGAAGATTCGGGAAAAGTACACCTACCCTATAATTATGCTAACCGCAAAGGATGAAGAAACAGACAAGATAACAGGACTAACATTAGGGGCAGACGATTATGTGACAAAGCCTTTTCGTCCCCTTGAATTGATTGCAAGGGTGAAAGCGCAGTTGCGAAGATATAAGAAATATAGTCCTGTTCAGACCGAAAATCACTTTGCTCCTATTTTGGTTTATAAAAAACTGACACTTAACACACAAACTTATGAATGCGAGTTGAATGGAATCCCTGTTTCATTAACCCCAACAGAATTTTCTATTTTACGTATTTTACTTGAAAAGCAAGGAACTGTTGTAAGCCTTGAAGATTTGTTCCACATGGTATGGAAAGACGAATATTATAGCAAAAACAGCAGTACAATCACTGTCCATGTCCGACATTTAAGAGAAAAGTTGCAGGACACCACAGAGAAACCGCAATATATAAAAACGGTGTGGGGTGTTGGGTATAAGATATAAATAATCGCTGATTGGAGATTGAGATGAAGAAAAAGTCATACTGCATCGTATCAATTTTGTTTTTGTTATATTTGGCATTGTTGATATGGATTATTTTGTTTAAGTTGCAATTTTCTATTACAGCCTTAGATCGAGTACGAGAAATCAATCTGATTCCTTTCTACTACAAAGAAGAAGTTACTTTCCATGCAACAGAAGTTTTAGAGAATGTATTGATTTTTGTACCGTTTGGAATATACCTATGCCTGATTTTGCGAAGAAGCCGTCTTAGCAGTAAACTTCTTTTTATTGCTGGAATGAGTCTGTTGCTGGAACTCTGTCAGTATGTTTTAGCAATAGGAAGATCTGATATTACAGACCTTATCACAAATATCGTAGGCGGTTTGATTGGAGTTTTTCTCTACAATACAGTTGTCTGTCTGTTTCACAATCAGAAAAGAGTAGATCAAATAATTATTATTTCTGCCACTATTGTAACAGTAATTGTTGGCGGGGGATTGTTATTCTTACTTGCGGTGAACTAATGGAGGTGAAAATTTTGAAGAATAGTTGTTATTCTATCGAGAAAAGGCTTTGTTTTCGGCTATTTCTGTTCTTAGTTGTGTATACAATAATTGGCTTTGCTGGATTGTTGCTGTCAAATTATATTTTTGAATTGTTCCCGTTCCCGATCTGCACGTGGATTTCCCAACGATTAGATATACTCTTTGCATTGTATTTAATCATTGGATTTTGCGGCATTTTCTATTTTTACTGGAAAAAACCGTGGAGATATTTGAATGAGGTTATGGACGCCACAGAAATTATCTATGAGCAGAACGACCATGCTATTGAACTGTCAGAACCACTCCGGGCGGTTGAAAGCCAGATGAACCAGATTAAAATGTCCGTACTTTTAAGCCAGCAGGCTGCAAAGGAAGCTGAAATAAAGAAAAATGAAATGGTAATGTATCTGGCACACGATATTCGTACACCTTTAACAACGGTGATAGGGTATTTGAGCCTACTTAACGAAGCAACCGATATGCCAGCAGATCAAAAAGCCAAATATATCGGCATTGCGCTTGATAAGTCAGAGCGATTGGAAACCCTAATCAACGAATTGTTTGAGATTACGCGCTACCATACCAATACCGTTCAAATAGAGAAGCAATCAGTTGATTTATATGCTTTGCTGTCCCAAGTCATTGATGATTTCTACCCTACTCTTTCCGCAAAAGGGAATACAACGGAAGTATCTATGGACGATGGCCTAACTGTTATGGGCGATCCCGAAAAACTTGCCAGAGTATTTAATAATCTGTTGAAAAATGCAGCATCATACTGTTATGCCAATACTAAAATATGTATATCTGCAAAAAAGAAAAATCGTTACGCTGTTGTGATTTTTCAGAATTGCGGGCCAACCATCCCAGCAGATCAGCTAAATACAATTTTTGATAAATTCAACCGTTTAGACAAGGCCAGAACATCTAACACAGGTGGAGCTGGTTTAGGTCTTTCGATAGCAAAAGAAATTGTAAATCTACATGGCGGAGAAATAACCGCACAAAGTCAAAATGAGACGATAACATTTACGGTTACGATACCACTTGCAGATTAGAAATCTTAGGATTTTCTTAGGAGTATTCCACACCAAAATTAGAGATTGTAAAGCCTCTGTTCGCTACAATAAATAGTGAACAGAGGCTTTGCTTTTGTTTGAAAATGGAAAAGGAGTGATGATGATGGAATTAAAAATTGAACATCTACGCAAGCAGTTCAAAGATAAAACCGCTGTCGATGATGTTAGCTTGACCCTGACAAATGGCGTATGGGGACTTCTCGGAGCAAATGGTGCAGGTAAAACGACCCTTATGAGAATGATTGCAGATATTATGACGCCGACCAGCGGAACTATCTACTATGATGGCACGGATATTCAAAAAATGGGAAAAAGCTACCGGGATTTGTTTGGCTTTTTGCCGCAGGATTTTGGGTATAATCGTGATTTTACTGTTAAGGATTATCTTGAATATATGGCTGCCTTAAAGGATGTTCCGGCAAGAGAAACCAGTAAAAAAATCAATTATTTATTGGATATTCTTACTCTTTCGGATGTAAAGCGCAAAAAGATTTCTAAATTATCTGGAGGGATGAAGCGGCGTGTAGGTATTGCCCAAGCTATGCTGAATGACCCGCAAATTTTGGTTATGGACGAACCGACTGCTGGACTTGATCCCGGAGAGAGAGTGCGCTTTCGCAATTTTATTTCAGAATTTTCCCATGACCGTATTGTACTCATTTCCACCCACATTGTTTCTGATATTGAGTATATTGCAACACAAAATGCAATTATGAAAGCTGGAAAGATTGTTGATGTGGGGACAACAGACGAGCTTGTAAAGCAAATTGAGGGAAAAGTCTGGACTTGTACGATACCGGCCAGAGATTTGGGGCAGTATGAGATGCGCTTACGGGTTATCAATCAGCGCGGAGAAGATAACAACAAAGTATCCATTCGGTATCTGTCTGAAAAATCCGAGATCGAAGGCTCTGCTCCAATATCACCGCGACTTGAGGACTTGTATCTCTGGCTGTTCCCGCAAGCTGAACATGAAAAGGAGGGAAATTGATATGCGCTTATTCTGTTTGGAAGTAAAAAGAATTATGAAATCCCGGCGCACCATCATTTTACTTACCGCTGCATTGCTTCTGGCGGTAATCATGGCATATCTCCCGATTAGTTTTGAATCCATCAATCGTCCCGGTGACAATGGTTCTGTTGTTGAACTGAACGGAATGGAAGCAATTCAATTTAAGCGAGAGTATCGACAAGATACTTATGGAGAAGTTACGCCACAGAAAGTTGCAGATGCTTTACGAATATATCAAGAATATGTTCAGCAATATGGCACAGTAGAAGATATGCCATTGGACATTTATACAGAAAATGTAATGGCTATTCGACCACTTCTTGATCGCTTACCGGAAGCCTTTGCTGACCCTCAAACGGGCATAGGGGCTGATCTAATGGAGATTGATCCAGATATGGTAGAACAAAACCTTTACGGACAATTTGCATCTCACTTGAATGACATAATGAACCTCGAGCAGAAAGAACACCCGTCAGCCAGAGAATTTGCAACAGAAAAGTATGCCGAGGTTGATAAGCCTTACCAGCTTTATTCTGGTTTGAGCCGAGATGCGTTTGATTATATCGAGTTGTATATTTTTATACTTTCCATTTTGTGCATTGCAATGGTGGCACCAACATTTGCTAATGAATATCAAACCGGAAGCGACAGCATTATGCGCTGCACCAAAAATGGCCGTGCGAAATTTAGTATAATTAAGATACTCGCCGCTGGTATTATTTTTACAGTCGTATTCATAGTGGGAATGGTAATCCATTTATCTATCATCAATCTTGCCTTTGGATCAGAGTGTTTGAAAACATCTTTTCAAATGCTATTCTCAATCATAAATCTTCCCAATATCAATTTGGGACAATTACAAGTGATTTTGGTATTATCCGGCCTTTTATCCTTGTTGGCAAGTATTAGCTGTACTCTGTTCTTATCTGCAAAATGCAAGGATTCATTGAGCGCCCTGTTGATTTCACTTGCTGTTATGCTTTTACCGACTATTGTTTATACTGCACTGGGCAGCTCTGTTTGGATTTCTACAATTTTGCCCTCTGCTGGTATTGGTTTGCAAAACAATTTTCTTTATCAACTTTATGGCTTCAACTTTTTATATATTGGAGATATGAGTTTTTGGACGCCATACATTATTCTCATTTCAGCAGCGATTGAAATTCCTGTATTTTTGATTTTGGCGATACGGTCTTTCTGTAAGCATCGGGTGGCATAAAGGAGCAATTATTGGATGCAAAAAGATTTTGATAAATGCCTGAGCGATATGTTACGTATTTTAGCGTCAGAAATTAGCGTGCCAGATAACGAAAAAATCAAAAAAGGTGTAGATGCGAAAATTAGGCAGAAAAGTAAAAAAACAAATAGTGTAAAAAACAAAAAAACTCAATAATTAAGTAATCTGCCGCACGACGGCAAAAGAAAAAAGCCGTCGTACAGCAGCCATTTTGACGCGCCAATTCTATCGTGCGGCGGCTTTTCAGAGCCGCCGCTTCTTTTTTGCCTAAAAATCTAACGACGACCCAGCAACCATGCAATCAGCACGGCGGCAACAGGAGGATGCCGCCATGCACGACGTAGATAATCGACAGGAAACGACAACCGCCGTGTTGTCAAAAAAAGCCTGACTCTTGCCCAGGCAGATTATGCTTCATTACCGGCATTATCAGGGCAGGTTCATCAGAATTATTACAGCTTCTTTCGTCATGCCAGTTTCCCTCTACGGGACGCTGGCATTTTTCTTTGTCGCTTTTTAGGGAATCGTCCCAAAACCTGCCGTTGTCGGTCCCCACCACCTTCGTTTCGGTCACTTGTTCACCTGCAACCGAAACGGAGGTACTTATGAAAGAAGTTAATTTGCGGGAACTCTATCCCGATGTTTATAAAACGGATTGTTTTGTGGAAGTCACGGAGGATGTACTGGCAGTATTCCAGAACGCGGATCGAGCCGAGAGTGCCTATGAGCGCCGGAGGTATCGCTATAAAGCACAGTATTCCCTGGATTGCAGCAGCTGCATGGAGCAGTTTGTTTTACAGCGTCCGCCGACCCCGGAAGAACTGCTGGAGGATCAGCAGTTGCGGGAACAGATTTATGCCGCTGTGATGGAGCTGCCGGAGAAACAGGCCAAACGGATTTATACACGGTTCTACCTTGGCATGACACCCAATGAAATCGCGCAGGTCGAGGGTGTGGATGCCAGCCGTGTTCGCCAAAGTATCCGCAAAGGTTTGAGAAAATTGGAAAAGCATCTCGCCAATAAGTTGTTGTAACCTGAAAGAACCAAAGTAATACGGCATGAAACACTCGGTTCATCCTTTCGGATATAGACGAGGAAACAGTATATAAACTACCGGGCGCGGGGGCTTTGGACCTCTGCGTCCGGCACTCTTTTTTTAAATGATAATATTTCATTTCGAAAAAATTCAAAATATCCGTTGACTTTCCAAAGCCTGGTGATATAATAGAATTGTCAATTAGAAAATTATCGAAATGTATGATATAAAGGGGGTTGCGCTGTGAGTTTACCAAATGTATTCAAGGCACTCAGCGATCCCGTCCGACGGGATATATTATTAAAGCTAAAAAAGAAACGGAAAATGTCTGCTGGGGAAATCGCTGCAGAATTTGATTTGTCTAATGCGACCATTTCCTATCACTTATCTACTCTAAAAAAGGCAGACCTGATTTTTGAAACCCGTTATCAAAAATATATCTATTATGAAATCAATACTTCGGTATTTGAAAATGCGATTATGTGGATGATGCAATTCCGGGAGGATAACGATGGAACAGAAGAATAAACGCACCTTGATTTTAACCACAGTAATATGCATCTTTTTATCCCTGACTACATTTCTGTTGGCAAAAATAGGGTATGAAAGTGCAGAGAGCTACCTTTTACTGTATGTAATAGCTGTTTTGCTGAATATTGTTTTGAACCTTGGTTTGAGTATCAAGATTGCTTCTACAAATGGAGCAAAAACCTTGGTATCTTTGGGAAAATGGATTATGCCGATTGTGGGATTTACTTACCTGATCCCGCAGATTTACTCCATGCTGTTTCCAGATCAATCCATTCTGGATTCCTTTGTTTATGTGCTGATTGGTGTTTTGTTTATTATCAGCGGGAACTACTTCCCCAAAAACCATGTCAATCCCTATATCGGATTGAAATTCCCTTGGCTTTTCAATGATGAAGAAGGCTGGTACAAAACACACAAACTTGGTAGTTATACATGGATTCTGGCTGGAATTGCCTGCATTCTCCATCCGCTGCATAATTTAGCTTATGTAACCGTTCCGCTGGTCATTTTCTTGGTTGGCGTTATCCCATTAATTTATTCACTTGCTCTATATTTCAAAAGGAAAAAGTGAAAACATGAAGGAGGTTATACTTATGAACACTGTAAAAAAACACATCATTATCAGCACGATCCTGTGCGCCCTGACGTTGGTGGCCTTTCTTGCCTTTTATGGCAGCCTGCCAGAATCCATTCCGGTTCACTTCGATTCCGCGGGGGTTGCCAACTCTTTCTGGCCCCGTAATGTCGTTGTTTTTGGCGTCCCGGTGGCCTGCGTCCTGCTCAATCTGATTGCTGGTATCGGCCTTACCAAAAAGGAGAACACCAAAAACTTTATGTATTATATCATTCCGGTGGTGGCGTTCATTATTACAGGGGTTATGATTTACATGGGGTTGAAATGAGAATCTGATAGCGGAACGGTTTATTTTTTTTGCTTATCATTTCGATATTTTTCAAAATGAAAATGGTGAATATAATGTTAGAAGTTAGAAATTTATCAAAAAGCTATGGTGATAAAAAGGCCGTATGCAACCTCAGCATGGTTGTTGGAGATGGCGACATTATGGGCTTTATCGGAAAGAACGGAGCTGGAAAAACCACAACCTTGAAGTGCTGCTTAGGGATAATCAGCTTTGATCAAGGCGAAGTCCTGTTGGACGGGGATTCTATTCTGAAATCACCGGTTTCCTGCAAAAAAAGAATGGCCTATGTGCCGGACAATCCGGTTCTGGATGAATATATGACAGGAATCCAGTATCTCAATTTTATTGATAACATTTACAGGATTCCCATGAAAGAGAGAAAACAGGAAATCGAGAGGCTGGCTGCGGATTTCCAAATGGAACACCATCTGAACAGCCTAATTTCCTCCTATTCTCATGGTATGAAACAGAAATTGGCGCTCATGGCTGCCTTTTCCCATACGCCAAAACTGCTGATTCTGGATGAACCCTTTGTAGGATTAGACCCGGAAGCGTTTGTGATTTTGAAAGAGCAAATGAAAAGGCTGTGTTCCGGCGGCAGCTCTATTTTGTTTTCCAGTCATATTCTGGATGTAGTTGAAAAAGTGTGTAACAAGGTGTCCCTGATAAAGCAAGGGTGTATGTTATATTCCGGCCCCACGTCTGAAATGGCCGGGACAAAAGGGCTGGAAAAGGTCTTTATGGAGATGAACGGCAATGAAAAATCTACTGTATCTGCTGAAAAATAATCTTTTACAAGTTTCCAAAATCAATCTGCTGCGATATGCAGACCACTCCAAACGGAACAAGACTATCTGTATTTATTCTCTGGTGGGAATTGTTGCGGTTGGGCTGCTCGCCTACTGGTTTCATTCGCTGGCTCCAATTTTTGATTTGACATGGAATCCAGAGGATATTATAAGTGATCTGATTGCTCCAATGGCATTGGTCTGCGCTGTCTTGAACATTTTTTTCAGCCTGTTTTGGGGAAGCGGATTACTGTATCACGACAAAAACATTGATACTATGCTGGCCTTGCCAGTCCCTTTAACGTCCTTGATTATTGCCAAATTGAGCGTTTTATATTTTGTTCAGGCCATTCTTGACCTGATTATGCTTTTTCCTATGATTGTTTTCTTTGGATTCACTGTGGAAATGAGCGCCGTGTATTATTTACTGATGGCATTTATGGTTTTACTTCTGCCTATTGTCCCCGGCCTTTTCGGGACGATTATTGGAACCGGAATTTACCGTATTCTCACAAGTTCCTCTATCTTGATTACCCGGATAAAAACAATTGGAGCAATTTTGATTTTGTTTTTCTTTCTGATCTTTATGTTCTGGAAATTTCCAGAGATTGAAAATGGCGGCTTCTCAATCGCTGTTGTTTCTATTCCGATTCCATATATTACTGGATTCTTCTATCAGGAGTTTCTTCCAATGGCGGTTTATGTGGCAACCGTGTTGGGAATGGGCGGAGTATTGCTGTATTGTTTAAGCAGATTATACCGCCACTGGTACTGCTCTGCGGTTCACAATGCAAGACAGCAAAAACTTGATTTGCAATCTTTTCGTCAACAGGGTCTTATGACAACCCTTGTATCAAGAGAACGCACCCGGTATTTTTCCCTCCCAGTATATCTTACCAATACAGCCTGCGGATTTTTGTTTGCAGCGGTATTTGTCATATTGGCTATGCTTGTGCCTGAAAAACTTACATCCTACATCCAGTTATTTGCCGGATATTTTGGAATTGGTTCTTCGGAGTATCCTATACTTTATATCTTTACGATAACAATTCTGATTGCATTATCCAGCACAACGTATGCCAGCATTTCGATTGAGGGAAAAGAAATCGAAATTTTGAAATCTCTGCCTATTACGGCGAAAGATGTGTTCCGAGGAAAATTATGCTTTCATCTTGCCATAGCAGCGCCAGTGATTGTAGTATTAAATACTTTCATGGCGGTAATCCTGCATTATTCTTGGCCTGTTCTCCTATTGGGATATGTGATGCCATTTCTCTTTTCCTGTTTCATCGGAATTGCCGGGTATATTTTGAACCTGATTTTCCCAAATTTTGAGTGGGAAAATGCGACGCAGATTATTAAGCAAAGTATTCCCGCAATTTTAAGCGCGCTGCTGGGAATGGCTGTAACGTGCGGAAGTGTGTACTTCCTGATAAGGTTTTGCCCGGATTCCTTACTCCCCGGCAGTTTTGCCATTTGTGGTATTCTGGTTGTCATAATTGGTGCGCTGATTATTTGGGAAATAAAAATTGGAGAATGTATCTGGAAAAAACTATGACTGTGAAAGGAGGAATCCGCATGGTATCTGATCTCCCGGTTTACTTACAAATTGCAAACAATTTGGAACAACAAATTTTATTTGGTTCTTTAGGGCCGGGAGAACAGCTTGCCCCTATTCGAAAAATGGCTGCTTCCTACCATGTAAATCCGAACACCGTACAGCACAGTTTAGAGAAAGTGAAAGAACAAGGGCTTATTTGTAAATGGCGGGCAAACCGCTCTTACATTGTTGCGGATTCTGAATCTATCAGAAAAGTCCGGGAAGAAAAAGCCCGGAAAATCATTGCTGATTTTTTTCATAACATGAAAGAAATCGGTTATACCGAAGAACAAACACTTGATTTATTGAGCAGAAAGAGTGGTGGTAGATAGGAATGACAGAAACATGGATATTGTGTCCAGCCTGCGACTGTAAAACAAGAGTACGAATACGGGAAGATACAGTTCTTGAAAACTTCCCGTTGTATTGTCCCAAATGCAAGCATGAAACATTGATCTCCGCACGACAGCTGAATATATCTGTTATCAAAGAGCCAGACGCACAGACGCAGAGCCGATAATATACAAGGGTTGATTCCTTGTTGTTATCGACTTCTTTTTGCCCAATATATAACAACAGCCTGCCCCGCCTGACGGGGAAAGAAAAAAACCGTTGCTGGGCAGGTTAATTTGGTGCGCTTAAATTACTTATTTCAGTGGCGGTTCAAATTAGAGCCGCCGCTTCTTTTTGTCTAAAATCTGACGACGACCCAGTACACCATGCGATAAGCACGGCGGCAACAGGAGGATGCTGCCATGCACAATACCGATAATCGACAGAAAATGACAACACCCGTGTTGTCAAAAAAAGCCTGATTCTTGCCCTGGCAGATAATGTCTCATTATCGGCATTATCAGGGCAGGTTCATCAGTATTATTATAGCTTCTTTCACTATGCCAGTTTCCCGCTGTGGGACACTGGCATTTTTCTTTGTCGCTTTTTCGGGAATCGTCCCAAAACCTGCCGTTGTCGGTCCCCACCACCTTCGTTTCGGTCACTTGTTCACCTGCAACCGAAACGGAGGTACTTATGAAAGAAGTTAATTTGCGGGAACTCTATCCCGATGTTTATAAAACGGATTGTTTTGTGGAAGTCACGGAGGATGTACTGGCAGTATTCCAGAACGCGGATCGGGCCGAGAATGCTTATGAGCGCCGGATGTATCGTTACAAAGCGCAGTATTCCCTGGATTGTAACAGCTGCATGGAACAGTTTGTTTTACAGCGTCCGCCGACCCCGGAAGAACTGTTGGAGGATCAGCAGTTGCGGGAGCAGCTTTATATGGCTGTGATGGAACTGCCGGAGAAACAGGCAAAACGGATTTATGCGAGGTTTTACCTTGGCATGACACCCAATGAAATTGCACAGACCGAGGGTGTGGATGCTAACCGTGTTCGCCAAAGTATCCGCAAAGGCTTGAAAAAATTAGCAAAAAACTTGATTGAGGTATAGCTGTTTTAAGGGATTTTTGTCAGTACAGTTAGAAGGAAAAACTTCTCCCCCTTCTCTGTAACTTGACAACTGAATAGACGGCATTATCGGTACATACCCCATATAGGAGCGAATCAGGCGCGCCGCCAGAACGGACAGCTAAGGAGGTGAAGGACAAGCTGTTCCCAGCGATCAACGCCAGCCTGAAACCTGAAGGTGGCACTTCGGGCGCGATGATACTATGGGTGCTTAAAGATACTTCCTCACGGCCTCCTAAAGACTTGGGGGGAACCC
>ERZ1643246.3742-NODE-3742-length-12670-cov-10.755133_pt1 | contig 12670 bp, 10 predicted proteins | sample MGYA00579265_ERZ1643246 | MGnify/ENA primary metagenome ERZ1643246 (study PRJEB29033, sample SAMEA4952261) | chicken gut metagenome | biome: Broiler Chicken; feature: Gastrointestinal Tract; material: Caecum | place: Ireland | collected 2018 | study: Broiler...
CAGGAGTTCTCACACATACCGCAGTATTTTGCAATGTTCGGAACGGAGTAATAACTCATTCCTTTAGCATCACCTCTGCTCGTCAGAAAGCTGTACACCACAAACTCCATAGGCGTTAAGCCTTCGTCAAAAATTCTATTAGGCAGAAGAAAGAAATTGCCTTTTTGCTTATTCATAAAATCACCTCCTCACTTACCCTTGCACACTTTTTAAGCCTTTTGAGCCAAACTTTTTTAAAAACCCCTTCACTATATAGCCGCGAAAACGGCAAAAAATGAGGGTGTTTCATTTTTATTTACAAAATATTTACATACGCCTCCATATATTTAGCCGTTAAGCAAATACCTTTGAGCCATATTGATAAAATATCCTCTCACTTATACTTGCACACTTTTTTGCTCTTTTGAGCCAAATTTTTTTATCACAAAAAAGATAACAGATTTTTTAACCTTCCATGCATCTTCAGAAGATACATTTAAGGTATTACTAATCAACCTGCACAAACAATATGTAGTGGATAAATCAATTTACTGATTTATCCACTACAACTCATAAAATCTTATTTACACAAACCAACACTTTTCACCTGTTATTTATGTATCTTCTAAAGATACATCTTTTTTATTTTCAGCGTTTTGCACAATACTTTTTGAAACAAAAAATAGCAGTTTCTCAATTAAGAGAAGCTGCTATTCATATGCAAGTAATATTAAATTGAAATTCTTATTCGTTCAATAACCTAACCGCTAACTTAAATCCGATTTCAAACGCCTGACATTCAACCAGGGAAGTGTACTCGTCACAGCATTCAATATATTTCTTGAACTCTTCAAGTTCTTTATCCTTAAGTGTTGATGTTAGATACTCTTGATGCCTTGCCATCAGTTCAACTAATTCTTTTTCATCGTCAGATACTTCTTTATCTTCACTCGGATTTATATTTCCATACCATAACTCCTGCAGTATTGACATAAAATCAACTCCTTTGCAGTAAACACATATACCACAAAGGAGTTTCAATATCCAGATGAAATTTACAAATTTAAAAAGTCTTTTCTGTATTCAACGCCAAATGCTTCGGCAAGAATTTTCATATCCTTGTCCTTGATTGTATTTATTCTTGGCAGATGAGATGTAAGCATATAGATTTGCGCTGCCTTTTCAACCGTTTCGATTAAACCGAATGCTTCGTCAAGGTTTTTGCCTGCACCGTAGATACCGTGCATTGCCCAGATAACAAGACGAAATTCTTTCATTTTTTCGGCAGTAGCTTCACCGATTTCATTAGTGCCGCAAAGCATCCAAGGGAGCACCCCTACGCCGTCAGGGAACACAACGATGCACTCGGTGCACATTTCCCAAAGAGTGTGGGTAAACTTCTTTTCGTCAAGCTCGTGAACATAGTTCATAGCAAGAGTGTTTGTGGGGTGGGAATGGATTACAACTCTGTTTTCAGGGTCAACGGAAAGTCTTGAGATATGGCTCATAAGATGAGCGGGAAGCTCGCTTGTAAATTTGCCTCCGTCAGCATAGCCCCACAAAAGCTCTGCTGTTGTACCGTCCTCAGCTATGCGGATTATGCCCAGATTGTTTTCAGGGTCATATTCAACATTCTTAAAATACTTGCCTGTGCCGGTAACAATAAATATTTTTCCGATAAGTTCTTTAGCATCAAAGCCTGTGGGGATAGTACGGATAACATTATTAAGGTCAAGATATTCTGCAACCTCTTTTTCATCAAGCATATAGCTGATATTTCCGCCGTTTCTCTCGTCCCAGCCAAGGCGGTACATATTTGCCGTTGTTTTTTTCATTTCCTCTACAAAGGGCGCATCTAAAATATTTTTCATCTTTTGCTTAACTCCTCGTTTTCATATTTTTCTACTAACTCAAACCATTCGCCGTCAAGGGGCTTTTTACACCTTGTGCAGTATTCGTTCCAAACATCGCCGAAAGGCAATGTCTTAAGCTCTTCCTGAATTACCATAAGCTTTGTGAAATTGCTGTTATTTTGAACAGCTTTCAAATTTCGAGGCTCAAGCAAAGCATTTAAAAGCACTTTTTGAACATTTCTGAAACCTACTGTCCAAGCGGAAATACGGTTAATACTTGCGTCAAAATAATCAAGGGCAATATCAACTTTGCCGTCAAGTCCGCCGCAGCGAACTATTTCCTTTGCGATTTCCTTTGTTTCATCGTCAAACAAAACAACGTGGTCGCTGTCCCAGCGAATCGGTCTTGTAATATGTAGAGCGATTTCAGGGAAGAAAGTTAAAAGCGCAGGGATTTTATCGCTCACCACCTCGGTGGGGTGATAATGTCCGTTATCCATAAGAGGGATACATTTGTCTTTATTCATTGCGGCATAGCTCAGAGCAAACTCGGCAGATCCGACAGTATAAGCCTCAACACCGATACCGAAAACCTTGCTTTCTACACAGGGTTTAACTTTACTAAAATCGTAAGGCTCGGAAAGGATTTGGTCGATAGAATCACGGTAGCGCTCCCGCGGTCCTAATCTGTCGGCAGGAATATCCTTGAAGCCGTCTCCTGTCCAGATATTCATTACGCAGGGCTCGCCGAGTTCCTCGGCAAGATAGCTTGAAATTCTTATGCAGGCTTTGCCGTGGTTTATCCAGAATTTTCTTGTTTCCTCATTAGGTGAAGAGAGAGTCAGCGGGTCGCATTTAGGGTGTGAAAAGAATGTGGGGTTAAAATCACAGCCAAGTCCTCTTTCTTTGCAGAAATCAACCCACTTTTTAAAATGCTTCGGCTCGATTTTATCCCTGTCTACCCAAGGGTTTTCATCATCAAATATTGCATAGCTTGCATGAAGATTTAATTTAACTTTGCCCGGAACGAGCGACAATACCTTGTCAATATCAGCCATTAATTCTTCGGGAGTTCTTGCTCTGCCGGGATAATTACCCGTTGTTTGAATACCGCCTGTAAGCGGTTTATTAGGGTCTGTATCAAATCCTCTTACATCGTCACCCTGCCAGCAGTGGAGAGAAACGGATACATTTTTCAGCTTTTCAATAGCCTTGTCTGTATCAACGCCGTATCTTGCGTATTTTTCTTTTGCTTCGGTGTAGGACATCAGTCTACCTCCTTAATATCAAGTGAATTTTTAACAAGCTCTCTTGCTTTTTCCAAAGTCAGGTTTTCATCGGCATACATTAGCTGACAAATTATATTGCCTGTTGCCGTTGCCTCAACGGGACCTGCAAGGACTTTTTTGCCTGTATATTTTCTTGTAAGGCTGTTTAAATATCTGTCCTTTGAGCCTCCGCCTACAATGTTGATTGATTCGATACTTTTGCCGCTGATTTTTTCGATTTCAAGCACTGCGTCGGCATAACTCTGAGCAAGTGAGTGGTAAACGGAATTAATAACGCTGTCAAGCGAAAGAGCATCATTATTAAGATATTTCTTTACGGCATCAATCATATTTTCGGGAGCGATAAACTCAGGAGCGTTGGGGTCGATTTTTTCGCAGTAGGTGCTTTGCATTGCAAGGTTCATCATATCATCATAAGTGAACTTTTTATCAAGATTGCTGCGTATATTTTGAAAAAGCCACATTCCCATAATGTTTTTGAGAAAACGGAAACGATAGTTAATTCCGCCTTCGTTTGTAAAATTAGCATTAAGAGCGTCATCACTTAAAACAGGCTCTGTATTTTCTGTTCCGATAAGTGACCAAGTCCCTGAAGAAATATACACCGATTTATCGTCAACAGGGCAGGCGCAGACTGCGCTTGCTGTATCGTGACTTGGTGCGCAAATCACCTTGCAGTCAAAGCCAACCGCCCTTTTTGTTTCATCGTTAAAACTGCCGATTTCAGTTTTAGGCTGTGACAACTCAAAGAAAATATCTTTTTTAATACCGAGTCTGTCGATAATCTCGTAATCCCAGTTTTTTATTTTGGCATTTACAAGATTGGTAGTTGTGGCGTTTGTGTACTCATTTTTCATAACGCCTGTGAGCTTGTATGCAATGTAATCGGGAATCATCAAAAAATACTTAGTGTTATCAAGTTTGCCTGATTTTTTATCGCAGTAAAGCTGATAAATCGTATTAAAATTCTGTTTTTGAATGCCTGTTCTGCCGTAAAGTTCTTTTTGAGAAACGAGTTTTGATATCTCTTCCTGAACAAGATTTGTTCTGTCGTCACGATATGAAACAGCGGGCAAAATTTCTTTGCCTTTTTCATCAATCAAGACATAATCAACACCCCAGGTATCTATTGCAATGGTTTTGGGAATTTTTCCGATTTCACGGCATTTTGCGATACCTTTAATTACCTCTTTAATTAGATGCTTTATATCCCAAACAAGAGTACCGTTTTCGTTTTTTATGTAATTTTCAAATCGGTATATCTCTTCAAGCTTCAATTTTCCGTTATCAGTCCATCCTAAAATAGTCCTGCCGCTTGAAGCTCCGATATCTACTGCTAAATGGTATGTCATTTTACATCAAGCTCCGATACTTCTTTTGGATATTCACGAAGTTCATCGTCCTCGTGAAGCGGTTTCCAGACTTGAGCAAAAAACGGGTCGACCTTTGCACGCTGACCGTAATTCCAGCTTTTACGCTCGCATTCATCGCACCAATGACCGCCCTCTAAAATAAGTCTGGGGCTGGCTTTAAATGTATGCCCAAAAGCACATTTGAATTCAAGAGGGGTAGACCAGTCGCCCTTTGTCATTTCTGTTGAAAGGCATTCACCGCCTCTGAATTTCGCAGCACCCTTCATATCTTCCAAATCGAGTTCGCTTTCAGGCTTTGATTCGTCATAGCCGTGGTCAAGAATTATTTTTTTATCCCAATCAAAGAAATGATTGAAATCGTTATAACTGTCAGGCAGTTTTTCCCAAGCCTTTTTGCTTCCCCAATACGCTTCAATCTTATCTTCAAGGTTGTTGTCAATAAAATACTTTGTTCCGTGCTCGCCGTCTGCAAGTTTATTGAACATATTTCCCATTACAGTTGCCATTAATTTTTCACCGCCGGGTATTTTGCACATTGCCTTTGCAACATTAGCAGTAGCTCCGAGACCTTTGAGATAAGCGTCATAGTAATATTCCATTGAATCTCTTTGAAAATGTACAAAGAGCTCCAGCTTGTCGCTGTCAAGATAATAATGACCGTGGAAGTTCCTTGTTGCCTGCATTTTGGGCTTTAGTATCAAGGACAAATCTTTAATTCCTATATCGCCGTAAAGTCTCTCAAACATTTCGGCAGTTGAAACTCTGCATTTTTCTCCGCCGCCGATATTATAGATATGTCCCCAAAAGCCGTCTTCCATAGTGTCCGTTGCATCCTGATAGGAGAGGTTTCTCAAAAGCACTCCGCTGTCACGGTCTGACACATATTCAAGCACATTGTCATAGCAGTTATGAAACATAATAGCATCACGAATTTCGCTCATAGCAGGGCCGATTATACCTGTTTGGCGGAGAGATACCCAGTATTTAAGTCCGCTTTCAATAACATATCTTTCAGCGGCAACCTTTGATACCGCATAGTAATCAAACATACTCGGCTTAATCGGGTCGCCGACTCTACCCCAGTGGATAGGTGGCATACGGTCGCCTGTTTCGGCAACTGTTCCGATATATACAAATTTAACTTCTTCTGATCTGCCTTGTTCCTTGATAGCGGTTATAAGATTTTTTGTGGAACCGTAGTTTACCTCCATTGCCTTTTTAGGAAAATAATCGGCTTTGGGAGAAACAAATGCAGCCACGTGCAAAATCAAATCTGATTTTTCTACGCATTTATAAACAACATCGTAATCGTTAAGGTCGCCCCACACGATTTCAAGTCCGTTTATACCCATATAATCTTTAAGAATATTTCTGTTTTTTTCGCTGTCACGAACTAAAATCAGAGTGTTATAAGTATCGGTATCCTTAACCATTCTCATCAGTCCCTGAATACCCATACCGCCGCAGGCACCTGTTAAAAATACTGTTTTCTTTTTCATTATTATTCGCCTTTCATTGCCACGATATTTTTTGCCTTACCGTCAAGGATATCAACACAAAGCTTTACGCTGTCTCCGATTGCGGCATCAATATCATCAGGCTCCACGCCAAGCGGAATGCTGCCGAGTTCCTTTTCAATAAACTGATTTGAACACTGAAGTTCGGTAAATTTAATCATATCAAGGCCGCCTTGTATACCTTGCTTTTTCTGTTGTTTTACTATATTTTTACCTGCCATAGCATACATCCAGTCGGGGATTGTAATGATTTTCTTGTTCGGGCATCCTAAATGCTTGTGGCAGATTGCAAGCATTTCTTTCCAAGTGAGGTTGTAGTAGCCGATAGGATAGCAGTTGCCGCCTTTGTTTCTCTCAATTGCGCCTGCGATAGCCTGACCCACCTGTTTAACTGTTACCATAGTTGAGCCGCCCTTGGGCCACATAGTGACTCCGGGCATTTTTCTGATGCTTTCAACAAGAAATACCCAAACAGGCTTTCTTCCCGGCTGAGTACCGAATATGTACGGCAGTTCAAGAACCGCAACGCTGAAATTATCATCGGCAAATGACATAGCAGCGTTTTCCTGGTCAATTCTTGAACGGATATACGGGTGATATTCGGTAAGTTTCATCTGCGGTCGTGCTTTTGCAAAATAAGCAAAGTATGAACCCAGTACAACCGTGTGTTTTATACCGCACTCTTTGGCAATTTTTAAAAGTCTGTAAATTGGGTCAATGTTATATTTTTTATATAGGTCGTAAATTGGAGCAGGTCCTTCAACTCTTTCGTCAACTCCTGCCGCAAAAACAAACCCGTCACAGCCGTCAAACATTTTTCTGATTTCATCATCATTCATCTCTAAATAGTTGCCGTACTCGATTTCCATTTCAGGCGGCAAAACTGCTCCTTCGGGAAGAGGAGGCAGAGCAATTGCCTTGACCTGATGCCCTCTTGAAATCAGCTCCTTTGCGCCCTGACTGCCCAAAAGTCCTGTTCCGCCTATCATACATATTTTCATTTCTATATCCTCCTGTAAGTAAAACTAAAATAAACTATCATATAAATCAGCATTCAAAAATATAACTGCCTGCCGTAACTGTTTTAACAGTATTATTTGGCAATATTATTTCTGCCGTGGTGTTGGCAGGAATCTTAATATCATACAAATATTTGCCGTTTTCCTTTTTCCAGCCTGAATAAACTTCGCCGTAAATACTTTTGTAGCGTGCGTTTGCATAGGTAAAGTGTCCGCCGGGTAAAGGTTTAATAACGAAATGATTTTCGCTGTTTATGTTGATGCCACACATCACTTTGAATATCCATTCGCACACTGCACCCTTTGAATAGTGATTGAGGGACGCAATGCCACCCTGTGCCTCTGTTCCTTCCCAGCTTTCCCAAATTGTTGTAGCTCCGCTTTTTGTCATAAACAGCCAACCCGGCATTTTTTCATTTTCAAGGAGCCTGTAAGCGTACTCTTTGTCTATTTTTTCAAGCACATAAAGGATAAGTGGAGTGGAAAGGAAACCTGTACCAAGACGCCAGCCATAATTGTCAAGCGCTTTTATCAGTCGCTTTTCAGCAAATTTTTTCTGTTCACCGTCGAGTAAATCAAAGTATAACGGACGAACAATCTTTGCCTGTCTGTCTGTATCCAGGGTGTATTTCTTGGTGCTGACTAACTTTTGATAGCCTTGCTTTGCCGTTTTTGCATACTTTAAGAAATGTTTTTCGTCATCGCTTTTGCCGAGAACTTTTGCAATTTCAGCCATACACTGTAGCATATAAACTATATAAGCAGTGGTTTCTTCAGGATGAGGACAGATAAAATCAGAGATTTCAAAAGCCTTTACATCCTTAGGTTCCGCCCACTCGCCGTAGGATTGACCGTAGTTAGAAATGTTTTTAAAATACTTTAACCCAATGCCTGTCGGCAGTGCCGTTAAATACCACTTGCCCAGGGTTTTAATTTTATATTCTGCAAATCGACGCATTGACTCGTATTTGTCTTTCAAAAGCTGAATATCACCGTATTTCTTGTATAGTCTGTACGGGATAAAAATGCCTGCGTCTGACCAGCCTGCAGAACCGTCCATTGCGTTCATATAAAAGTCTACCCCGCCCACGGGAACAATCTGTGTGTAGTTACCGTTTTTGTGCTGGGCGTCGCAAATATCATTTTCATATTTTTTTGCAAAAGCAATGTAGTCAAAGAGATAGCTTGCAGTATTGCAGAAAATCTGTGCGTCACCCAGCCAGCCGTGTCTTTCTCTTGTAGGGCAGTCGGTAGGCAAATCGGTACTGTTGCTTTTAGTAGACCATTTTGTTGCCGTTACAAATTTATTGAGCAGTTCGTTTGAACTGTCAAAAAATCCTGTTTCTTCCATTTTTGAATAAACTGCAATTGCGGTAAAGTCTTCTTCGTTTACATCAATATCAGTGTCAATCTCAACATATCTGAAACCGAAAATTGCGAATTTAGTCTTATATGTATTAACACCGTCCTTGCAGTAATACTCAACTTGCTGAAGAGGTGTTGTTTTGTGCTTACTGCTGCACTGAATGTTCTTTAAAGTAAGTTCACCGTTATCATCAATCAGCTCGCCAAAACGCATAGCTATTTTCTGACCTTTTTTTGCATTTACTGTAAATGACACATAGCCCGCTAAATTTTGACCGAAATCAATTATCCGTTTACCTTTAGGTGATTTGTGAATTTTTCCTTTAAATGTTTCCATTTCTGCAATGGGAACATTGTTTGAGCAGCTTGGAACAACATTGTGAGAAGTTACTTTTGCGTTTTTTGAATATGACGGAGCTTTCTCGGCTTGTATTATTTCTCCGTCCTGAATGTCGGCAAAAGTAATGGGTCCGTCGTTGGACCAAAGCCACGAACTGTCGGTAACAACTGTGTCTTGAGAACCGTCAGTATATTTTATTTCAAGCTGTGCCAAAAGCTTTGTTTCAGTACCGTACTGATTTTTAAGTCCCCAAGCACCGCAGGAGCCTCTGTACCAGCCGTCTGAAAGCATAGCGGTAATAACATTTTCGCCTTTTTTTATCAATTCGGTAACATCATAAGTTTGATACTGAACTCGTTTTCTGTAATCGGTAATACCGGGAGCAAGCGGCATATTAACCGAATTACCGTTGTTTAACGAGATTTCATAAAGTCCGCAGGCAGTGGCATAAAGCCTTGCTGATTTGACTTCCTTTTTGACGGAAAAGGTCTTTTTAAAACAGTCAACAGGATAGCGTTCTTTTTTGTTCACCTTATAATTACCGCATATCCATTTTGCTTTCCACTCAGCAGGATTCAAAAAAGCTGTTTCAAAAAATGCTGTATCTGACCAGTCACCTTCAACATCATTTTCATCCCAAAGCTTAACTTTCCAGTAAACTCTTGTCTTACTATTAACATTTTCGCCAAAGGGTATGCCTGTCATCTGGGATGATGCTACCTTGCCTGTATCAAGGATTATTTCATTATCAACACTTGCGATTATTTGATATGCGGTTTGCTTTATTCCGTCTTCACAATTCCAAAAAAGGCGTGGATTTCTTATATCAATTCCCACAGGATTTTTTAGATATTCTGTTTTAAGATTAATTGCTCTCATTTAAATTCTCCATATAATTTATAATGTATTGCTCCATTTTAGGAGTCCACCATTCAAGGTAGCCTGCCTGGGTAGGATGGATTTCATCCGCCATATAAAGATTTCTTTGGTCATCGGTTATATTATTGAAATCTGTATCATTCCATAAATCAATAACTCCAATATCCCATTTGTTTTGGATTTCTTTTAGTAACTCAACCATTGCACTGTATTTTTCGCTGTCATATTTTGGATTGGTGTAGAATATGACGGGGCAATCCCATTTATCTTTTGCAAACGCAATAATATATTCAATAGCGCCTGCTACTGTGTGGGTATCAAAATTATCTATTCTCATAGTATTACTTACAGTACCCAGTTCTTTTTTCTGTGTTGCGTCATTAGTTGAAAGCTGACAGACAAGAAGATCTGCATTATCGCAGTCAAGTTTATTAATCCTGCTTATATACGAATCAATTCCCTCATCAACAAGTGTTGTGCCCGATACAGCTTCTTTAATAACATTGCAGCTGTTTCTCTTACCTATATAATCAGCAAAAGTAACGCCTTTTGACGCCGCGCCGTAAGTAACTGATGAGCCCAGAAATATTATATTTTTGTCATTCAATACATTGCTGTTTTGCGGTTTTACATATTCAAGGCTGTACTGCTCTGAATTACCTTCCAGAGAAGAAACCTTGTAATCGTGCAATTTTACAAACGGACCCCAGCTCCACTGATAACCTACAAACATAAACCATAAAATAAGAAATATTACTACCGATATAACGGAAACGATGATTTTTTTTGATTTACTCATCCGTCTTTTCCTTTCTTGCTTTAATTTCTTCCTGCTCCTTTTTGATATATTTTTCAACAGGAATAAAAGCAAGAATTACTACGAGGATAACTGCGGTTATCGTTTCAAGTCCTACAAATGAAAATGTTATTGCATTTTTTACCGATTCGCTTTGTACTGCAATAAGTTCTCCTGCTGCGTTATAATACGGAGCTACATAACCTGTTTTTGCAAGAAGCATATTGAACAGTCCTGTAACAATTCCCACACTTGCAACAGCTATTGTGTTGTAAATTGACATTGCAACACCGTCGCACCTAAACTTGTTTTTCCACTCCATATGGTCAAGAACATCTGCAAAAAGTGCCATAAAAACATAAGAGCAAGGAAGACCGCCGATATTTTTTATAAACTGACCGATAATTACTATCACCATATTTGTGGGGAACATCCAGCAAATACCGCTTCCTATTGCGTAAAGCACAAAACCTGCCATAGTAAGATTGCGTTTTCCGAATTTTTTTGCAAGAGGCCATACAGCAAATATGCCGATACCCATAGGAATACCGCCAACTACAGATATAAGAGTTTGAGTTGAACCGTCGTTATATGTACCTAAAACATAGTTGCAAAAATACACAAGTCCCAGATTTTTAAACTGCGTGCCAACCGTATAGATCAGGAAATAAAGCAGGATCAGCACCATATATTTATCCGTAAAGATCGCCTTGAGCATACGCGCATACGGTGTTTTCTCCTCGGTAGGCTTGTCAGCGTCCTCCAGCGTTACGCGCTCTTTGGTAAAATAATATTCCAAAAGCGTCAGCGGCAGCGCAAGAATGGAAAGGATGCTCATGGTCAGGATCCACTTGGATTTATCCACGCCGAGCATGGGCATAATCACCATGGGGAAAATCAGCGCCACAACGATACCGCTCATCATAATTGTGGTGATCTGGTTGAATACCGAAAGACCGCCGCGCTGCTCCGTGTTTCTGGTGGAAAGCGGCACCATAAGGTTATGGCTCATATTGAAAATGGTATAGGCAAACGAGTAGAACAGATTATAGGACACCATGACCCAGATGACCTGCACCGTTTCGTTGCCGGAAGGCACGGTAAACAGCAAAATACCGGTAACGGCAAGCAGCGGCGCCGAAATAAAGATCCACGGGCGCGCTTTGCCTTCTTTCGTTTTCGTATGGTCTATGATATAGCCCATAATGATATTGGTGACGGCGTCTATGATCTTAGATACGATCGGAAAGATCGTTAAAAACGCGCCGCCCCATACGGAGGTAAGATTTAAAACATCCGTATAATACACATTCAGGTATGTAGCCAGAACCGCATTCAAAAGCAGTGCGCCCGCCGGGCCAAGCAAATAGCCCAGCCATTTTTCGCTTTTTTGCACCTCCGCGCTTTTTACTCTTGTGCGCAGAAGCGGTGAATCAAAATGTTTAAGCATGTGTTTACCCCTTTTCTTTTTCAACCGCTTGACTTTTTGCGGTGTTTCATTTACACTATCATTATAACAACATATTGTTGTTTTAACAATCATCAGTTTACCTAATGCTTGATATAAAACCAACAAACCTTAATAAATATGACGGAGTAATAAAAATGAACACAAAAAATAATCAAAGAACACGGCTGTCAAAAATAATGTTTAAAAATGCTATGATGGATTTGCTCAGAGAAAAAAATACGGTTGAAAAAATATCTGTTAAAGAGTTGTGCGAGCGGGCAGAGCTCAACCGCTCCACTTTTTATGCGCATTACAATGAGCCAAAGGATCTGTACGAAGAAATCTGCAATGATATTCTTGAATCTACAAAAAATCATCTTATTAAAATAGCTGAAGAAAATGATGCAGGAGCGCACAAGTATATTTGGTCATTTCTTCAATACATAAAACAGAATGACAATCAGTTTAGAACCTTGCTTATTTCGACGAATACCGAATTCAGAACCCGATTTATGCAGCAGTCCATAGTTCAGTTTATTAATAATCTTCAAATTACCTTTCCCAGTGAACTTGAGCAATACATTTACTCATACATTTTAAACGGAAGCGCGGGAATAATTGTTCAGTGGATTAGGTCTGATTATTCTGTTAAAGAAGAACGAATTGTAGATTTATTGTTTTTGATAAATAAAAGCGCTCTTGAAAATCTTGCTGATACACTCTAATCATAACCACCAGTTAAACTGGTGGTTTGTACAGGCCCTAAAAGGGCCGCCTACTGGCTCGCCGACTGAAAGTCGGCACTGAAGT
>ERZ1643246.3743-NODE-3743-length-12668-cov-18.448506_pt1 | contig 12668 bp, 10 predicted proteins | sample MGYA00579265_ERZ1643246 | MGnify/ENA primary metagenome ERZ1643246 (study PRJEB29033, sample SAMEA4952261) | chicken gut metagenome | biome: Broiler Chicken; feature: Gastrointestinal Tract; material: Caecum | place: Ireland | collected 2018 | study: Broiler...
AGCACCCCCCAGTCGTGCTCCAGCACGTAGGTCTGCACCGGCTGCCGGTCCAGAGGGGGCTCCTCCAGAGTGGACATATCCCGGATGCCGCTGAGGGCCATGTTGAGGGTGCGGGGAATGGGGGTGGCGGACAGGGTGAGCACGTCCACCTGCCGGGAGAGCTCCTTCAGCTTCTCCTTGTGCTGGACGCCGAAGCGCTGCTCCTCGTCAATGACCAGCAGGCCCAGGTCCTTGAATTTCACGTCCTTCTGGAACAGCCGGTGGGTGCCGATCAAGAGGTCGATACTCCCCTGCTCCAGCTTCCGCAGGGTCTCCTTCATCTGGGCGGGGGTGCGGAAGCGGCTCACCACGTCGATCTCCACCGGATACTTGGCAAACCGCTGCTTGGCCGACAGGTAGTGCTGCCGGGCCAGCACGGTGGTGGGCACCAGGATGGCGGCCTGCTTGCCGTCCAGCACGCACTTCATAATGGCCCGGAAGGCCACCTCGGTCTTGCCGTAGCCCACGTCGCCGCACAGCAGCCGGTCCATGGGCCGGGGCTGCTCCATGTCCCCCTTGATCTCGGCGATGCACCGCAGCTGGTCGTCGGTCTCGGCGTACTCGAACTGGTCCTCGAACTCCTTCATCCAGGCCGAGTCGGGGGAAAAGGCGAAGCCGGGCTGCCGCTGCCGCTGGGCGTAGAGCTGGATGAGCCCCTTGGCCAGATCCTTCACCGCCTTCTTGGCCCGGGTCTTGGCCTTCTCCCAGTCAGTGCCTCCCAGCTTGGACAGCTTCTTGGTCTCCTGGGCGTCCTCGCCGGAGCCGATATACTTGCTCACCAGGTCCAGCTGGGTGGCGGGGACATAGAGCACGTCGGTGCCGGCGTAGGCGATTTTCACGAAATCCTTTTCCACCCCGTCCACCGTCATCTTGGTCATCTCCAGGAACCGGCCCACCCCGTGGTGCTCGTGGACCACCAGGTCCCCCGGGGACAGGTCGGCGTAGGAGCCCAGCTTCTGCCGGTTGGTCACCGGCTTGCTCTTGCGCTTCTTGCCCAGGGCGGACTGGCCCTCGGTGAGCACCGCCAGCCGGCCCACCGGGTACTCCATGCCCGCGGAGACGCCCCCCACGGCGATCACCGCCTTGCCGTAGGCGGGCAGGTCGTGGAGCTGGAAGTCCACGGCGGTGGTCATCTTCTGCTCCCGCAGCAGGGACTGGAGATTCAGGGCCCGCTGCTCGCTGCTCACCAGCACCACGGTGCGGAACCCCTCGGAGACGTAGTGGGCCAGATCCGACACGGCGGTCTCCAAACTGGCCCCGTAGGAGGGCAGCTGCTTGGCCAGCAGGTTGAGCACCGTCCTGGGCCGCAGGGGACACTGGGCAGAGGCGAAGGCGTCCAGGCAGCAAACCGGCCACCGGTCCAGAACCTGCCACAGCTCCTCCGGGGTGCGGGCCAGCCGGGCCAGCTCCCCCGCCAGCTCCCCCCGCTCCAATAGGGTCTTGGCGTCCTCCTCCAGCTGCCACAGGTAGTTTTTCCCCCGCTCGGCCACCCTTGGGCTCTCGCTGAGCACCACAATGGCGTCCTCCGGGAAGTAGTCGGCCGCCGTGGCCATCTGGGGGTAGATGAGTTCCAGATAGCGGTCCATGGCGGGAAAGCTCAGCCCCTGGGCCAGCTTCTCCCGGTCCTCCTCCAGGGTGGTCAGCAGCTTGTCGCTCCCCTTCCGCTTCCGCACCCGGGAAATGAGGCCGTCCAGCAGCTCCAGCAGGCCGCCGAAGCCCCCGGGGGCAAACTGGGGGAGCACCTCGGCGGCGGGCAGCAGTTCAGCCTCGCTGATATTCTCGATGCGCCGCTGGGTGTCCGGGTCAAAGAGGCCCATGGCGTCGATCTCGTCGCCAAAGAACTCCACCCGCACCGGCTTGGGGTGGGCGGGGGAGAAAAAGTCCAGGATGCCCCCCCGCAGGGCGAACTGGCCCACCCCCTCCACCTGCTGGCAGCGGGTGTATCCGGCGGCGGCCAGGGTGTCCGCCACCTCGTTCAGGTCGTGGCGCTCCCCCATGCGCAGCACCTGGGCCGCCTGGGTCAGCAGGGTCTTGGGGATGGTGCGCTGGAGGATGGCCTCCACCGTACACACCAGCAGGGGGCACTCCCCCGCCGCCAGCGCCCGGAGCACGGAAAGCCGCCGGTGCTCGTACTGCCGGGACACCACGGCGGCGTTGTGGAAGGTGAACTCCCGGGCGGACAGCGTGGTCACCTTCTCCCCGGACAGGGCGGCCAGATCCTGCTCCATCCGCTGGGCCTCCCCCTCGTCGGCGCACACCACCACCACCGGCCGCTCCAGCTCCTGGTGGAGCCCGGCGGCAAAGTGGGCCCGGTGGACCGCCGACAGGCCGGAAAAGGCCACCGGACAGCCGCCGTTGTCCACGGCCGTCGTCAGGGCGCGGTATTCGGGGATGTCCCCCAGGGCGGAGAGCAGTTGTTTCATGGCACACCTCAAATTAAATAGAAAAATATGGAAGTTGCAGGCATACGGGCCCACGCCGATGGGCCCGGAGGCTACCCGGCGTACTCCCGCACCAGGGCCAGGATGCTGTCCACGGTGCGGAACCGGTCTTTGGGAATGCGGGTGGGCTGGAGGATGATCCCCAGGTCCTCCAGGCCCTCCAGCAGCTCGATGAAGGCCAGGGAGTCCAGCAGCTCCTCCTCCAGCAGGTCGGCGCCGGGCTGCAGGACCCGCTGGGTCCCGCAGGCCTGGACCAGCAGGGCCCGGACAGAATCCTCCAGGTTCATTGTATCATCTCCTCCAGCCGTTTCCGGTCGCATTTTCCGTTGGGGGTCAGGGGGATGCGGTCCATAGTCACCCACCGGCCGGGGCATTTGCAGGGGGGCAGCAGCCGGGCCAGGCCCGTCCGAAGCTCCTCCACGGGGGCGGAGCCCTCCACTACGGCGGTCAGGCCCCGCACCTCTCCGCCGGGGCCCCGGCGGGGGAGCACCGCCGCCCGCTCCACGCCGGGCAGGGACTCCAGGGTGCCCTCGATCTCGGCGGGCTCGATGCGGTAGCCCTTGTACTTCAGCTGATGATCTTTCCGGCCCGCCCAGTACAGCAGCCCCTCTTTCACATAGCCCAGGTCGCCGGTGGCATAGCGCCCCCCAAAGGCGGGGGCCACGCTCTCCCCGGACAGGATCAGCTCCCCCTCCTCCAAAGTCACCGACACCGCCCCTTCCCCCCACCGGCCGACGGGCAGGGGACCGGCGCACATGTCCCGGGTAATGGGAACGGCGGTGACGGCACAGGCGGCCTCGGTGGGGCCGTAGGCGTTGAGCAGGGTGCAGCCGGGGAAGCGGTCCAGCAGCCGCCGGGCGGCGGCGGGGGGCAGGGCCTCCCCGCAGGAGAACACCGTCCGCAGGCCGGGCAGCCGGGCCGGGGAAAAGCCGGGCTCGGCCAGGCACAGCCGCAGGAAGGTGGGGGTGGTCACCAGCAGGGCGGCGTCGCAGGCCTCCAGCCGGCGGAGCAGGGCGGGGTAGTCCCCCTTTTCCTCCTCCGTCAGGGCCACATGGGTGCCCCCCTGAACCAGGGCCAGGTACAGGTCGGCCACCGACAGGTCGAAGGACCAGGCCGCCTGGCCCACTGCCGTCTCCCCGGCGCTGTCCGCCAGGCCGGGCAGGGTGACCGCCCAGCGGAGGAAGGACTCCAGGTTGCGCAGGCTGATGCCCACCGGCTTGGGAGCGCCGGTGGTGCCGGAGGTAAACAAGAGGTAGGCCAGCCGCTCCCCATCCTCCGCCGGGGGACAGCTCCGGCCGGCGGCAAAGCCCGCCAGGGCCTCCCCCTCCTCCAGCCACTGGGCCCCCAGCCCCGCCGCCAGCTCCCGCTGCCGCTGGAGGGGCAGGCCGGGGTCCAGGGGCAGGTAGGGCCGCCCGGCAATGAGGCAGGCCAGAAAGGCCGCCGGACGCCACACCTGGTCCGGACTGCCGGACAGGGCCAACGGCCCCTCCCCCGTCTGCCGCAGGCGGGCGGCCAGGCTCTGGGCTATGGGCCACAGGTACCGCCAGCGGATCACGTCCGCCCCCGCCATCAGGGCGGGCTGGTCCCCCAGGGTCAGGCTGTTGGCCCGCACCCGCTCCAGCAGAGCCCCGGTCATGGGGTCTCCTCCCGCAGCTGGTCCGGGGGGATGAGGGCGGGGTCAAAGAGCACCTTGGAGTGGTTGTCCAGCAGCAGTTCCCGGTTTACCTGCTCCCCGGCCCCGTTCAGGGTGAGCCGGTACACCCGGCTGACCCGGTAGTAGTCCGCCCCCTCCTTTACGTAGTGGCTGTCCTCCTCCCGCAGGCGGTAGCGCAGGGGGAAGGGGGTCTGGCTGCGCAGCTCGCCGCACAGGTCGTCCTCCTCCAGCCACAGCCGCAGCTGCACCGTCTGGCCGGTGTCATTGCGGAAGCGGTAGTCGATGTGGGGATAAAAGATGGAGGTGCCGGTGCCGAAGGGCACCCGCCGCCGGTCGTCGGGAAAGAGGGCGTCAGAGTGGTGGTGGAGCTCGGTCACCGTCAGGGGGCTGTGGAGCACCAGGTAGTGGAGCAGGTTGCCCGCCTGGCACAGCCCGCCCCCCACGCCGGTGCCCACCCGGCCGCTGGCAATGGTCAGGCCGGGGCCAAACCCCCGCCTGGCGGTGGGATCCCCCACCAGCCGCCAGAAGGAGAAGCTCTCCCCCGGCCGGATCACCACGCCGTCGATGCACCCGGCGGCCAGGGCCAGGTTGGCCCGCTTGCTCTGCTGGAGGGCCATGTCCACCCCCTCCAGCCGCCGCAGCACGGGGGAGCGGTGGCTTTTCACAATGACGGGCAGGGATTCCTCCTGCCGCAGCTCCGCGGCCCGGAACCCGGACCGCCGGTCGGCCAGGGATTTCCGCAGCCCCTCCTTCCACAGGGAGACGCGGTAGCACACCGGGCTCAGCTGGTAAAACTGTCTGCGCTTGGCCATGGCTCTTCCCTCCCGCCTGGATATAGCAAAAGAAAGCGGGACACAGGCCCCGCTTTCCCCATGCTAACCGGGTGGAGCGGAAAAAGCAAGTTACGATTTGGCAACAGTCCCTCAGCCGTTGAAGCGGTTCATGGCCCGGTCGGGGCCGTCATGGATATAGCACTCCGCCGCCTTTCCCGCCCGCTGGATGGCCTGGGTTATGGTTTTCAGGTCCTCGCCGGCAAATTTGCCCAGCACCCAGTCGGCCATGTCGTAGTCGGGGTGGGGCTTCTCCCCCACGCCGATCTTCACCCGGGGGAACTGGTCGGTGCCCAGGTGCTGGATGATGCTCTTCAGGCCGTTGTGGCCCCCGGCGGAGCCGCCCTTGCGGATGCGCAGCTTGCCCACGGGGAGGGAGACATCGTCGGAGAGCACCAGCACGTGGTCGGCGGGGATTTTGAAAAACCGGGCCGCCTCCCCCACCGCTTCGCCGGACAGGTTCATATAGGTGATGGGCTTCATCAGCAGCACCTTGGCGCCCCCCAGCTCCACGGTCTGGGTGAGGGCCCGGTATTTCAGCTTCTGCACCGGCACCCGCAGCTCCTCGGCCAGCTGGTCGATGGCGGCGAAGCCCACATTGTGCCGGGTGTTGTCATACTTGTCCCCCGGGTTGCCCAGGCCCACCAGCAGCCACTCCACCCCGGAGGTCTTGTTCCTTCCAAACAGCATAAATTCTCCTTCAAACGCAGGCAAAGGCGGGGGAACGCCCCCGCCTTTGCCCGGTATGGTTGTCTCCGCTTACACAAACAGCTTGGAAACGGACACTTCTTCGTAGATGCGCTCAATGGCCTCGGCAAACAGGTGGGCCACGGAGAGGTACTTGATCTTGTCGCAGGAAACGCCCTTCTTGGCGGGCACGGTGTCCAGGAAGTAGAGCTCCTTGATGACGCTCTTCTGGATGCGCTCCACGGCGGGGCCGGAGAGCACGCCGTGGCTGGCGCAGGCGATCACGTCGGTGGCGCCGCCCAGCTCCACCAGGGCCTGGGCCGCGCCGCACAGGGAGCCGGCGGTATCCACCATGTCGTCAAAGAGGATGACCTTCTTGCCCCGGACGTCGCCGATGATGTTCATGACCTCGGAGGAGTTGGCCTTCTGGCGGCGCTTATCCACGATGGCCAGACCCATCCCCAGCTTCTGGGCAAAGGCCCGGGCCCGGGCCACGGAGCCCACGTCGGGGGAGACCACGATCACGTCCTCCTCCTGGCCGGCAAAGCGGTCGTGGAGGTAGTTGGTGAAGATGGGGTTGCCCAGCAGGTTATCCACAGGGATGTCAAAGAAGCCCTGGATCTGGTTGGCGTGCAGGTCCATGGTCAGCACCCGGTCGGCGCCGGCGCGGGTGATCAGGTTGGCCACCAGCTTGGCGGAGATGGGATCGCGGGGCTTGGTCTTGCGGTCCTGACGGGCGTAGCCGAAGTAGGGCATCACAGCGGTGATGCGGCCGGCGGAGGCCCGCTTCAGGGCATCGATCATGATGAGCAGCTCCATCAGGTTGTCGTTGACCGGGGAGCTGGTGGACTGGACCACGAACACGTCGGAGCCGCGGACGGTCTCGTAGATGGAGACAAAGTTCTCTCCATCGGAGAAGGCGCCCACCTCGGCGTTGCCCAGCTCCATACCCATCTCCTTGCAGATGGCGTCGGCCAAAGGGCGGTTGGAATTGCCGGAAAAGATCTTGATGTCCTTACCGTGTGCAATCATGTCTTCAAACATCCTCTCACGTAAATCTCTATATTTCCACCCCAGCGGGATGAGTTTACCTTCTGCGGGCCCGGCGCTTGGCGGCCCACTGCTTTTTCACGGTCTGCCGGGTACGGGCGATGGCCAGGGAGTCGGCGGGCACCTCGTCGGTAATGGTGGAGCCGGCGGCGGTGTACGCCCCCTCCCCCACCTTCACCGGGGCCACCAGGTTGGTGTTGCAGCCGATAAAAGCGTTGTCCCCGATGGTGGTGCGGTACTTCTGGGCGCCGTCGTAGTTCACCGTCACGGTGCCGCAGCCGAAGTTGACGTGGCCGCCCACGTCGGAGTCCCCCACGTAGGTCAGGTGGGAGATCTTGGTGCCCTCCCCGATGGTGGAGTTCTTCAGCTCCACAAAGTCGCCCACCTTCACATGGGGCCCCACGTGGCAGCCCGGCCGGATGTAAGCGAAGGGACCCACGGTGGCGCCCTCCTCCACCGTGCTCTCGTTGAGCTGGGAGGCGTTGATGCTCACGCCCTCCCCCACGGCGCAGTCCCGCACCATGCTGTTGGGCCCGATCTCACAGTTTTTGCCGATGACGGTCCTGCCCCGGAGAATGGTGCCGGGGAGGAGCACGGTGCCCTCCCCCACCTGGACCTGGGGCCCCACATAGCAGGCGTTGGGGTCCATCACCCGCACGCCGGAGCGCATCAGCCGCAGCGCGCCGTACTGGCGCACCGTCATCTCGGCCTCCATCCGGCCGGCCCAGCCGGAGCGGAGGGCGTACCGCCCCTGGAACCACACGCTGCGGCCCCCCAGCTTGTCGCCGTTTTCCTTCAGGGCGTCCTCCAGCCCCACGCCGTCCCCCAGGGCGGCGGCCAGGGCCTCGGCGTCCACCCGGTACACCCCGGTGTCCTTGTCGTCCATGGAGCTGACGTTGGGCTCGGTCACCAGCTGCCTGGCCTCCTGCCAGTCCAGCAGCACCGGGCGGGTGATCACCACCGCCTTGCCCTCCAGGGTGGCCAGAAAGCCCACCAGCTGCTCCACCGCGTCCTGGCTGACGCCGGTGACGAACTCCGTCCCCTCCGGGAAGCAGGCCTGGGCCTTCTCCTGGTCGTCGCTGTGGCAGACCACGAAGAACCGCTCCACCCCCGCGTCGCTCAGGGACTGGGCCAGCCAGCGGGCGGCAGGGTCGAACAGCAGCTCCTGCAGCATGACCGAGGCGCCGTTTCCCTCTCTGGGCAGAAAAATTACCGCTCCAGTTGCGCTCATAGTTGGCTTCACCTCAGATTAAAGATTTACCATCTGTTCAGATTATAGCAAAGGTCGGGGAAAAAAGCATTGGATTTTTCAAAAAAGCCAGACTATTTTTCCCGCTTTGTGTCCTTCCACAATTTCCGTGGAAATTTTTGCCCCTTCTTTACCGAATGTGCACCGCCGCCGGACGCATGGCCAGGGCCATCCGCCGCAGCCGGGCGCTCCGCCAAAAGCCCAGCACCTCCGCCGTGGCGCACAGCTTGTCGGCCAGGCACACCGCGGCCGCCTCCCGGCAGTGGGGCATGTGGCGGGCCATGGGCCACATGTGGGCCCGGATGGCGTCGGCCTCCGCCGGCTCCAGGCCCCCGCACAGGTCCGCGGCGTTGCGCAGGGCGGCGATGGGGTGGGCAAAGCACTGGCGGTAGGAGGGCAGGCTTTTGGGGTCGTAGAGGTACAGGTCGTGGAGCAGGCCCCCCCGGGCCGCCGCCCGCCGGTCGCCTCCCCACTTTCCTGCCAGCCGGAAGGCAGTGTAGGAAACAAATACGCTGTGCTCATAGCAGCTTACCCCCGGGTGGTGGCGGATGTCCCGCATGGCCTGCACCTGGGGAGAGACCAGCAGCTCCCCTACGCAGTCCAGATAGTCCTGCCAGGCTTCCTCCCGCATAGACTCCCCCTCTTTCTGTGTTTTGCGTTTTGTGTTTATTGTATGTATTATAACCCCTCCCGCCTGCCTTGTCACTGGAAATTTGCCGTTTTACGGGGAATTCCAAAACCGACAGGAAAACGTCAGAAATAATTAAAGACTTTCCCCGGCCCAATGCGTATACTGACTGTACTACTTCACATCATACAGTTTCCGAAAGGAGACGGAACCATGATCCAACTCAATTACCGGGACGCCCGGCCCATTTACGAACAGGTGAAGGACGGCCTGCGGCATCTGGTGGTGACGGGGGCCCTGCAGGCGGGGGATAAGCTGCCCTCGGTGCGGGCGCTGGCCTCCTCCCTGGCCATCAATCCCAACACCATCCAGCGGGCCTACGAGGCCCTGGAGCGGGAGGGCTACCTCTACACCGTGGCGGGCAAGGGCTCCTTCGCCTCCCCCCAGGCCGACGTGAACGCCGCCCGGCGGGAGGGGCTGCTCAAGCAGTTTGACGCCTCGGCGGCGGAGCTTCTGTTTCTGGGCATGACGGCGGAGGAGCTGGCCCGGCGGCTGGAGGAGGCCGCCGGACGCAGGACAGCCAGAGAGGAGAGAGGGCAATGATCGAAGCCAAAAACCTGGTCAAAAGCTTTGACGGGTTCCGGGCCCTGGACGGGCTGACCATGACGGTCCCCCGTGGGTCCATCTACGGGCTGGTGGGCCCCAACGGGGCGGGCAAGTCCACCCTGCTGCGGCACGTCACCGGCATCTACCGGCAGGATTCGGGCTCGGTGCTGCTGGAGGGCAACCCCATCTATGAAAATCCGGCGGCCAAGGCCCGCATCGCCAACATTCCCGACGAGCTGTACTACTTCCTGTCGGCCTCCACCCGGGACATGATGCGCTTTTACAAGGGCTTTTACCCCCGGTTCGACCAGGGGCGGTACGAGGCGCTGAAGGACGTGTTCTCCACCGTCAATGAAAAGCAGGCCATCCGCCGCCTGTCCAAGGGCATGCAGAAGCAGGCCGCCTTCTGGCTGGCCCTGTGCTGCCGGCCGGAGGTGCTGGTGCTGGACGAGCCGGTGGACGGCCTGGATCCGGTGATGCGCCGGCAGGTGTGGAGCCTGCTGATGGGGGACGTGGCCGAACACGGCACCACGGTGCTGGTGTCCTCCCACAACCTGCGGGAGCTGGAGGACGTGTGCGACCACGTGGGGATTTTGTCCCACGGCAAGGTGCTCATCGAGCGCTCCCTCACCGATCTACAGGAGAACCTGGTAAAAATGCAGGTGGTGTTCCAGGAGCGGGAGATGCCCCAGCTGCCGGAGGGTCTAGAGGTCCTCCACGTGTCCCAGGTGGGGCGCATCCACACCCTCATTGTCCGGGGCAACGCCACCGAGGTCACCAACCGGCTGGCTGTGCTGGCCCCCATTCTGCTGGAGGCCCTGCCCCTGACGCTGGAGGAGATCTTTATCTATGAGCTGGGAGGTGAGGACTATGCGGTCCGCGACATTGTACTTTAATTTCACCCTCTTCCGCAAGAACCTGTCCCGGTTCTGGCCCATCTGGGGGCTGTACGGCTTTCTGTGGCTGATGCTGCTGCCGGTGAACGTGCTGGTCAACGGGGAGTACATGGGCCGGGGGCAGGCCCGGATGCTCCCGCTGGAATACTGCAGCGGCTACCTCGGCGCCGCCGTCTTTTTCTCCCTGGTCTTTGGCATCCTGGCCGCCATGGCGGTGTTTTCCTACCTCTACTCCAGCCGCTCCGCCGGGTTTCTCCACACCCTGCCCCTGCGGCGGGAGGGGCTGTTTCTCACCAACTACCTGTCGGGCCTGGCCTTCCTGATCGTCCCCAACCTGGCGGTGTTCCTGCTGTCGGTGGCGGTGGAGGCCGCCTTCGGCATCCTGGTGTTCAGCAGCCTGTTCACCTGGCTGGTGGTGACCTGCCTGCTCAATCTGTTCTTCTACTCCTTCGCCGTGTTCTGCGCCATGTTCACCGGCCACATTCTGGCCCTGCCCGCCTTTTATGGCATCCTGAACATCCTGGCCGCCGGGCTGTGCTACCTGCTGCAGGACATGGCCAGCCGGTTCCTCTTCGGCTTTACCGGCGCCGCCTGGATGGAAGATGTGGCCACCTGGCTCACCCCCATCTTGTACCTGGGCCAGCACACCGGCATCGAATACGGGGAAGCGGGGACCAACAGCGCCTACTTCTCCGGCCTGGGCTATGTGTTCCTGCTGGCCCTGGTGGGGGTGGCCTTCGCCGGGCTGGCTCTGGTGGTGTACCGCCGCCGGCAGCTGGAGAGCGCCGGCGATGTGGTCAGCGTGGGCTGGGTAAAGCCCGTGTTCCAGTACGGGGTGGCCTTCTGCTGCTCCATCACCCTGGGCAGCCTGTTTGACAACATCTTCTCCTCTTTGCTGCCCCGCAGCGCCTGGATCCTGCTGGCGTGGATGCTCCTCTGGGGCGCCTTCGGCTACTTTGTGGCCGCCATGCTGCTGCACAAGAGCTTTTGGGTGTTCAGGCCCTGCTGGAAGGGCTGCGCCGTGTTCCTGGCCGTGCTCACCGCCGCCATGTACCTGATGGAGCTGGACGGCTTCGGCTTTGAGCGCCGGGTACCCGCCGCCGCCCAGGTGGAGCGGGTCTACCTGAGCAGCGTACGCTCCTACCCGGACGACGATCTGCGGTGGAACACCTACACCCTGGAGGACTCGGAGCTGATCGGGCAGCTGGTGGAGCTCCACCAGCGCATTACCCAGGAGAAGGGCTGGCTGGAGGAGGCCGCCAACCAGCGGAACAATTCCTGGTCGGTGGACGAGGCAGACGGCCTGCAGGTCCAGACCGAGGACGGCGTGGACCTCTCCCTGACCTATATCCTCACCGACGGCTCGATCATGGAGCGGTCTTACTACCTGCCGGTGACCACCGAGACCCTGACCGACCCCAATTCCCCCGACGCCATGCTCCAGGCCCTGCTCAACGTCCCCGGCCTGTCGGAGCAATCCTACTTTGCCGGCCTGTCGGAGGACGACCGGCTGGTAGACGCGGTGCTCACCGCCGTGTACCAGGACGGGGTATCCCGGGGCCTGTACTCCGAGGAGTATCTGCCCGCCGAGGCCCTCCCCGAGCTGGAGGCGGCCGTCAGGGCCGACCTGGCCGCCGGCAACCTGGGCCGCCGCTATCTGCTGGAGGACCGGGAGCGGCTGGAAAACTGCTGCTACTGCGATCTGCTGCTGACCTACCGCCTGGTGGAGACCGCCCAGGAAAACCAGAGCGTGACGGTCTCCGGCACCGCTCCCGCCGCCGCGGCCACGCAGGCCAGCACCCGCACCATCGCCATCACCCTCCAGAGGAGCGCGACAAACACCATGGCGGTGCTGGAAAAGTACGGCATCGACCCGGACACCATGCTGCCCTCCCATGCGGAATACCAGATGATGGAAAGCTAACCGGCACTTTTGGGCGCTCCGCTTTACGGCGGAGCGCCTTTTTGCCCTCTTTTTGCATTTTTGACAAAAGCATAATGCCACAGCGAAAAACTTTGGCGGCTCCGTGCAGGAAATAACCAAAAATCCCCTGCTTCCGCGGTTGATTTTTCGTAAACGCGGAGGTATAATCTTGCTCGAAGGGTGTTTTTGCATGGGAAAATTTTAAAAATCGTCTGGAGGTCTATGTACATGAAAGAAGTCTATGTTGTCAACTGCTGCCGTACCGCCGTGGGCTCTTTTGGCGGCAGTCTGAAGGATGTACCCGCCGTGGATCTGGGCGCCGTCGTGGTGAAGGAGGCCCTGAACCGGGCCGGCGTGAAGCCTGAGCAGGTGGACGAGCTGATGTTCGGCTGCATCCTTACCTCCGCTCAGGGTCAGAACCCCGCCCGCCAGGTGGGGGTAAAGGCCGGCCTGCCCTACTCCGTACCCGCCTACACCGTGGGTATGGTGTGCGGCTCCGGTATGAAGTCCGTCATCGAGGGCGCCCGGGCCATCCTGTCCGGCGACGCCGAGGTGGTGGTTGCCGGCGGCACCGAGAACATGTCCGCCGCTCCCTTCGCCCTGCCCGATGAGCGCTGGGGCGCCCGCATGGGCGACAAGAAGGTGGTGGACACCATGATCAAGG
>ERZ1643246.3744-NODE-3744-length-12666-cov-11.961779_pt1 | contig 12666 bp, 5 predicted proteins | sample MGYA00579265_ERZ1643246 | MGnify/ENA primary metagenome ERZ1643246 (study PRJEB29033, sample SAMEA4952261) | chicken gut metagenome | biome: Broiler Chicken; feature: Gastrointestinal Tract; material: Caecum | place: Ireland | collected 2018 | study: Broiler...
GGGGGCTTGGTGGCGATGGCCCGGGCGATGGCCACCCGCTGCTGCTGGCCGCCGGACATCTCCACCGGCCTGTGCTTGACGCGGTTGGCCAGACCCACCCGGCTCAGAGCCTCCAGGGCCAGGTCCCGGCGGTCATCGGCGTTCACGCCCTGATAGATCAGGGGCAGCTCCACATTTTCCAGCACCGTCAGGCTCTGGATCAGGTTATACTGCTGGAAGATAAAGCCGATCTGCTTGTTGCGGATGTGGGACAGCTCCTTGTCCGTCAGCTCCCGGACGTCCGTGCCGTCCAGGAGATAGGTCCCCCGGGTGGGGATGTCCAGGCAGCCCAGCACGTTCATCATGGTGGACTTGCCGGAGCCGGACTGGCCCACCACCGCCACGAACTCCCCCTTCCGGATGGACAGGGAAACGCCGTCCAGGGCGCGGACCTCGCTCTCCAGTCCCTCGCCGTAGATCTTATAGACGTCCCGCAGTTCTACCAAATTGTTGGTCATCGGCATCAACCCCACGCCTGCAGGGACTGGATCTGGGTAAAGACCTCGGTCCCCTCTTCCACGCCGGACTTGATCTCCACATTGGAGTTGTCGGAGATGCCGATCTCCACCGGCACCGCCCAGAACCCGTCCGGGATCTCCTCGCTCAGGGTGGGCGTCTCAACGGCGTTGTCCGGCCGGTCGCCCTTCACGAACACCACGTTGAGGGTGGTGCCGTCCTCCTGCGTCACCGTGCGCACGCACTGGAGCGGCAGGACCAGGCAGTTGTCGTTCTCGCTGGCGGTGAGTGTGTAGTCGATGTAGCTGTTCACCTGCAGCGTCCCCTCGCTGTTGTCCGCCGAGATGGTGATGGGATAGGACGCCACACCGTTGCTCACGGTGCTGGAGAGGCTCACCGTCTCCACCGTGCCGAAGCCGGGCGTGCCCCACTGGCTCAGATCCACCGGCATCCCCGGCTTGACGTAGCTGATGTTCCGCTCGTCCACTGTGGCGGAGATCACCACCGTGGAGGTGTCCGAGATGGTGACCACCGTGGTGTTGGCGGGGATCTCGTCTCCAGGCTGGATGGTCAGGCCGATCACCGTGCCGTCGATGGGGGCCTTGGCGCTGCAGTTGGCCAGGTTCTCCTCGGCGGTCTTCAGCTCCTCCCGGGCGGTGTCCAGGTTCTGCTGGATGGTGAACATCTGGCTCTCGCTCTCCTCCCCGTCGATGCGCACCAGCACCTGGCCGGGCGTCACCTGCAGGTAGTCCACCAGATTGCTGGAGATCACGGTGCCGTCCACCGTGGAGACCAGATCGCCGGTGCGGTAGTACTCCAGCTTGCCGGCCTCGTAGGGATACACGGTCTCGCCGTTCACCGTGGCGGTGGCGGATGCCACCATGTCCGCGGTCAGCGCGCCCTCGTTGTCCACAACGATGTCCGCAGAGAAGAGCTTGGAGCCCTCCGGCGTGATGCGGCTGACCATGTGGACCGCCTCCACCCTGCCGGGGATGGAGGTCATCAGGGCCGGGATGGAGACGTTCACCGTCTGTCCCACCTTCAGGTCCCCGGCATAGGCGTAGCTGTAATACTGCTCCAGCCGCAGGCGGGTGTCGTCAGACAGGACCGCCACCTTCTGGCCCTTGCTGATGGGATCGCCGGGATTCAGCGTCACGGTCTCCATCAGCTTTCCGGCGTAGCCGGCGGATAGGTTCAGTCCCGCGATGTCCTTCTGGGCCTGGGAGAGCTGCTTCTCATAGCCCTCCACATTGCTCCGGGCCTTCTGCACGGCGGTCTCCGCCGCCGGAGAGTCGATGGTGAACAGCGGCGTGCCGGCGGTGACCTTGTCACCCTCCGCCACCAGCACATCCGTCACCGTGCCCACCGTGGTGATGGTGATGGTCTCACTGCTCTTGGCCTTGACCAGCCCGCTGCCCTGGACGGTGGAGGTGATGGAACCATACTGCACCACATCGGTGACCACCTGGCTCTCTCCGCCGCCGCGTCCTCCCAGGACCTTCAGCAGCACTGCCGCGATCACCAGCAGGGCCAGGATCAAAATGCCCAGGCGGATGAACCGGCGCCGCGTTTTCCGTGGGATGGCCTGCCACCGCGCCTTCAGCCCCGCCGGGGCGGGGGCGGCGCTGTCCGCCGGGATCTCCTCCATCGCCGGAGCGGCCTCTTCCTGCTTCAGCTCTTCCAGGTCTTTGACTTCAGCCATGGTATGTACTCCTCTTCTTGTTCTTTACAGATCTGCTAACTGTATTACTCATGATAGTACAGTATGCAGAGCAAAGCAATAACAAAACAGTTACAGTTTCTCCCATGGTCTGTATCTCTTGTAACCGGACCGGCGCGCAAAAACGCCCCCCGGAGACCGGGGAGCGTTCTTGATGTCCGTCAGGCCGCGGCAGTCCGCCGGGCGCTGTAGCGCTGATACAGCACGATGCCCACCACCAGCACGAAGCCGGCGATGTCGCTGGCGGTGCCGGGGATCATCATCCCCAGGCCGCCGATGGCCAGCAGCAGCCGCAGCAGCACCGGGACAGGCCGGTACAGGAAGCCGTTGAGGGCCGCCGCCACGCCGAAGATGCCCAGCAGGGCGCTGATGCAGATCTGCACCACCTGGAAGGTGCCGGTCACATCCACAAACAGCATCTGGGGACTGAAGGCGAAGATATACGGCACGATGAAGGCCGCAATGGCCAGCTTTGTGGCGTTGAATCCCGTCTTCATGGGGTCCGCCTTGGCGATGGCGCTGCCGGCATAGGCCGCCAGGGCCACCGGCGGCGTGATGTCCGCCACGATGCCGAAGTAGAACACAAAGAAGTGGGCCGCCATCTTGGTGACGCCGATGGAGGGGTCCATCAGGATGGGGGCGCAGGTGGCCGCCATGATGCAGTAGTTGGCAGTGGTGGGCACGCCCATGCCCAGCACGATGCAGCAGAGCATGGTCAGCACCAGGGCGATGATCATGTGGCCGCCGGAGAGGCTGACGATGGTGCTCAGCAGCTTGGAGGCCAGGCCCGTCACCGTGATGCAGCCGGAGATGATGCCGGCCACGCCGCAGGCCACCGCCACAGTGATGGAGCCCTTGGCACCGCCCTCCAGGGCGTCCACGATCTTGCCGAAGGTGAGGAAGTCCGACCGGTCGCCGCTCTTGCCGGCGATCTCCACCACGTTGTTGATCAGGCCCACCGCCACGGCCGCCACGATGGCGATGGCGGCGGAGAAGGCCATGGTGTACATGTTGGTGGAGACCATCACCACCAGCAGCACCAGGGGCGCCAGCAGGTAGATCTTGGGCAGCAGCTGGCGGATGCGGGGCAGCTGGTCCCGGGGGATGCCCTTCAGGCCCAGCTTCTTGGCCTCCAGATGGACGGCGATGTAGATGCCGGTGAAGTACAGCACCGCCGGCAGGATGGCCCGCATGGCGATGGTGCCGTAGGGCTCGCCGGTGAACTCCGCCATCAGGAAGGCGGCGGCGCCCATGATGGGCGGCATGATCTGGCCGCCGGTGGAGGCGGCGGCCTCCACGGCGCCGGCGAACTCCGGCTTGTAGCCCGTCTTCTTCATCATGGGGATGGTGACGGAGCCGGTGGTGACGGTGTTGCCCACGGAGGAGCCGGACACCATGCCGCACAGGGCGGAGGAGATGACCGCCACCTTGGCGGGGCCGCCGGGGGCGGCGCCGGCCACGGCGTTGGCCAGGTTGATGAAGAACTGGGCGATGCCGGTCCGCTCCAGGAAGGCGCCGAAGATGATGAACACCACGATGAACTTGGCGCACACGCTGATGGGACCGCCGAAGATGCCGTTGAAGGTGTAGAACATGGTGCGGATGACCTGGTAGAGGGTCATCTTCAGGTCCGCCGTGCCGCCCAGGTTGAAGAAGGTGTACACCAGCAGCACGCCGGCCACGCACAGGATCGGCAGGCCCACGCACCGGCGGCACAGCTCCACCAGAGCCAGGATGCCGATGAGGCCGATGATCATGTACAGGTCGTTCTGCATGACCCGGGCGGACATCTGGACCACGTTCTGGGCGTTGACGGCGTAGAAGAAGTAGGCGCCGGGGCCCGCGATCAGCAGCACGATGTCATACCAGGGCATGTGGTTGACCCGCTCGTCCCCCTTCCGGGCCGGGAAGGTCAGGAAGCCGAACAGCAGGATCAGGCCCACGAACACGGGCAGCCGCACCTCCTGCCGGGTGGAGAGAAACACGGTGTCGATGATGCAGTAGACGGAGAACGCCACCATCAGCCAGCGGATCACCAGCTTCGGCAGCCCCTCCCAGACCCGGGTGTTGGACTCCCGGTCGTATTTTTTCATGACCGCCTCCACGTCGGCGGCGGTCCCCACGGAGGTGTCGTGCACGTCGGTCTGCGCCGGCGGCACAGGCTCCCTCCGGTCCTTCTTGAACAGTGCCATAGGGTCCCCTCTCTCTTTCTCAAGCTCCGCTCACCGGCCGCTCCCGGCCGGAAAGCAGGGAACTACGGCATCGGTGCCGTAGTTCCCGGGTCAGGCTTCACCTGGGATCATTTTGTGGGCACGTCAAAGCCCTTTTCCGCAAAGTACTTGGCAGCGCCGGCGTGATAGGGCACCGCGGTGACGCCGGCGGCAAACTCCACGTCCAGCTCCTTGGCCTTGTCGTGGGCCAGGTTGTCCATGTTCTCGAAGATGGTGTAGCAGATGTTGTACACGTCGTCCTCAGACACATCGTCCCGGGCGATGACGGTGGCCACCACAGCCACGGTCTTGGTCTCGGGGATGCCCTCGTAGGTGCCCTCGGGGATGATGTATTCCTCGTAATAGGGAGAGGACTCCTGGAGCTTGGCGATGTGCTCGTCGTCCAGGCCCACCAGATAGGTGTCCTTGGCGGTGGCCAGGGTGGTGATGGCCACGGTGGGGGCGCCCGCCACCACGAAGGCGGCGTCGATCTTGCCGTCCTGCAGGGCGTCGGCGCTGGCGCCGAAGTCCTGGTACTGGGCGTTGATGTCGTCCTCCGTCAGGTCATAGGCGGCCAGGATGTCCAGGGCGTTGTAGTACACGCCGGAGCCGGAGGCGCCGATGGACACCGTCTTGCCCTCCAGGTCCGCCACGGACTTGATGTCCGGGTCGCAGGTGACGATCTGCACCTGCTCCATGTACAGGGCGGCCACCGTGGAGAAATCCGAATAGGGGAAGCCCTCAAACAGCCGCTCGCCGTTGTAGGCGTAGCTCATCACGTCGGACTGGACGAAGCCCAGCTGCGCGGTGTTGAACTCCATCTGCTCGATGTTGTCCTGAGAGCCGTTGCTGACCACGGCCGTGACCTTGGTGCCGTTGCCGTTGGTGGTGATGGCCTGAGCCAGCACGCTGCCGAAGCCGTAGTAAGTGCCCTGGTCGCCGCCGGTGCGGAACTTCAGTTCCGTGCCGCTGCCGGCCACGGAGGATACGTTCCAGTTGGTCTGTGCCGTCTCCGTGCCGGTCTCGCCGGAGGCGTCCGTCCCCTCCGTAGAGGTGCCGCCGCAGCCCGTCAGGACCGCCGCCAGCATCAGGACAGCCAGAAGCAGGGATAAATGCTTTTTCATGTTTCCATTCCTCTTTTCCTGTTTGTTAACGCAACTCATATATCGCTTTGCATATCATATCTCAATCTCATTCATATTACAAGCCTTTTTTTACATTTTTTTAACATTTCTGCAAGTTGTCTTTACTTGCCTTTCATTTTTGGGGTCAGCCTGCCGAAAAAAGGCAGACTGTCGATAAACCCGGAAATTTGGGAAAACGGGAAGGAAGATCGCTACGAAAGACTGCGCCCGCAGGCGCGTTTCGGAGCGCAACCGCCGCGAAGCGGCGGCTCTTGGCGCGGAGATAACCCAGGAAGGGTGTCTCAAGGTGAATTGCCGCACAGCGGCAAGAGAGGGTGGCCTGGGCCATTCGTTTCCAATCAACCGATTCTCAGAACTTTTCAAAGTTCTGAGAATCGCAAGCAGCTTGTCGAAAAGACTCTTTCGACAAGCTGAGGGCCGGTCCTCACGGACCGGCCCTCTGCCAGCAGCTGTTATTTGATGACCAGGAGCAGCTGGCCGCCCTTGACGGTCTCGCCCTCCTTCACCAGGATCTCCGCCACCGTGCCGGACATCCGGGCGGTGATGGCGGTCTCCATCTTCATGGCCTCGATGGTGGCCAGGGTCTGGTTCTTCTCCACAGCGTCGCCCACCTTGACGGCGATCTTGCTGACCGCGCCGGGGATGGAGGAGCCCACCTGGCTCTTGTCCTCCGGGTCCACCATGGGCACCTTGACGATGCTCTTCTGGGCCTCCTCGTCAGGCACCTGCACGTCCCGGCGGATGCCGTTGAGCTCGAAGCTGACGGTGCGCATGCCCTCCTTGTCCACCTCGCCCAGGCCCAGGTACTTGATGACCAGGGTCTTGCCGTCTGCGATGTTGACCTTGTTGGTCTCGCCCACCGCCAGGCCGTGGAAGAACACGTGGCTGCCCAGCCGCATGATATAGCCGTACTCCTTCTGGTTCTTCACGAAGTCCTCCACCACCTTGGGATACAGGCAGTAGCTGAGGACCGCCCGCCAGGAGGGATCCGGGTCGAAGGCCAGCATCTCCCGCTTCTTCTCCTCAAAGTCCACGGGGGGCAGCAGCTCGCCGGGGCGGCAGGTGATGGGCTCCTTGCCCTTCAGCACCACCCGCTGCAGATCCTTGGGGAATCCGCCGGCGGGCTGTCCCATCATGCCGGAGAAGTAGCTGACGGCGCTGTCCGGGAAGGCCAGGCCCTCGCCCTTCTCCACGATGTTCTCCGGCGTCAGGCCGTTCTGGGTCATGAAGATGGCCAGGTCGCCCACCATCTTGCTGGAGGGGGTCACCTTCACGATGTCGCCCAGCATCTCGTTGACCCGGCGGTAGTTCTCCTTGACCTCCAGGAACCGGTCCCCCAGGCCCAGGGACTCCACCTGGGGCTTCAGGTTGGTATACTGGCCGCCGGGGATCTCATAGCGGTAGATGTCGGCGTTGTTGCACTGCAGGCCCGCCTCAAAGGAGTCGTACCGCTTGCGCACGTCCTCCCAGTACTCGGTCAGGTACTGCAGCCGGTCCAGGTCCAGGCCGGTGTCCCGCTCCGTGCCCTGCAGGGCCGCCACCACGGCGTTGAGAGAGGGCTGGCTGGTCATGCCCGCCATGGAGCTGATGGCGCAGTCCACCACGTCCACGCCGGCCTCCGCCGCCAGCAGATAGGCGGCCACCTGGTTGCCGGAGGTGTCGTGGGTGTGGAGCTGGATGGGGATGCCGATCTCCTGCTTGAGGGTGGAGACCAGCTTCTTGGCGGCATAGGGCTTCAGCACGCCGGACATGTCCTTGATGCACAGCATGTGGGCGCCCCGGTGCTCCAGCTCCTTGGCCAGCTTCACATAGTAGTCCAGGGGATACTTGTCCCGCTTGGGATCCAGGATGTCGCCGGTGTAGCAGATGGTGGCCTGGCAGATCTTGTCCTGCTTCAGGACCTCGTCCATGGCCACTTCCATGCCGGGGATCCAGTTCAGGGAGTCGAACACCCGGAACACGTCGATGCCGCTGCGGGCGGCCTCCTTGATGAACTCCCGGATGACGTTGTCGGGATAGTTGGTGTAGCCCACGGCGTTGGCGCCCCGCAGCAGCATCTGCAGCAGCAGGTTGGGGGCCTTCTCCCGAATCAGGTCCAGCCGCTCCCAGGGGGACTCGTGGAGGAAGCGGTAGGCCACGTCGAAGGTGGCGCCGCCCCAGCACTCCAGGGAGAAGGCGTCCGCCAGGATCTCACTGGTGCCCTCCATGCCCTTGAGGATGTCCCGGGTGCGGACCCGTGTGGCCAGCAGGGACTGGTGGGCGTCGCGGCAGGTGGTGTCGCAGATCAGCAGCTTCTTCTGGTCCCTGACCCAGTCCGCCACGGCCTTGGGGCCCTTGGCGTCCAGCATCTGCTTCAGGCCGTCGGGCCGGCGGCCGGTGACCGGCGGGAACCGGCACTCGTCGTACAGCTTGTGCTCGTCCCGCTCCTTCACCACGATGTTGCCGATATACTTCAGCATCTTGGTGGCGCGGTCCTGGCCCTCGTCCAGCTCGAACAGCTCCGGCGTCTCGTCGATGAACTTCGTATGGCAGCCGCCGGCGATGAAGGTGGGGTTCTTCAGGATGTTGGTGATGAAGGCGATGTTGGTCTTGACGCCCCGGACATGGATCTCGTTGATGGCCCGGGCCGCCTTCCGGCACACGCCGGGGAAGGTGTTGTCCCAGGTGGTGATCTTCACCAGCAGGGAGTCATAGTACGGGGAGATCACGGCGCCGGTGTAGGCGTTGCCGCCGTCCAGCCGGATGCCGAAGCCGCCGGCGGAGCGGTAGGCGGTGATCTTGCCGGTGTCGGGGGCGAAGTTGTTGGCCGGGTCCTCGGTGGTGACGCGGCACTGGATGGCATAGCCGTTCAGGTGCAGGGAGTCCTGGCTGGGGATGCCGATGTCGGGGTCGCTGAGGGGCCGGCCCTCGGCGATCAGGATCTGGGAGCGCACCAGGTCGATGCCCGTCACCATCTCGGTAACGGTGTGCTCCACCTGGATGCGGGGGTTCATCTCGATGAAGTAGTGATGGCCCTCCTTGTCCACCAGGAACTCCAGGGTGCCGGCGTTCACGTAGCCCACGTGCCGGGCGATCTTCACCGCGTCGGCGTACAGGGCCTCCCGGATCTCGGGGGCCACGGAGAAGGCGGGGGTGAACTCCACCACCTTCTGGTAGCGCCGCTGGAGGGAGCAGTCCCGCTCGAACAGGTGAACCACGTTGCCGTGCTCATCGCCCAGCACCTGCACCTCGATGTGCTTGGGCTCCACCAGGAACTTCTCCATGAAGATGTCGTCGTTGCCGAAGGCCTTCTTGGCCTCCGCCTTCACCAGGTCGAAGTTGACGCCCACCTCTTCCACGGTGTCGCACCGGCGCATGCCCCGGCCGCCGCCGCCGGCGGCCGCCTTCAGGATCACGGGGAAGCCGAACTCCATGGCCAGCTTCTGGGCGTCCTCCCGGCTCTTCAGGGGCTCGGTGGTGCCGGGGGTGGTGGGCACGCCGCAGGCCACGGCGATCTGCTTGGCGGACAGCTTGTCGCCCATCAGCTCCAGGATCTGGGAGGGCGGGCCGATGAACTTGATGCCGGCGGCCTCGCAGGCCCGGGCAAAGTCGGCGTTTTCGCTGAGGAAGCCGTAGCCGGGATGGATGGCGTCGGCCCCGTGCTTCTTGGCCAGCTCGATGATGCGGGGGATGTCCAGATAGGCCCCCAGGGGGCTCTCATTCTCTCCGATCAGGTAGGACTCGTCTGCGGCGGTGCGGAAGATGCTGTACATATCCTCGTTGGAGTAGATGGCGATGGTCTGGAGGCCCAGGTCGTGACAGGCCCGGAAGATCCGCATGGCGATCTCTCCCCGGTTGGCTACCAGGACCTTTTTGAATTCTTGGCTCATAAATCGTTCCTCCTTACTTCCGCCGGGAGGCGGGAATTTTCAGTTCTGTTTAGTATATACCATCTCTGCGGCCGGTTGCAATGACTTTCTGCACCGATATTCCATTTTTGTCTGGCCGCCCTATTTTCAGCCGGACTTCTGGTGCGCTTTGTCTATTTTAGATGGGCTAATAGCGGCCATCAGCGGGAGCCGGCCATGCCCGAAAAAACGGGGCGGCGCAGGGTGCACCGTCCCGTCTCCTCTCTATGCTTCCCGGGCCACCACGCCGGCGAAGCTGAACCAGCCCCGCCCGTCCCGCACCAGGCCGGTGAGGCTGTCCCGCAGGGTCCAGGCCGTCACGGTGGTGTACAGGGGTGCCACGGCGCCCTCCTCCAGCAGCAGGGCCTCGGCGTCGTGGAGGCAGCCCAGCCGGGCCGTCTCGTCCTCCGCCCCGGCGATGACCGACAGCAGCGTGTCATAGGCGCTGTTGGCATACCGGGACACGTTCTCTCCGCCGGTGGAGCTCCACTGTCTCAGGAAGCACTCCGCGTCGTTCCCAAGGGCCCGGATCTCTATTCCCGCCAGGGAGAAGGTCCCCTCCTCCAGAGCAGCGGCCAGCTCCTCCTCCGTCACGGCCCGGGCCGTCACCCGAAGCCCCAGGGCGCTCTGCCACGCCTGCACCAGGGCCTGTGCCACGGCGGCGCCGTTCCCCGCATCCACGTAGAGATACTCCAGCTCCCCCAGGTCCTGGACACTGACATAGCCCGCCTCTGTCAGCAGGGCCCGTGCCTCTTCCTGCAGGTCGGCCCGGTGGTTGGGATCGTTGTCCAGCAGGTCCCCGCCGGACGTGCGGAAATCCGCCTCATCGCTCTCCGGCACGCCGGGGGGGATCAGCCCCTCAGCCGCCCGGGCCGTGACGCCCGCGGCCTCCGCCGCGGCGGTGCGGTCGATCACCAGGCTCAGCGCCCGGCGGACCCGGGCGTCCATCAGGGTGTCCTGGGCGCAGTTGAACACCACTGCCCATGTCCCCAGCTCCGGCGTCAGCGCGCGGCTCTCCGCCTCCACCAGAGATGCCATCTGCTCCTCCGGCAAAACACCCAGAAAGTCCACGGTCCCGGCGTCGTAAAGGGCCTGTCCCTCCTCCGCCGTATCGGCAAAGCGGAAGGTCAGCGTCCCGGGGCCGGAGACATCGCTGTGGTACGTCCCGCTGGTCTCCAGCGTCAGGCTCTCCCCCGCCTCATAGCCGCTCACCTGATAGGGGCCGTTGGTCACCAGGCCCGCCACGTCGGACCACCAGGGCGCGGCCTCCGCCGCTTCCGCGGCTTCCGCGCCGTCCTCTGCCGTCTCTTCGGCGGCGCTCTCCACGGTCAGCAGATCCTGCCGCAGGGGCATGGTGGCCGGGGCGGTGCAGACCTCCTCCAGAAACCAGTCGTACTTCCCGTTCAGCACCACCACCAGGGTGCTGTCATCCTCCGCCGTGACCTGCAGGAGGGAGACGTCGCCGGTCTCCCGCACCTCGTCATAGCCCGCCACCACAGACAGCAGGGACGCAAAGGGCGAGTCGTTGGCCGGGTCCGCCAGGCGCTGCCAGGCATAGACGAAGTCGCCCGCCAGGACCCCCCGCCCGTCAGACCACTCTGCGCCGCGCAGCTGGAAGGTCCAGGTGACCGTGCCGTCGGTGTTCTCCTCCGAAGTGGCGCTCTTGGCCACGCCGTTGGTCACCGTGGCGCCGGAGGCGCCGGCGGTCTTGCGCATCAGGTTCTCATACAGATGGACCAGGATCGTCTGGTCCGCCGGCTCTGTGGCGTAAATGGGATCCAGCTCCTCCGGCGCACCGCCCACGCAGACGGAGAGGGACATCGCATCTCCGCCCCGGGCACATCCGGCCAGTGCGGAGACACACAGCGCCGCGGCCAGGAGCAGCGCCAGCCGCCGCTTCCAGTGTTTCATACCATCGCTCCTCTTTTCTGGAGTACAGAACAGGCGCCCGTGGGCGCCCGCAAGTGTCAAATGACCTGATTTATTATAAAGGCTTTTCCCCGGCTTGTAAAGTTGCCAGCCGCTAAAAAGTAACAAAAAATTACAAAATTTAAGACTCTGTTCACAAATCCCGCCCGGACGCCCCGGAGATCCCCGGCTTTTTCGGCGGCAGATCTCCAAAAAAACCGGACGCGGCGATCCGCGTCCGGTCCTGATCATCTCCTGTGTTGGGTCTGCTCACACCGTGGTCAGGTGGCCGTCCTCGCCGAACTTCACCGGCACGATCTCATTCCGGGTCTTTTCGGCGATGTCGTCGATCCGCATCTTGGCAGGGTAGTCGGACACGAAGGTCACCGCCACGCCCTGCCGTTTGGCCCGGCCGGTGCGGCCGATCCGGTGGACGTAGTCCTGGTTCTCGTCCGGCACGTCGCAGTTGAACACGATGTCCACGTCGTCCACGTCGATGCCCCGGGCCGCCACGTCGGTGGAGACGAACACCCGCAGCTCGCCCCGGCGGAACTTGTCCATCACCTGCTCCCGCTTGCGCTGGGGGATGTCACCGTGGATGCACTCGGCGTCGATGCCCCGCATCTGCAGGAACTTGGTGATCCGCTCCGTGGAGCCCTTGGTGTTGCAGAAGGCCATGCACCGGTCGAAGCCCGTCTCGTTGAGGATCCGCTCGATGGCGTCGGCCTTGCCGTCGTGGGGCACGTCCATGCGGAACTGCTTGATGTCCGGCTTGTTCTGCTCGTCCTCCCGGACGGTGATCTCCGCCGCGTCCCGCTGGTACACCCAGGCGATGTCCATCACCTCCCGGGAGATGGTGGCGGAGAAGAGCCCCAGGTTCTTCCGCTTGTTCATCTTGTCCAGCAGGCGGGTCACGTCGTGGATGAAGCCCATGTCCAGCATCCGGTCCGCCTCGTCCAGCACCACGGTCCGGGCGGTGTCCACCCGGACGGTGCGGCGCTTCATGTGGTCGCTGAGCCGGCCCGGCGTGGCCACCACGATCTGGGGGTGCTTCTTCAGGGTATCGATCTGCCGGCCGATGGGGGCGCCGCCATAGAGGCACACCGTCCGCACGCCGGGCTTGAAGGCCGACAGGTCCCGGATCTCGTCGGTGATCTGGATGGCCAGCTCCCGGGTGGGTGCCAGGATCACCGCCTGGACGCTCTCGTCCTCCGGGTCCACGTGCTCCACGATGGGGATGCCGTAGGCAAAGGTCTTGCCGGTGCCGGTGGGGGCCTTGGCGATCACGTCCTGCCAGTCCA
>ERZ1643246.3746-NODE-3746-length-12651-cov-7.433471_pt1 | contig 12651 bp, 9 predicted proteins | sample MGYA00579265_ERZ1643246 | MGnify/ENA primary metagenome ERZ1643246 (study PRJEB29033, sample SAMEA4952261) | chicken gut metagenome | biome: Broiler Chicken; feature: Gastrointestinal Tract; material: Caecum | place: Ireland | collected 2018 | study: Broiler...
CCCTTTGGCCCGTTCATTCATCTGCTGTACAAAGGCCTCCTCGGTGCCGGAAATATATTCTGCCATTGCCACACAGGCATCGTTGGCACTGGAGACAACAATGCATTTTAGAAGGGTATCTACCGTCTGTTCTTCCCCTGCTTCCAGAAAGACCTGGCTTCCGCCCATGGAAGCCGCGTATTCCGATGTGGTCACCACATCCTCTTTGTGAATCTTTCCCTCTGAGAGCGCATCATAAATCAGAAGGATGGTCATAACCTTTGTGACGCTTGCCGGAGGCCGCCTGGTATCCGCGTCTTTTTCATACAACACCGTTCCGGTCGATGCTTCCATCAAAAGAACAGAAGGAGCAGTAACGGATACACTCCCCGTATCTTCTCCTTCTGTCTTGTCTTCCGCCCTGACAGCCGGACTCCATGAAAGTCCAATCATGACCGCCGCCATCAGCACTGCTATCCACTTTTTCACATGCTACCTCTTCACCTGGCATTTATTACATTGTAGGATTCCTCTTGAAAAATTATGCATGTCCTCCTTCGGAAAGAATCGGAAATGAAAGGCGGATCGTAAACCAGTTCCCTTTCAAAAACGCCCGGATCTCTCCATGCATCCGAAGCGTGAACTCTTTTGCAATAGAAAGTCCAAGTCCGGAGGAGGACGTCCTGGTCCTTGCTTCATCGGCCTTATAAAACCGCTCAAACACCTTCTCCACATCAATCTCTTCTGGCCGTGCGGTGTAATTGCTGCATTCCACCACCGCCCATCCGTCTTTTTGCTTCAACGAAAGCCGCATTGCTCCTTCGCCGTGGTCCAGTCCGTTTTTCATCATATTCTGGATGGTTCTCCGTAGTCCCGTCTCATTTCCCTCGATTTGAAGCTGCGTCTCTGTAATTTCAATGTCCGGTTCTATCCCACGTTCCAGCCAGACATCATAATAGGAAAATGCCGTTTCCACAAGAATCCGGTTCAGATAAAGCGGCTCCAGCTTCAGTTCATATGTCTCATTTTTCAGCTTTGTATAAGTAAACAGCTCCTCCAGCATTTCCTTAAGACTTGCGATCCGCTCCTGAATGACGCCCAGATACCGCTCCCGCTCTTCCTTTTGCCCGCTGTCTTTTAAGAGTTGAAAATATCCGTCCAGAGAAGTCAGCGGAGTACGGATATCGTGGGAGAGATTCGTATAGGCATCTGAAATATCCTGCTCCTTTTTCAGATATCGTCTCCTTTGTTCCCGCTGCCTCTCCAGCATCTCATTAAGTTCATCCGTCAGTTCCCGGATTCCAAAAGAATCCATCTGACGGGTAATCAAAAGGTTACTGTCATGCTCCTTTAGAAACGCCAGCTGGCGGCAGATTTCCCGTATCTGCCGCCTGTATGATGCCAGTATGATAAACAGTACAGCCACAAGGGCTGCCAGAATTGCTATGATCCATTCCATCTATCTGATGTCCCTTCTTTGAAATACGATGGCACTGACTGCTGTAAATACAACGCCGTAGACTACGGCAACCAGAGCCGCCTTCACCAGAAGCTCCGGGCTTCCGTTGAGCTTCAGCATGCTGATCGTTCCGGTGACAGTATAGGAAAGCAGATCCACTGTCCGGCCTGTCAGGGTATGAATCCACCTGGCAGCCATACCCCAAAAGAGAACCGTCACATTCATGCAGAGCAAAATGGCCAGTGTCATACTGATAATATTGTTAAGAATTATAATGGAGAGCCCCATTACAATCAAAGCCAGCGCATAATGCAGTAAAATCTGTACGGCTGCGTATCCCAGCAGATCGGACACTGGTCCGATTTCCAGATAGCCGAAAAAGACCGCATTGCTGAGTGCCTGTATGAGGAAGGTAACCGCAAAGGTCAGAACCGTATAGAAAAACAGGATGACTGCCTTGGAAAGTACCAGATCTGCTCTTCTTTTACACTGTCCCCCGATATTTTTAATATATCCACTCCGGATATCTGCTGTTGCAAAAAGCACTGCAAAGATCACCACAGAAACAGCTTCCACTTTTCCCTGGGTGTTGGCATAAAACATATCATAGAGCGTAGCCTTCTGCCCCGGTTCGGTAGGTACCGTCACATACATTCCCAGATTTTCCGCACTGTCTTCGACACTTTCCTGCACTGTGTCCCAGTTTTTTGCGCTTGCCTCCGGGTCCTTGTACTCCTCCCTCATCGTTGCGGTGGTCAAAATCAACATGGCCGCAAGAAGGGCCCAGAGAATATACTGGCTTTTTGATTTGAGCATCCGGTAAAAGTCCATTTTAATGAGATTCAGCATGAGAGGCACCTCCTGTCAGATTCAGATAATAGTTTTCCAGCTTTTCGCTGCATACTTTTAACTCCAGGATCTCTGCCCCGGCTCGTATCAGTTCCCGGTTTAACCAGGCACTTTTTTCGATTCCTTCATAGACCCATACATGATCCGAATCGATGATCTGGTACTGGCGGACTCCAAGAGTATCCAGCACCGGTACGACCTGTTCCGGCGCATCTGCCGTAATCTCGATTCGTTCCCCGCATCGTTCCATCAGCTCTTCCCTTGTGATCTCCTCAATCAGTTCTCCATGATGAATGATCCCGTAATCCGTGGCAATCTTGGAGAGCTCCTCCAGGATATGGCTGGAAATCAAAATCGTCATATTCCGCTCCTGATTCAGTCTCAGAATCGTATCCCGGATCTCCACGATCCCCTGTGGATCCAATCCGTTAATCGGTTCATCCAAGAGCAGCAGGTCCGGTTCCCCTACAAGGGCCAGACCAATTCCAAGCCTTTGCTTCATTCCAAGCGAGAACTGTTTCGTCTTTTTCTTTCCTGCATCAGAAAGTCCGACCGTTTTCAGAATCTCTTCTATATATCCTTTTTTATGAATCCCGCAGAAACGGCATTTTAAATCCAGGTTGTCGTAGGCGCTCAGATTTCCGTAGATCCCCGGCGCTTCAATCAGGCAACCGATCCGGGACCGGACTTCTTTGGCCTTCTTTCCATTCATGCCAAACAGCTCAATCTCACCGCTGCTTGGATACGCAAGTCCCGCAAGCATTTTTAAAAAGGTCGTTTTTCCTGCGCCGTTCCGCCCGATCAGGCCATACACCGCGCCTTTTCGGACGTGCATGCTGATCTGGCTGACCGCTCTGTGATGTCCGTATTGTTTTGTAAGTCTCTGTGTTCTGACTATCATTTGGTTCACTTTGTTCATCTCCTTTTTTTATTTGCTTTCATCTTACACGTTCTTTCCAAATCCTTCGCAAATAAAAAGTAAAGACTTCGTAAAGATCCTATCTGGAAAGTGTATAGCCAATGCCCCAGACCGTATCGATAAAGGTACGGTCTGATACTGCTTTTAATTTCCTGCGGATATTACTGATATGAACATCAATCGCCTTTGTCTCCCCCATAAAGGGCTCCTCCCATGCAGCTTCAAAGATCTCTTCCTTACTGAAAACCTTTTTCGGCCATTTCAGAAACAGCTCCAGAATGAGAAATTCCTGCCGGGTCACTCCTTCCAGAGGCACCCCGTCCACATAGATCTGGTGCTCTTCCTCGTTTAGCATCAGCCCATTGTGCTCCAGCACCTTCTTTTCCCCTGTTCCGGAATGTTTCCGAAGCTGCACCTGCACCCTTGCCAGCACTTCCCGGATCTCAAAAGGCTTCACCACATAATCATCAGCGCCTCCGAGCAGTACATCTACCTTGTCATCCATCTCATCCTTTGCGGACAGAACGATAACCGGAATATCCCCCTTTGACCGGATCTCCTTTAACAACGCCTCCCCGGACATTCCCGGAAGCATCAGATCCAGAAGGACAAGATCTGGTTTTTCCTGTCCAAGAACCAGCTTTCCTTCTGTCCCGGAAAATGCCTGTACACAGCGGTACCCTTCTTTTTGCAATGTTTCTTTTAACATTTCATTGATATGAACATCATCTTCCACAATCAAAATCATACTCATGGTGTTTCCTTCCTTTTGGCTCGTCTTTTCCTATCGTACCACGTACAAAGTGCCCTGTAAACCAAAAAAACAGGATGCCTTCCGGCATCCTGTCTCTGCACATCTTAGTTATATTTACGTTTTCTAGCAGCCTCAGATTTCTTTTTACGTCTTACGCTTGGTTTTTCGTAATGTTCTCTCTTACGAATCTCCTGCTGGATACCAGCTTTGGCGCAGTTACGTTTGAATCTGCGTAAAGCGCTGTCTAAACTTTCGTTTTCTTTAACGATTACATTTGACATAGTCTCACACCTAACCTCCCCTCCAGTCCTGTATTGTGCATTATACGACTGTTCGGGTATTTTATTGCACTACAAGTATTATACCATATTTTCCTTATCCGTCAAGGAGTTTTTCGCATCTTTGTAGCAGCTTCTTGTGATTATGCCAGCTGTTCTTTTGCGGTTTCTCTTGCCTTTTCCAGTGCCGCGTCCACTCCGGACGGATCCTTGCCGCCTGCCTGTGCCATATTCGGGCGTCCGCCGCCGCCACCTCCGACCAGTCCTGCGATGGCTTTGATCAGGTTACCTGCATGGGCTCCTTTCTTCACCGCACCGTCCGTTGCAGTTGCCATCAGGCTGACTTTTCCGTCTGTCACGGATGCGATGACAATCACACCTTCGCCGACCTTTTCTTTTAACTGGTCTCCAAGATCACGCAGACCATTCATGTCCACACCTTCCACTTTTGTGGCGATCACGGAAACTCCATCAATCACTTCTGCCTGATCCGTCACATCACCCATCGCATCTTTTGCGAGCCTGCTCTTCAGGCTTTCTACTTCGCTTCTGAGCTCTTTGTTCTCTGTCTGAAGATGGCTGATCTTCTCTTCCAGATGATCCGGAGTTGTCTTGAGGGCTTTCGCCGCCTCATGAAGGATGTGCTCCAGATTTGCGTAGTATTCCATCAGCCCTTTTGAGGTCAGCGCTTCAATTCGGCGCACGCCTGCCGCCACACCTGACTCGGAAATAATCTTAAATGATCCGATGGATGCGGTATTGTCCACATGAGTTCCGCCGCAGAATTCTTTGGAAAACTCACCCATGCTGACAACCCGGACGATATCGCCATATTTCTCACCAAACAATGCCTGAGCACCTGTCTTCTTTGCTTCTTCAATCGGAAGATTTTCCACCTTCACCGGAAGGGCGTCCGCAATGGCTTTATTTACCATGTCTTCTACCTGTTTGATCTCCTCTGGTGTCAGAGCGGAGAAGTGGGTAAAGTCAAACCGCAGTCTTGCTGCATCCACATAGGAACCTGCCTGCTCTACATGGGTGCCAAGAACGGTACGAAGCGCCTTCTGAAGCAGATGTGTCGCACTGTGATTTCTCGCGGAGAGGCGTCTGTTTTCCTCGTCCACCTTCAGCACTACCGTTTCACCAGTGCGGATCATACCTTTTACGGTGTATCCAATATGAGCGATCTTGCCTCCCAGAAGTTTTTTTACATCTTTCACTACAAATTCAAAGCTTCCATCTTCCGAAGTGATCACACCTTTATCCGCATTCTGTCCGCCGCTTGTCGCATAGAACGGTGTCTCCTCCACAAAAATCGTGCCTTCCACGCCTTCGGTCAGGGCATCGGTCAGTTCTGTCTCCGTTGTCAGTACAGTAACCTTGGAACTGTGGGTCAGTCTGTCATATCCGACAAATGTGGAAGTCACAGATGGATCGATGGACTCATAAACCGTCACATCTGCTCCCATGTAGTTCGTCACGCCTCTGGCTGCACGGGCAGTTTCTCTTTGTACCTGCATCGCCTTCTGGAATCCTTCCTCATCCACGGAAATACCTTTCTCCTCCAGAATCTCTTTAGTCAGATCCAGCGGGAATCCATAGGTGTCATAGAGTTTGAACGCATTGTCTCCGGAAAGGATCTTCTCTCCCTTTTCCTTCATCTCTGCTTCCATCTCCGCAAGAATACCAAGTCCCTGGTCGATGGTCTTATTGAACTGATCTTCCTCTTTGCTGATGACATTGAGGATAAAATCTCTCTTTTCTTCCAACTCCGGATATCCGTCCTTGGATCCTTCGATGACGGTTTCGCACAGTCCGGATAAGAATTTACCTTCAATATTCAGAATTCTTCCGTGACGGCACGCCCGGCGCAGAAGACGGCGAAGCACATAGCCGCGTCCTTCATTGGACGGCATGATTCCGTCAGAAATCATAAAGGTAACGGAACGGATATGGTCCGTAATGACACGGATGGAAATGTCTGTCTTTTCATCTTCTTTATAAGAGACACCGGCAATCCGGCATACATGATCCCGGAGCGCTTTCATTGTGTCAATGTCAAAGATGGAATCCACGTCCTGCACAACACTTGCCAGACGCTCCAGTCCCATTCCGGTATCAATGTTCTTCTGCTCCAGCTCACTGTAATTACCGTTTCCGTCATTATCAAACTGGGTAAATACGTTATTCCAGATCTCCATGTAGCGGTCACACTCGCATCCTACCGTGCAGTCCGGCTTTCCGCATCCGTATTTTTCTCCCCGGTCATAGTAGATCTCGGAACATGGACCGCAAGGACCGGATCCGTGCTCCCAGAAATTATCTTCCTTTCCGAACTTGTAAATCCGCTCTGCCGGAATGCCCATCTCCTTGTTCCAGATATCAAAGGCTTCCTGATCATCCACGTAAACGGACGGATACAGGCGGTTCGGATCGAGTCCTACCACTTCAGTCAGGAATTCCCAGGACCAGTGGATCGCTTCTCTCTTAAAATAATCTCCGAAGGAAAAGTTTCCAAGCATCTCAAAAAAGGTACCGTGTCTTGCGGTCTTTCCTACATTTTCAATATCTCCTGTACGGATACATTTCTGACAGGTAGCCATCCGTCTCCGGGGCGGAATTTCCTGTCCGGTAAAGTATGGTTTTAATGGTGCCATCCCGGAATTGATGAGCAACAGGCTCTTATCATTGTGCGGCACCAGGGAAAAACTTTTGTGAACGAGATGTCCTTTGCTCTCAAAAAAGTCCAGGAACATCTTTCTTAACTCATTGACTCCATAAGTCTGCATGACGCTGTCTGCCTCCTCATTGTATATTTCAAGCTTTCTCTCTTCTTGTGCTTATCCTATTAATCATACTGGATTGCACGAAAGGTGTCAAGATTCCATCTTCTCGGAATGCAGGACTTTCTGTGCAAAATGAACGGACTGCATGGCATCCTTTCCATAAAAATCCGCTCCGATCATATCTGCGTACTCCTGATTGAGCACCGCTCCTCCTACCATGACCTGACAGTCCGGCTTTTCTTTTCGCAGCATCCGGATCGTCTCCTCCATGCTGACGACCGTCGTAGTCATCAGAGCGCTTAATCCGACCAGATGGATATCCTCTTTCACCGCAGTCTCCACAATCCGCTCCGGTGCCACGTCTTTTCCAAGATCAATCACGTCAAATCCATAATTTTCCAGCAGGACTTTGACAATATTTTTTCCGATATCGTGGATATCTCCTTTGACCGTGGCAAGAATCACTTTTCCGTGCTTTTCCTGGGCAATGCCTTTTTGGTCCATGGCATTTTTCAGTACCGCAAAGGCCTCCTTTGCGGCATCGGCGCTCATCAAAAGCTGAGGAAGGAACAAGGTCCCCTGTTCAAACTGTCTGCCCACCGTATCCAGTGCCGGAATCAGATACTGATTGATGATGTCAAGGGGTTCCTCCATCCCGGAGCGCTCTTTAGCCAGGCGGGATGCCTCTTCTTTGAGTCCCCGCTCAATGGCGTATCGAAGGTCTATCTCCCCGGATTTCACTGGGTTTTTGGAGGCAGACGCTGCGCCTCCTTCCTGGCTCTGTACCCCTGCCGCCGGTTTGTAGTCTGCATAGGCCGCAATATAGGATTCACAGTTTTTATCCAAGTTCATCAAAGCCAGATAGGACCGATAAGCCTTCATCATCTCCTCTGAGCCAGGATTGATGATACCGGCTGACAATCCCTTTTGCATGGCCATGGCGTAAAAGATGGAATTGACCGCCGGGCGGTACGGAAGTCCAAAAGAAATATTGGACACTCCAAGGACTGTCTGGACATGATACTGCTTGCGCACCATTTCCAGAGCCTCCAGGGCTGTAATCGCTCCCTCCGGCTCTGAACTGATGGTCATCGTCAGCACATCGATCACGATATCTTTTGGCTTGATTCCATATTTAGCGGCCTCCCGGATGATCTTTCCTGCCACTTCCACCCGTTCTTCGGCGGTCTTTGGAATTCCTCTTTCATCCAGTGCAAGTCCGATCACTACGCCGCCGTATTTTTTTACAAGAGGGAACACCATGTCCATGGATTCCTGTTTGCCGCTGACGGAATTGACCATTGGTTTCCCATTGTAAATCCGCATGGCCCGCTCCATCGCCTTCTGGTCCACCGTATCAATCTGAAGAGGCAGGCTGGTAACACCTTGCAGCTCTTTTATGACTTCTTCCATCATAGCCGCCTCGTCAATATCCGGAAGCCCTACATTGACATCCAGAATATGGGCCCCCTGCTCCTGCTGACGGATGCCTTCCTTCAGGATATAATCCATGTCATGCTCTTTCAGTGCCTGCTTAAACCTCTTTTTTCCGGTAGGATTGATCCGCTCCCCGATAATCACCGGTTTCTCCCCAAGAACCACCGACTGTCCATAGGAGGACACAATGGTCTCGTTCTTCTCCTGCGGAACCCGGATCTCCATACCCCGGCACGCTTGTGTCATGGCCCGGATGTGGGCCGGCGTCGTGCCGCAGCATCCTCCGATTATACATGCTCCGGCCTCCACGATTTTCTTCATCCAGCCTGCAAACATATCCGGCGTCACATCGTAGCAGGTCTTTCCGTCTCTCTGTTTTGGAAGTCCTGCATTTGGTTTTACAATCACCGGTACACTGGCGTGACGGCAGATCTCCTCCAGAATCGGAAGCATCTGTTCCGGTCCCAAGCCGCAGTTGATGCCAAGGGCATCCACTCCCAGTCCTTCCAGCATAGCCACCGTTCCCGCCGGATCCCCTCCGGTCAGAAGCTTTCCCCGCTCATCAAAGATCAGTGTGGCAAAAACCGGAAGATCCGTCTGCTCTCTGGCCGCAAGAACGGCCGCCTTCACTTCATAGGTATCACTCATAGTCTCAATATGAATCAGATCTGCCCCGGCCTCGGCTCCATATCTGGCCGCCTGGGCAAATGCTTCATAGGCCTCGTCAAAGGTCAGATCTCCCATAGGCTCCAAGAGCTTTCCTGTCGGTCCGATATCCAGAGCCACATAATGCTGTCCGTCATCCTTTCCGGCAAGTGCTCTGGCCGTTCTGACGTTTTCCACCGCGGCAAAAATCACGTCCCGGAGGGGGCAGTCCTCATCGTGGAATTTCAGTGCATTGGCCCCGAATGTGTTGGAAAGTACAATGTCACTCCCTGCCTCATAATACTGTCTGTGAATATCGATAATCTCATCTTTTCTTTTCAGATTCCATGTTTCAGGCAGTTCACCCGGCTTCAGACCCCGCTCCTGCAGCAAGGTCCCCATTCCTCCGTCCAAAAACAGCAGATCCTTGAAAAGCCTTTCTCTCATTTTGTCTGTTCCTCCTTATTCGCTGTCTCTTCTGTACGCACAGTCTGTCTTCCCGCAGGCCTCACACCCCTGCCGGTGGCATGGAATCTGCTCCCGGCTGGCGCCAATCAGCGCTGTGACCGATTTGGTTGGGGTCAGCATACAGCTCTTTGTCATGGTCAGTCCGATCGTTTTATCCGCCTGCAGAACCTTTAACAGTCTTTCCTGGTGGTGAATATCAAAATCCCCGTACCCCGGGCTGAATCTCGGACGCAGATACCAGCCTTTCTCTGCCAGTTCTCCGGCAATCTTTTCCTGGCAGCTGTCACAATACTCCTCCAGGAGAGCCGCCGCACATGCCTGCAAGACGACCGCCCTTGCCATCTCCGTGACAGAAGCCCTTCTGATCATCTGATCCGCCGCTGTTCCAAGCGTTGCCGCGAAAACAATAACCTGTCCGCAGCCTTTCATATTTTTCGAAAGGCTCCGACTTCTGATTTTCCAGTCTCCTATTTGTAATGTCTCTCCGTCCTGAGACAATTCAAAAATGCGATAGATGAATCGCTCCCTCACTCCGGCGGAGAGTTCCTCCATGGAGCGTTCCACCAAAGCAAGTGTCTGTTCATCTATCGCATGTGTTCCATATCCCAGATAACGGATCGCTTCCCTTATCTTTCTATTCATCTACAATCTCCGATAGATTCTCCATGATAGCCTTTGCCACCTGGGGCTTGTTCATGGAATAAATGTGAATGTTGTTGATCCCGTTTGCAATCAGATCGATGATCTGTTCCGTTGCATAGGCTACACCTGCCTGATGCATGGCTTTTGGATTGTCTCCAAACCGGTCCACAACCGCCTTAAACCGCTCCGGCAGATATGTTCCGGACAGTGCACAGATCCTGCTGATCTGACTTTTGTTTGTGACCGGCATAATTCCCGGAAGCACCGGAACCGTGATTCCTGCTTCCCGGATCTTATACAAAAAGTTGTATAAAATATGATTGTCAAAAAACATCTGTGTGGTCAGGAAATCCAGTCCGCAGTCCACCTTCTCTTTCAGATGGAGAATGTCTTCCTTCTGGCTCGGACTCTCTACATGCCCTTCCGGGTAGCAGGCCCCTCCGATACAGAAGTCTCCGCTCTGTTTTAAAAGCTCGATCAGGCCGGAAGCGTGAAGGAACTTGTCCTCCGCAGGATATTCCATTCCCTCCGGGATATCTCCCCTCAGGGCCAGCACATTTTCAATGCCCTCGTCCTTTAATTTCCTGATGACCTCCTTTACCTCTTCCTTCGTGGAGGAAACGCAGGTCAGATGGGCAAGACTTGGCACCTTCAGATCCTTTTGAATGTGAGCAGCAATCCCTACTGTATTCCTGCTCGTACCGCCGCCTGCTCCGTAAGTGACGCTGATAAAGGACGGAGAAAGAGCTGCAATCTCATCTACCGCCTTTACCACGCTTTCGTATTTGTCATCGGTCTTTGGAGGGAAGACTTCGAATGAAATATGTACCTTCCCCGACTGTAGTTTTTCTTTGATTTTCATGTCATACTCCTAAGCTGTCCATTCATACTCTCTTACAGGCTGTCATACAAAGCCTCATACTGCTTTGCAGAATTCTTCCATGAGAAGTCTTTGTTCATTCCCTGCTCTACGATCTTGTTCCAGTCGCGGCGTTTATCATAGTAGATCTTCTCCGCGTACCGGATCGTAGCCAGCATCTCATGGGCATTATAATTTGCAAAGCTGAAGCCGGTTCCTGTCTTTTCAAATTCATTGTACGGCTCAACTGTATCTTTGAGTCCGCCGGTCTCTCTGACAATCGGCACCGTTCCGTAACGGAGGCTCATCAACTGGCTCAATCCGCATGGTTCAAAGAGGGACGGCATCAAAAACGCATCACAGGACGCATAGATCTTGTGTGAGATCGGCTCCGAATAATAGATGTTGGCCGATACTCTTCCCTGATATTTCCATGCAAAGTGACGGAACATATTTTCATACCGCTCTTCTCCTGTTCCAAGAGCTACGATCTGAACCGCATCCTGACAAAGCTCGTCCATCACGTAAGCGATCAGATCAAATCCCTTCTGATCTGTCAGACGGGAGACAATTCCGATCATCATGACTTTCTTATCCTGGTTCAGTCCCAGCGCCTCCTGAAGCGCAAGCTTGTTTTTCACTTTCTCCTTGCGGAAGTTGGTCACATCATAGTGATGCTCAATCAAAGGATCCGTGGCAGGATTCCACTCGTCATAATCCAGACCGTTTACAATACCGGAAAGGCAGTTGGATCTTGCATTCATCAGACCGTCCAGGCGCTCCCCGTAAAACGGCTGCTTAATCTCTTCTGCATAGGAGCTGCTGACTGTGGTCACCTTATCCGCATAGACGATACCACCCTTCAGGAGATTGGCGTCCTTATATGCCTCCAGCTTGTCCGGCGCAAAATAGTATGCCGGAAGTCCGGTGATGTCTTTCACTGTCTTGGTGTCCCAGACTCCCTGGAACTTCAGGTTGTGAATGGTCATCACAGTCTTGATGCCGCGGAAGAACTCATTGCCGTAGCGGAAATTATCCAGGTAGACCGGCACAAGACCTGTCTGCCAGTCATGGCAGTGAATGATATCCGGACGGAAATCAATCAGCGGAAGCGCACTCAAAACAGCCTTTGAGAAAAATGCGAACTTCTCAATATCCCATTTTGTATCTCCGTACGGAGCAAATCCGTTGAAATAATACTCATTGTCAATGAAATAAAAGGTGATACCCTCGTGGACCAGCTCCAGGACACCGACATACTGTTCTCTCCAGTTTAAGTCCATGTAAAAATGTATCTTGTATGTCAGCTTTTCCTTCCACTCTTCTTTCATACACATATACTTTGGAAGCATTACTCTGACATCGTATTTTTCTTTGTCAAAATATTTCGGCAAGGAACCGACAACGTCCGCCAGTCCTCCTGTTTTGATAAATGGAACCGACTCAGATGCTACAAACAATATTTTCTTCATAAGTCTTCCTCCTGAATAAAAACATAAATTATGGACTTATTATACCGCATTTTCCGGCATTTGCAAAGAATTTATCGATGTTTATATTCTAATCGGATCGTATC
>ERZ1643246.3747-NODE-3747-length-12650-cov-5.292418_pt1 | contig 12650 bp, 19 predicted proteins | sample MGYA00579265_ERZ1643246 | MGnify/ENA primary metagenome ERZ1643246 (study PRJEB29033, sample SAMEA4952261) | chicken gut metagenome | biome: Broiler Chicken; feature: Gastrointestinal Tract; material: Caecum | place: Ireland | collected 2018 | study: Broiler...
TGCCCGAAAGGGTGAACTGGGCGCTGGTGACCTGGAAATCGTCCACAAGCTGACCGACACCATCAAGAACCTGGATAAGATTGAGATGCTGGAGGATGACGGCGGTTACTCTCAGGCCGGTTACCGTGAGGGCGGCAGCTCTTATGCTCGCGGCTCTAGCTACACCAATCGTGGCAAACATTATGTCCGTGGTCACTACAGCCGGGATGCTTACTCTATGGAGGGGCGTAGAGGCGGAAACAATGGCTGGATGTACTCCCGCGCCGAAGCAAAAGAGGAGATTATGGACCGAATTGAAGACATGATGAGCGACGCTAACGAGCAGGAGAAATCCATCCTCCGTCGCGCTATGTCTCAGTTGGAGCAGGTATAAAGGGGGGCGGTCCCATGCTGGACCCCAAAGAGATTGACCTCGAGATTGCACGGTTGGAATATGGTGAGAGCAGTTATCCGGCTTACGCCAAATTAGCCACCCTGTACACCATCAAAAACCAGATGAACCGGTCAGAGGGAAAACAGCAGGAGCCGACACAGGCATACTCTCTGGCGGCGGCTCCCGAACCCGCATACACTGGCCGATATGGCGACAGTGAATTTCTGCGGGAGATCGAGGGGCGAGATCAGGAGGACGTTTTCCGCATCATGGACGACCTGATGGATACGCTCCAGGTTGCCAACCCGAGAGTGTACAATGGGGTCATGCGGAAAATCAGGGCACTATAAACAGAGGGAGAGCACAATTCCCGGTGCTCTCCCTTTATTGTATTTTATCCTCGTCTCTCTGAAAACAAAAATTTACGAATTTTCGGAATTTTTTTCTGTTTAGGTATTGACAATTTCCGAAACTGCGTGTAATATATAGTCAAGATTCACGCGATTGCGTTAGAAAGTGGGGTGATACCTATGAGAAACCTTTCGGCAGAGATGGCTAGGTATGGTGTCAGTAACAACGACATTCAAGCCTTGCTTTATTGTACCGACAAAACGGTTAGAAACAAGCTGAACGGCGTGACAGAATTTTCCTTTGGAGAGGCAGTGAAGATCAGAGACACATTTTTTCCAGGCATCCGTCTGGAATATCTATTTTCCCAGGAACCGGGGGACGACAAGGGGGCATAAAGAAAGCCGGAAGTGCGGGAACACTCCCGGCCCGTCGGCTAGGGAGAGGGACAGCAACCATTGAGCAGGCGCTAAGGGCCGGAACATTCCCAATCGGGACAGCGTACAAAACCGCAGCTGATCGGTATGTTTACATCATTCCCCGCAAAGCGTTTGAACGCTTTATGTCTGGGGAATTGGCCCGGGCAAAAGAATAGCCCCCAACCGTGTGGGCGCACGGGTGAGGGCAAGAACAGACGACAGTCAAATCATCCTGTCCCTTGTATTATAGCGCGAGGGGGAGGAGGAATACAAGGAGGAAATAAAGTGTATTCGGAAACATTAACGGTTACACCGGATATGGCCAAGGAATTTTTAGAGACAAGTAAGGTAAACCCAAGGTTTGGTGACACAAAAAAATATAACAAAACAGTTGTCTCTAAATATGCCGCAGACATGAAGGCCGGAAGATGGAAATTAACGCATCAGGGTATCGCATTCAATGAAAATGGAGAGTTGATTGACGGCCATAACAGATTAACCGCAGTTATCTTATCCGGCGCATCTGTCCCGATGTACGTTGCTTATAATGCGCCAAATGAATCTGTAATTATTGATCGCGGATGGCTTAGAACAACAGCCCAAATATTAAAGAATGTTTTGCACGCAGGAAAGGATGCATCCAGTTCAAATGCCATATCGATTGCAAAACTTCATATGTATTTCTCCGGCGGAGAAAGCCGGGAAAAGCAGCGCGAAAAGACTGATTACGAAATTATGGAATTTATTTTAGATCATATTGATACGCTTTCTATGGCAATGGGATTCCAGAACATTAAGTACAATGGGAAGAAACTTTTGAGAAATGCATCTTACGGATATGCAATATTTTGCGCACTGGAATGCGGAGTAACACCGGACATCATTGATGATTTTTCTAACATTGTATCATCTGGATTTTGCGACAACGAATCTAAATACGCCGCAATATTAGCCAGAAACGAAATGCAGCAATATGGAAGAAGCGCCGACCAAAATCTGCGTGCCTACCAGTGCAAATATATACAATCCTGCCTGTACGACTTTGAGAAAGGCAAGAAACGGACAAGACGATACCAAAATCCAGAGGCAGTATACACAAAGAAGTTCCTTTCCATGGAATCTAAATAAAAGCGCCTCGCCAGATGGTAGAGACACCTGACGAGGCTGGCAAACCTAATCGAACGTCCGACTAGGCTTGTTGGGACTATTCTACAATGTTCCTCCGGGCCTGTCAAGGAGGAATGACATGAACGAAAAAAACACAATCAAAGACCTGGAGAACCAGGTCCGCAACACAAAGAACCTGGTTGACCGGATCAACCGAGCGCACTACGGGATGACCGTAGATGAGATCATCAAAGCAATGGGAGGTGGAAACGAAAATGAGAAAGAACCCGTTCAGAGTAATGGTGCCGATTAAGTTTGCAGCAGCCTGTCTCACAACTACGGCAGTGTTCTTGACTGGAGGCATGGTCAGCCAGGCTGATGAAGCTACTCCTGCGAAATTGCAAAGGACAGTATCCACGGCAGCACCCATACAGGCCAGGAATGTTGTCCGTGTGTCCGCTCCGGTCAAGGTTTCTGCACAGACCGTGGAGGCAAGCGAGGCCCCGGATGAGGCCGGACTAATTGACGCGGCTCTTGTGGAACAGGGATACTTCCGGGAGGACGTGCCCCTCAGTTTTGATGAGCAGGACTTCTTACATAGTGCGTGTGAGGAGTTCGGCGTTGAGTATCCGCTTATGCTGGCGCTAATCCATCAGGAGACACGTTTTCAGAACATCATCGGGGACAACGGCAGCAGCATCGGTTACTGCCAGATTCAGCCCCGCTGGTGGGGCGGACTGATGGAGGAAATCGGAGCAAGGGATTTGACTAACCCCTATGACAATTTCAGAACTGGTTGCGCCATCATCGCCTATCTGACTACTCGGTACGGAAACACAAGGGATGCCCTCAGTGCGTACAACACAGGTACTCCTGGTTACACAGAATACGCCGCCGCTGTGCTGGCAGGGATGGAGGTGTGGGAAGGTGCCTAAAGGATACATTGCTGGTGGCTTTTCTTTGGTTGGATGCCTGACCCTCAGCTTAATTATCCCCGGACTGATTGAATTTCTTTTGGAGGTACTGTAATGTCACCCAATCAGATTCTTGTACTTGGAACGGTTCGGGCAGGTGGGCCACTAACGGCCTATGAAATCTCAGAACTATCGGGTTTGAGTCCCCTTGCTGTAAAGCCTAGGTTGAATGAGCTTGTGAAATCTGGGGTTTTTGATTGCTACCGGCGCAAAAATAAATCAGATTACTGGAAGATCCAATATTGCTTATTCAGTTGCACAAAAATAAAAAGCGCCACATCCCAGAATTGCAGTTCTGAGAAGTGGCAGAAAGGGAAATGATATGGATTCTATTGTTATTAAAACATATCCGGTCAAGGAAGTCAAGAGCGAGACTGTTCGGTTGCGCCCAGATGCCCAGCGCATTGTGCAACAGATGCAGCGGGAAAGCGGGCTGAGTGCATCGCATCTTGTTTCTGAAATTATCAAGCAAGCATCCCCTTATGTGCTTTTTGAGGAGGCAATAGATGATGAACCCTGATGCACAAGATTGGCCAGCGGTTGCGTTTTGTGAGAGCCGACAGTGTGAAATCTGGCACGACGAACCGGTTTTTCTGTGGGAGGGGAAGTGGATCTGCCTGGACTGCTTTAAAGATCGGATTGGCGCTTTGCTGGAGGACAACCCAGTGCAGCTTGCGAACGAAATGAATATCGAGGTGATGAGATATATCTAAACTAATTTGTGTGATGGGCGAGTCCGGAAGAGGAAAGACCACAGCATTTTAAATCTGAGTGTTTGGGGGTATAGACACGATGGAAAAAACGCATTGGAAAAAGGTTGTTTCTGATCCTAACTTTATTGGGGAGGCAGATTTTCAAGAGGGCGAGGAAAAGGTTTTAACTATTGAGCGAGTCAACCAGTCGGAGACTGTGCAGACCGCAGAGGGCAAGTCCAGGAAAGCTGTCGTTCATTGGCGAGAGGCGGGAAATAAGCCCATGATCCTAAATGTGGCCCGGTCCAAGAACATCGAGAAGGTTGCTGGAAGCGGATACTTCGAGGATTGGCCTGGCATCCGGGTCCAGCTCTACATTGAGCACGGGATCAGGGCATTTGGGGAGGTAGTCTCCGCCGTTCGGGTTCGTCCGTTTAAGCCTGTGGATCAGAAAAAAGCCCCTGTTCCGCCATGCTCGAAGTGTGGAGGAGCGATTGTACCGGCCATGGGCAAGACGGTGGAATTTCTGGCGGCCTATACCGTGAAAAACTACGGTGTCCCACTTTGCGCAAAATGCGCGGCGGAGCGGAAGACGGAAGAAAGCAAGGGGGTAGCCGAAAATGCCGGTAAAGGAAACGAGAAGGATGAAGCTGCCGAGGGTAACAACTGAAAATTACTATTCCAGCAAAACCCAACTTGCATATATGTCCGCCTCGCAGTTTAAATCATTTCAGCGATGTGAGGCAGCCGCGCTCGCGGAACTGGAAGGCAGGTACGACCGGCCCAAAACAACCGCTATGCTGGTTGGCGGATATGTGGATGCACATTTCTCTGGAGAAATGGAACAATTTCTGGTACAAAATCCTGAACTGTTTAAGCGAGACGGAAGCCTAAAATCAGAATTTGTACATGCCGAGGATATTATAAGGCGAATGGAGCAAGACGCCCTGTACGTCATGCTTATGTCTGGCCGAAAACAAGTGATTTTAACCGGAGAGATCGCAGGGGTCCCATATAAGGCGAAACTGGACAGTCTGCTTGATTCGAACACATGCCAGATCATCGCAGAGAGATTTCCGGGCGCTCGGGCAGCGCTCGGGTTCTGCGATGGGGCAATTGTGGATCAGAAAGTCATGTCATCTACAGATGATGTGTGGAGCGAGGACGAGCGGGGCAGAGTTCCGTTCGCGCGGGCTTGGGGTTACGACATACAGGGTGCGATCTACCAAACTTTGGAGGGACACATGCTCCCGTTCATCCTGGCGGTGGGAACAAAAGAGCCGGAGCCGGACCTTGCTGCGATCTACATCCCAGATCAGGAACTTTCTGCCTGCCTGGAGGAAGTTAAGTCGCTTTCACCGCGGTATCAAGCGATTAAGCGGCACGAGGTTGAGCCGTCCGGATGCGGGAAGTGCCCGTATTGCCGCAGTCAGAAGAAATTGACAAAAATTATAGATTATAGGGAGTTAAACGCAAATGATAAACCATATGACGTTGCAGGGGCGCTTGACGCGTGACCCGGAGCTGAGACATACAAATGCAGGAGTTCCTGTATGCTCTTTTACCGTAGCATGGAGCGAAAAGTATAAAGAGCAGGAGACTAAGTTGTTTATGCCATGCACAGCTTGGCGGACGACTGGCGAGATGGTGTCCAGGAACTTTTTCAAGGGCAAGGAGATCGTGGTAGAGGGGCAGCTGTCTACGCGAGATTGGACGGACAACGAAGGAAAAAAACGGAAGGTAATTGAACTAACTGTAGGCCGCGTTCACTTCTGCGGCCCGAAGTCGGAAGAAGGAGGCGATGCGCCTGATACGCCCGAACCTCAGCAACAGGATTCCTGGGATTTGAGTGACGATGGTGAGCTGCCGTTCTGATGTTGCGGGAGAAATTCGGCAATGTCTCACTATGCGGCAGGTGGCTGAGCATTACGGGTTTGAACCGAACAGGTCTGGATACATCTGCTGTCCATTTCATAAAGAAAAAACAGCAAGTCTGAAGATATACCCGGATGGTGGTGGATGGCATTGTTTCGGATGCGGAGCCGGTGGATCGGTTATTGATTTTGTTATGCGCCTGTTTGACATCCCATTTGCCCAAGCGGTGGTGAGACTTAGTTCAGACTTCGGACTAGGCCTCACCACCAGAAGGCCGACAAAGCGCGAAGCGTCTCTCCTCTTAGAAGAGCGTGCAAAGCAAGAACAAGAAAAAGAGGATGAGCGGGAACGCAACAGGCAATTGGATACAGAATATCGGTATTGGTTTGAGGCATCAAAAATTTTCGCCCCAGACCCAAAGTATCCATACTACTTTCATCCGCTGTATGTTGAAGCAGTAAAGCGCCTAACATATCTCGACTATCTAATAGACGGGAGGTGAGATCATTAAAGATTTCACTTATGAAGATTTCGATACCGGACGGGTATTTGAATATCTATCATCCATAAAAGACCCATACGAGCAGAGCATGGAAGAACGGAGAGCAGCAGTCCTAGCAGATGAGTTAAAGTTCAAGGGATTCAAGGGATTGTTTCGGCTATACAAGAAAAAACTCCGGGAAATTTCGCTCCCAATGGTCACAGAGGATGGTATTTCTGAGTTCGGTGATCAACCATTCGAGCTGAATACTGGAGAATGGACGGCTGATGAGGGCGGCGTGTGGCGCTATGGCGGTTCAAACGGCAATGTGATATACGCCTGTTCCCATCCCATCATGCCGGTACAGCGTCTCCGTGGTGTGGACACGGGACTAATAAAAATTAAGCTGATGTTCTGGAGAAACAAGAGGAGATATGAGGTTGTCGTAGACGCTAGAGACATCGCCTCGGCCAACAAGATTGTAGACCGCCTTTCTGGCGTAGGAGTTTCCGTCACCAGTGGAGAAAGAGCTAATGCCATGGTGGACTATCTGCGAGATATGTTAGATCTCAATCAGGATGTAATACCTGAGGTCAAAGCTGTATCTCGCATGGGATGGAACGAAGAGGGATTTTCTCCTTATACAAAAGGAATTGTCTTTGATTCGGCAGACAGCTTTGCTGGGGCGTACAAGGCGATTGCACAGGTCGGGAACTATGATGCTTGGAAAGAAGAGGCCCTTGATGCCAGATCGTACAGTATCACAGCTCGTATCGTTTTAGCTGCGTCCTTTGCATCCGTTCTGGTGGAACCTCTTGGATGCATCCCCTTTTTTGTCCATCTGTGGGGCATGGACGCCGGGACAGGCAAGACGGTAGCCCAGATGCTGGGGGCCTCTGTCTGGGCAAACCCGGCGGTGGGGCAGTCATTTTTTCAAACCTTCAGAGGTACAACCGTCGGCTTCGAGATGATGGCCGGCTTTCTCCACTCTCTTCCGCTGTTCCTGGATGACCTCCAGCTTGCAAAGGACAAGCACGGCAATGTGCTGTTCAATGTGTACGACCTAGCCAGTGGAGCCGGAAAACTGCGCTCCAACAGGGCACTCGGACTTAACTACACACCAACCTGGGCCAACTGCTTCATCACCTCTGGAGAGACACCGATTGTCGGCGACACAGATGGGGCCGGGGCCTTTAACCGAGTAATTGAGATCGAGTGCAGAGCCAACGAAAAGGCAATCAGAGACGGTCATAGGACAGCCAACGCACTGAAAGCCAATTACGGCTGGGCAGGTCTGGAGTTCGTTTCACGCCTGATGGAGGACGGCCAGAAACAACGCGCAGCGGCCCTGTATGACGATTTCTTTAAAGCCTGCACAGAATCCGACACAACCGACAAACAGGCGATGGCGGCGGCTGTGGTGCTTACAGCGGACGCATTAGCAACGGAATGGATCTTCCGGGATGGACGGGCACTTACAGTCAAGGAACTAGGCGAGTTCCTAAAAACGCGGGAATCCGTCAGCCTGGCGGATCGCGGCTATGAGGTCATCTGCGACTGGGTTGCGGTCAATGCATCTAAGATGCGAGGACAGACGGAGAGCGGAGAGTGCTATGGGCTCACAGAGGGAAATATGGCTTACATTATCCGGTCTGTCTTTAACCAGGTTTGCTTGGAGAACGCTATCAACCCAAAGGCACTACTGTCTCACTTGAGAACGAAGGGACTGATTGAAACGGGAGACAAGGGTTACACAAAGACAAAGTGGATGGGGGGACAGTCTCCGAACTGTGTTTGGCTAAAGTTACCAAAACAAGGGACTGATTTTGTGGAAGATGACCTATTGCCCCTATAAAACCTGTAACCCTGTAACTCCTGTAACTTTTCCTCAATACTTTTTTAGAAATTAATACTTACTCGAAAAGAACAATTGTCTTTGTGTGGTGGACACACGAGAGAGTATAAACCATATATAGAAAAGCGGGGGAAAGTTACAGGGTTACAGGAAACCGATGAACAGGTTGAAAACACTAGATTTTTTCCATGTGAATTGAGTTACAGGAGGATACAGGAGTTACATGGTGGAGGAAGAATGATGGGGAAATTCCGAGATTTAACAGGTCAACGATTTGAAAAGCTAACAGTCATCGAACGAGCACCAGATAAAACAACCGGGTCCAAGCCGAAAGTGATGTGGAGGTGCCGCTGTGACTGTGGGAATGATGTTGTTGTGTGGACATCTTCTCTTGCCCGTGGAACGACGGTAAGCTGTGGGTGCAAAAAGAGGAAACACGGGTATGCGCACAAAGAACGACTTTATGAGACTTGGAAAAATATGAAAAGGCGCTGTAATGACCCCCAAAACAAGAGGTACGCACAGTATGGGGGACGGGGAATTAAGGTCTGTCCCGAATGGGAACACGACTATCTCGCTTTCCGGTCTTGGGCCGTATCTGCCGGGTATCAAGACAATTTGACAATCGACCGCATCGATGTGAACAAGGGATATTTTCCGGAAAATTGCAGATGGGTCACGCCGGATGAACAGATGAACAACATGACAAAGAACCATATGATTTCTTATCATGGGAAAAGATTATCAATGTCTCAATGGGCAAAGGAGTTCGGATTAACTTACGGAGCCATGAACCACCGCATACAGCGTGGTTGGAGCATGGAGCGAATCGAAAATACGCCGGAAAGGAGGTCGGGCCGTGGAGCTTCGCCCATATCAAAAAGAATGTATTGACACCATTATGAAACAACCTCCGGGATCGTATTTAGTTCAGCTTCCCACGGGCGCAGGTAAAACCGTAATTTTTACCAGTATTCCGAGGCGAGGGCGGGTGCTGGTCTTGGCACACCGGGAAGAACTGGTTAGACAGCCCGCAAAATATTATGATTGCCCAGTTGGGTTTGAGATTGCAGAGAATAAAAGTAATGGAGAAGAAGTGGTCATTGCCAGCGTCCAAAGTCTTGTAAGGAGGCTGCACAGATTTTTGCCATCTGATTTTGACATGATAATTACAGACGAGTGTCAACATTCCCCGGCCCGAACATACCGAAAAATCTATGATTACTTTTCCCCTCGGCTCCATATAGGGTTTTCGGCCTCGCCCAACCGTGGCGATCGTGTACGACTGGATGACATCTTCTCGAAGATTATCTTCCAGAGGGACTTACGCTGGGGCATCAAGCACGGCTATCTGTGCGACATCCACTGCCGGCGGGTGGACATCGGCTTTGACCTGTCCGCTGTGCGCACCCGCCACGGCGACTATGCCCCCGGAGAGCTGGAGGAGGCCATGGAGGGCACGGCGGACGCCATTGCACAAGCATACCAGGAGATGGCGGTGGGCGCAACCCTGATTTTTGCGGTGTCTGTCAACCAGGCCCGGGAGATCGCCGGCAGGATTCCGGGGGCCGTGGTGGTCACCGGGGAGACCCGGGACCGGGGGGCCATTATCCAGGCCTTTACCGCCGGGGAGATCCCCTGCATCGTCAACTGCATGGTGTTCACCGAGGGCACCGACATCCCCCGGGTGGAGACGGTCATCGTTGCCCGGCCCACCCAGAGTGAGGCCCTGTACGCTCAGATGGTGGGGCGGGGGCTGCGGCTCTACCCGGGCAAGGAGCGGCTGGAGCTGATTGACTGCGTGGGCATTACCGGCCGGGCATCCCTGTGTACCGCCCCCTCCCTGCTGGGCATCGACATGGAGAACGTGCCTCAGCGCAGGCTGGAGGAGATTGAGGGGATGCTCTTTGAGCTGCCCGACCGGGTGGCGGCGGCCACGGACACGCCGGAGAGCTGGATCAGGAACGTCCATCTGGTGGACCTGTGGGCCCAGGAGCAGAAGTACCAGACCCACGGCGTCAACTGGTTCAAGATGCCCGACGGGGCCATGGTGGTCTCCCTGAAGGACCGGCAGACCCTCACCGTCCCCTGCCCGGACGCCCTGGGCATGGTCACTCTGCCGGACGGCCGGCGCTTACCCATGCAGAAGGCCCTGGACCAGGCCTACCTGACCCTGATTCAGGATCACCAGGAGAGCCGGTACCTGTGGGACCTGGACACCGTGCGCCGCTGGGGAAAGGCGCCGGCCACGGAAAAGCAGCTCGCGATCATCCGCAGGCGCTGCAAGGGCTTTGATGTGACCGGCCTGACCAAGGGGGAGGCCAGCCAGATTATGAACCGGCTGTTCAACGGGCCGAGGAAGGGGCGGAGATCCGCGTGAGCGTTCGGGAGTATAAGCATCAGCAGGCGGTGATCAAGTGGTCCCAGCAGCCGTCTGTCCGGGCGCAGTGGCCGGAGCTGGCCCTGCTCTACCACGTCAAGAACGAGACCAAGGGGGGCGCCGCCCAGGTGGCCATGGACAAGGCCATGGGGGTGAAGAAGGGGGTGCCGGACCTGTGCCTGCCCGTCCCCCGTGGGAAGTACCACGGGCTGTATATCGAGCTCAAGGCGGAAGGCGGCCGGACCACCCAGGCCCAGAACTGGTGGGGGGAGCAGCTGTCCGGCCAGGGCTACAGATGGGAGGTGTGCCGGGAATGGACGGGCGCGGTCAAGACGCTGGAGTGGTATCTGAGCTTGAGCAGGCCGCAATGAGGGGAGAGACCCCGCCGGAGGGGCTGTCCCTCCTGGATACGGTCTACTACCAGGGGCTGTGCTACATTTACGGCCGCTACCGGGCGGGGTTCATCGACCGGGAGCGGGGCAGCCGGGAGAAACGGGAACTTCTGTCCCTGTTGGAAAAAGAGAAGAAGCGCACTGTGTTCCTGGACAAGCAGCGGGAGCAGACCGCCCAGATGTGGAAGGCATTGGAGGCTCCGGCATCCGACCTGGTATTCGGGTATCGGGAGGGCGACCAAGAGAAGATGATCTCCGCCGCCAGGCGGATGTGGGAGGCGCTGTACCGGATGCCCTTTCCGGAGAAAGGGAGGAGGAATACATGAAGCACCCATGCGATGGATGCGTAGATGCCGTACAGAGTATCTACGGGATTGACGGTATGATTTGCAATTACTGTCTCAACACGGGGATGGCGCGGCAGTTAATTTGTCCGCCCGGAAAGGCTTGCACAGTCAAGTCTACTGTTCCTCGGCCAGAAGCTATGGAACGATACGATCCGGGCGGGTATGTTGTTCGGCGGAAAGTAGGGAAACCGGAGAAACTGCCGGTCGGGGAAGTCCGCAAGATGGCTGGGCAAGGCATGAGCGATGCGCAGATTGCGGCGGTGTTTGGAGTGGCAAAAAACACAGTGTACGACACAAGAAAGCGCCACAACATACCGCCGGGATCAAGGGCAAGAGGTGAGCTGAATTGGAAAGAGTGATCCACGCTTCCCGCCCCTGGAGCGGCGCGCCTCCGACATGCTCGAAAGAGCGGGGGCCTAAGTTTGAAAAAAGCATACTCAACGACTGGAGCTTGCGGTGCGTCGATTGCCCGTTTCCGGAGCGACCGAGCTTCTGCAAGGCTTATGCGAAGAAGGCACCAAAGGAGTGTCCATTGAATGAACACTGATGTCATGTTCTCCAGCAAGAGCGACCTGTGGGAGACACCGCAGGACTTGTTCGACAAGCTGGATGCCGAATTTCACTTCAACCTGGATGTGTGCGCCCTGCCAGAGAACGCGAAGTGCGCCCGGTACTACACCCCGGAGCAGGACGGCCTCTCTCAGCCCTGGGACGGCGTCGTGTGGTGCAATCCGCCTTATGGTCGTGGTGTGGGTGCCTGGGTGCAAAAGGCCGTTCAGAGCGCGCTGGAGGGGGCAACGGTGGTTATGTTGCTGCCCGCGAGGACGGATACCGCATGGTATCAGGATTATATAGACCCGTTCGTGAGACCACGCTTCATCAGGGGGCGGCTGAAATTCGGAGGAGCCAAGAACAGTGCGCCATTCCCGTCTATGGTTGTCGCGTTCGGAAAGGATTGGTGGAAGATTTGGAAAGCGAAATTAGATTAGCCCTCATGGGCGACCACGAGGCGGCGAAGCGGCTGACGGATGCGGGGGTGCTGGTGCCGTGCCCTGTATGCGATTGGTTTGTTGGCGAACAGGTAGAAGTGTTTGGAAGAAAGCACAATCAGCAGAAGAAGAACTTTTGCGACAGGTGCGGACAGAGGATTGATTGGGAGGGTGTAAACAGTGGCGAGTAAAAAAGGCGCAACTGAATTTGACAAGAAATGCCACAGCATTTTTGATGCGAAAAATGATGGACGCGACTACCTCGCAAGGGGCGTGAACCTCCCTTGCGACAACTGCGGCCATGAGTTAAGAGCCTACTACTGCGAAGCCCAGCTCTATTTGGTTGAGTGCGAATTTTGCGGGATAAAGGCTTTGGTGAAGGAACGCTCGCCTCAAGCTGCCGCTCACACTGCGTTTG
>ERZ1643246.3748-NODE-3748-length-12650-cov-5.008813_pt1 | contig 12650 bp, 12 predicted proteins | sample MGYA00579265_ERZ1643246 | MGnify/ENA primary metagenome ERZ1643246 (study PRJEB29033, sample SAMEA4952261) | chicken gut metagenome | biome: Broiler Chicken; feature: Gastrointestinal Tract; material: Caecum | place: Ireland | collected 2018 | study: Broiler...
TGGTGTAACGATTCAAGATAAAGCACTAATTGCTGCTGCAACGCTATCAAATAGATATATTACAGATCGTTATTTACCAGATAAAGCCATCGATTTAGTAGATGAAGCTTGTGCAACTATTCGTGTACAAATGGACTCTGTTCCATTCGAACTAGACAACTTAACTCATCGAATTATGAGACTAGAAATCGAACGTCAAGCAATCAAAAAAGAAAAAGATGAAATATCTAAAAAACGTCGTGAAGATATTGACAAAAATCTAGTAACGATGAAACAAAAGGAACAGGAATTAACCGAAGCTTGGAATAAAGAAAAGAATCTAAACGAAAATATTAAGAAGAAGAAAAAAGAAATTGAAGAAGCAAAATTTAAACTAGACCAAGCAGAAAATAAATATGATCTAGAACAAGCTGCCATTCTAAGACATGGTACCATTCCAAAATTAGAAAAAGAACTAGAAGAGTTAAACAACACAGAAAAAAATAAAATATTAAGTGATACTGTAACCGATAATGATATCGCAAAAATTATTGCTAAATGGACTAATATTCCAGTAACCAAACTAATTAGCAGTGAAAAAGAAAAATTATTATCTCTAGAAGATAATATGAAAAAACGTGTCATGGGACAAGATGAAGCTCTAGAATTAGTAAGTGATGCAGTAATCAAATCAAGAAGTGGTATCAAAGATCCAAATAGACCAATCGCATCCTTCTTATTCTTAGGACCAACTGGTGTAGGTAAAACAGAAGTTGCTAGAACACTAGCTTATGAACTATTTGATGATGAACGTCACATGATAAGAATTGATATGAGTGAATATATGGAAAAATTCTCAGTTTCTAGATTAATTGGTTCTCCTCCAGGATATGTGGGATATGAAGAAGGCGGCCAATTAACAGAAGCAGTAAGACGTAATCCATATAGTATTGTCCTATTCGATGAAGTGGAAAAAGCTCATCCAGAAGTACTAAACTTATTACTACAAATTCTAGATGATGGACGAGTAACAGATTCTAATGGTAGAACAGTAGATTTTAAAAATACGATTATTATTATGACATCTAACTTAGGTAGTGAACATATTCTAGATGGTAATACGGATTTAGTAATGCAAGAAGTAAGAGAACATTTTCGTCCAGAATTTATTAACCGTATCGATGAAATTATTGTATTTAATCCATTATCAAAAGAAGCAATTGCTAAAATATTAGATAAGATTATTCATGATATTGAAAAACGTTTAGCTGATGTTAACTTAAAAATCAATCTAACAGACAAGGCAAAAGAAGAATTAATTAATACTGGATATGACATCAACTATGGAGCTAGACCTCTAAAACGTTTAGTATCAAGAACACTAGAGACGATGCTTGCTAAAATGATAATAGAAGGTAAAATAAAACCAGACGATACAGTAACCATCGATTATGAAAATAATAACTACATAATTAAAAATTAAGAGGAAAAATCCTCTTTTTTTGGTATAATAGTAAAAAATTATATAAAAAAGAAAGTTAAGAGGAAAGAAAAATGAAAAAACAAGAAGCACAAGAGTTAGCAATCGAAAAATCTAGAGTAATGATTGAATATTTAGAACAATTTTTATCTGATGAAAATATAGCAGGAAAAATGATGTTTGGTACGGCTAAAGTAGGAAAAGAAGATTTATGTATTGTTGACATTATGTTAAATAATGAATTTGAAAGGCACTTCAACTTAGGTATTCCAAGCGTACATTGTAATGTGTTTACAAGACAATTTACAAGTGACCTAGTAGATACTTTTGCAAAAGAAAAAACAAAAGGAGTAACTCCATTTTTTGAAATAAAAAGTATGCCACCAGTAAATAGAAAAGGAATGGACGCAATAAGTGTGGATGAAGAAACGGGAAAAGTAAATAATCACATAAAAATAGATTTTTGCTATGGTGGACAAGATTTTTATGATATCATGCAGGAATATAATCAAAAACTAAAACTTGCCCAAGAAGAAATGTTGCAAGAACAAAAAGAAGGAAAACTTCACAAATAGATAGTATCAAAAATACTATCTTTTATTTTATTCTAAGAAAATTGCACCCTATAAAACAATGTGATATAATGCAGATAGAGTAAGAGTAGAGAGGTATATATGAAAAAAGTAGGGATAATAGTATGTATGCTAGTATTGTTAATACCCTTAAAAGTCCAAGCAGCAGCAATAACTAGTGCTAATATGAGTTTAGTAGGAGAACAAACAGAAGGGACTTATTTTAATGCAAATTTTAATATTTCTTTTTCTGGACTAAATAAAAATAGTGAGAATAGTGATGGTATCTATTTAGTAGCTTTCGAGCTATCTTTCGATGATACTGTGTTAGATATAACGGGAATTACTTCAACATACTGGGACAGTATTGTCTATAAAGAAGGAAGTAATTATTATGTGTTAAGTATTGCCGATGAAACATTAGATAATAAATGTATAGATAATTTTCTTGCCTGCAGCAATTATTCTGCAAACTTAGAATTCTTTGTAAAAGAAACAGACAAAACAGAGACTAATATCACGCTAACTCAAGTAGGAGCAGGCGCATTTAAAGTTGATACGGAGTCGTTAGAATATTGGATGGAAAACATGCAAGAAATAGAATATAGCCCTAACCAAACACAGAAAGTAAAAATAAATAAGTCACAAACACCAGTAGCAGGAAATAGTAAGACATCTATCATAGAAACACAAAAACCAGCCATAAATAACACAACCATTCAAGAAAAAGTAGAAAGTGCGAATAAAAATACACCAGCAGATATCCCGGAAGAACCACAACCAGTAGAACACTCATCCAATAACTACTTAAAAGACTTAAGTATAAAAAACTATAAAATAAAATTTACCAAAGAAAAACAAAATTATACGATTACCATCCCTAAAAAAATAAAATCTTTAGAAGTAACCGCAACACCAGAAGATGAAAAAGCAACTTATGAAATTACTGATACAGATAACTTAAAGAAAAATGATACAATTAAAATTATCGTAACTGCTGAAAATAAAGAAAAAAGAACATACGTAATCAATGTAAAAAAAGAAACTGGAAAAGAGGATAATACAACAGGAATAGTAAACAAACTAAACCAAGTAGCTCTGATAATAGGAGGAACAGTAATTGTAATCATAATACTAGCAATGATTATCTCTTATTATCAAAAAAGACAACTCACAAAATGGATAGAAAACCAGAAAAGATAGTCAGGTGATAATATGGAGTATGAAAACTTTAAAGAAAAGGTAGAACTAACAATAGCTTATGAAGAATATCAAAAACTAAGAAAGACTTGTAGTTATCAATTTTGGAAAACATTCTTAATTGCATCTCTAATAATTATATTGTTTTTCTCAATTGCTCTAATACCTCCAGATCCCTTACCAATAGAAGAGGTAGTAATATCAGATATCTTTGTAATTATGGTAATGTTTTTTCTTCTAAAAATAAGATACGTGTTATTTAGTAAATTAGATTATAAAAGATTTGCTAAAAATAAAAATCAAGTAGAATATAAAGTCTATTTTTATGACAAATACATAAAACTAGAAAATGAAAAAATGAATTTAAAAATAAACTATGAAGAAATAAAGAAAATAAAAATAACCAGCACTGATATCTATATCATAGTAAATACTAAAAACATAATTCCTATACCAAAGCACAAAATAAATATGAACTTAATTGACTATCTTTATGACCGAATCCCTAAAACTAAGATTAAGAAAAAAATAGCCATCGAAGAACAGCAAGAAAACTTAGAAAAATATGAAAAAGTAAAGATTGGACTAATCGTTCTATTTGTATTAACAATTATCTCCATCTGGGCAAGCATGCTTTTAATACTACTAACACCACAAAAAGAAAATGTTCCACTTCCTTTAACGTTTAACTATACATATGTAGCATACTATCTATTACCAATTCCCGTGCTATCCATAATACTAGGAATTATCTATCGTATCAAAGGACTAAAATGCACCAAAAATATTATTGCAGGTATCATAGTAACAGGAATCATCCTACTAGAAGGTTCTGTATCTTTCTTAATAAATGATGAAATAGACTATAAAAACATCACTACTTATCGAGATGCAATAGGAATAACCCTACCATCTCAAGGAAAATACTATAAAATAAACTGGGATGAAAGCTATTTACTAAATCATAAATCAAACTATATCATATTCACAAATCCAAAAGAGGAAAAAGCCTTTTTTGAAGAGTTACAAAATAGTAAGAACTGGTTAACAAAAAAAGAAATAAGTACCAATATAGAAAACTTACTCACACCCGCAACTTGTGAATCGGTAAACCAAGAATGCTACTATTCTATCTATATTAAAGAGCTAAATACACATAACACACTACCAGTTCAAAATGGAGTATATCACATCTATGCTATGACTTACTCAAAAGATAAATCTTATCTAGATATCGAAGAATATATTTATAATTATAAGGAGTAAAATATGAAAAAAAGCAACAAAAAAGAACAAACTATAAAACCAGAATTTATTCTACCAATCATAGTATTTATCGCAATCTGTATCAATGCAGTAATTATAGTAATACTAAGCCTATGTGTAAAAGGGCCATTAATAGAAAAAGGAATCATTCAGTCATTAATACTAAGTACAGAAGTAGTAATAGTAGGAATAGTGATACTAATTACTGAAAAAAGAATTATAAAAAAAGAACATCCTAAATGTTTAGAAAAATGTAAAGGTATAATTATCGATTCCCAATTTGAATTAAATGAAGCAAAAACCTGGGCAAAATATCCTACCGTAAAATATGAGGTAGACAAGAAAACCTATCAAATAAAATCTTCCGTAGGAATAAATGGAATTCTTAGTTCATGTATAAAAAAAGTGACTGTTTATTATAATAAAGAAAATCCGAGTGATGCTTATACAAAAAATATAATTCCAGAACTAGTAGCAAGTATGTTTATAATCACTGGTATTATTGTGATAATAGGGACAATATATATGATATAATAGAAGAAAAAAAGGAGAAAACTATGAAAACATTTATTAGAGGAATTTTAACTACAGTATTAGTCTTTACATTTACATTAATACCAACGATTATGTACGCAGAACAAATCGTAAATCAAGAAATTATAGGAACTTATGGAAAAGAAGAAGTTATAAAGCAAATGAGTGAATCTCTTAAAAATGAATTTCCAGAAATAACCGACGAAAATATAAAAGAGTTAGAAGATAGTCTACGTACAAATGAAACAATAGATAATTTGATGAATAAATATACTGACAAAATAATGAAAGATTTAACAACTGATGAAATAGAAGATATCAATATCGAAGAAGACCTAAAAACTTTTATGGAAGAAAATAAAACAACAATAGAACAAGCGACAGGACAATCGATTAGTGATGAAAAGCTAGACGAACTATTAGAGGAAGTAACCCAAAACGAAGATATAAATGAAGCATACAAAAAAATGATTGAAGAAGCAAAAACATCTATGCCAGAAGAAGGGCAAGTCGTACTTGATGGATACAACAATGTTACGACTGATAATTTTATGATAGGACTAATTATAACATCAATTATTTCTATAATCATTATTGCTTTATTAAAGAAACCATACTATAAATGGATTGTAAATATCGCCATTGCTGGAATTGTTTCTGCATTATTCATTGCCTTAATTGGAGGATCGATTGCTTTAGTGCTAAATGTTGCTATAGAAATAGAAACAGTAGGAATATCTGCAATGCCAATGTTAATTACTTCTGGAATCATGCTATTAGTAAGTATCGTGTTAATAGTGATAAACTCTATCTTAGATAGTAGAAAGGCAAAACGCCATGCAGTATCCTAAATTTTTAAAAGCAAATTCAACAATCGGAATAACAGCACCATCACAAGGTGTAGGGGACGATATTCCGTCTTATGAAAAGTCAATACAAACACTAACAAACTATGGATATCGCATAAAAGAGACAAAAAGTGTCAGAAAGAAAGGCATGGTATCTACATCAGGAGAAAAAAGAGCCAAAGAATTGGATGAATTAATCACTGATAAGGATACAGATATGATAATGTGTGCAGCAGGCGGAGACTTCCTAATAGAAATGCTACCATATATTAACTGGCAACATATAAAAGACAACCCAAAATGGATAGAGGGATATTCAGATCCAACTTATCTTCTATATGTAATAACTACAAAATTAGATATCGCAACAATCTACGGCTGTAATGCAGGAAGTTTTGATCAGACAAATCCTCATCAGTGTTTAAAAAATAATTTAGAAATACTATCAGGAAATATCGTAGAACAACATAGTTTTGATTATTACCAAAAAGAATGGACAAATACGGAAGACGGATACCATCTAACAGAAAAAGTCTACTGGGAGACGATAAATAAGGAAGTAGATATCACCGGAAGAATCATTGGAGGATGTCTTGATTGCCTAAAAGATTTACCTGGAACAGCTTATGACTATACCAAAGAATTTATAGAAAAGTATAAAGATGATGGTATTATCTGGTACTTTGATATTTGTGAACCATCAGCAGAAGAGACTTATCGTATTTTATTTAGATTAAAGGAAGCCGGCTGGTTTAAATATATCAAAGGAATCATTGTAGGACGAGTTGCATTTCCTAAACATTTCTATCCAGAGTTTACCTATCAAGAAGCACTAAAAAGACTATTTAAAGACTTACCAATAATATTTAATGCAGATATTGGACACGTTCCCCCTAAAATGACAATAATCAATGGAAGTATTGCTCATATTACTTGCAAAAATGGAAAAGGTACCATAAGACAAATTTTATGATATAATATAGATGTGAAAGGGAGTAGTTTATGTCAGAAGAAGAATTAGAAAAAACAGGAATTTTAAAAGAAATCATCAGTAAAGAAGATGAAGAAGAAATGACAATCAACGAAATGATAGAAGAATTCCTAGAACAATTAGACTACTTAGAAATAGACGAGAAGAAAAAACAAAAATTAAAATCACTTGCCAAACAAATTCAAGAAGAAAAAGATGAAAAAGCCAAAGAGTTCTTATTTAACGAACTAAAAAAGATAGCAAACGAATAGCTATCTTTTTACAATGCCTCAATCATCTCTTTAACTAACTGACTAGATTTATAAGCAGCAATCACTTCAAAATCATCATTACCATCCGAAAAATCAGAAATAGTTCTAAGAGATAAAAAGGGAACTTGATTTAATTTGCAAATATGCCCGATCGATGCGCTTTCCATATCAACAGCATAAGCACCAGTAGCTTTATAAATGGTATCTCTCATCACTTCATCAGTAACAAAACAGTCTCCACTAGCAATAGGAGCAATAAAATAATTATCAACATCTAATTTTTTTAAAGCATCTTCTGCAATATGAATAAGCTTAGTAGAAGCACGAACCTTACCAAGTTCAGGAACACTATACTCCATAATACGAGTAGGATTAAAATCATGATAAGTAACATAACTACTCAAAACGACATCCATAATCTTAACTTTACTAAGTAGGCTTCCTGCACAACCAGAATTAATTACCAAATCCACCTGATAATGATCAATCAAATATTGTGTCATAGCGCCACTATTTACTTTACCAATACCAGAACGACAAACTACTAAATGTTTATCTTTGAAATCACCGGAATAAATATCCCAAATAGTAGTATCTTCTTTCGTTAACTGAAACATTTCAATAAATTTTTCTACCTCTTCATCAAAAGCACCAATAATACCAATAATCATAAAACTACCTCCATGTGTAAACAATATGTCTAGTATATCATACATTTAAATAGATTACTTTATAAAATTTAGAAAAAGTGATATAATTAGTCCCTAGTAAGAGGAGGAATAACATGGGATTATTTGATAAAATTTGTAAATATGTAAGCGATTTAACAACCATTAATCAATCATATATAGCCTTAGCTCTAGCAACCAGTATAGTAATATTACTATTTAGTTTCTTCAAAAAAATAGGAAAAAGAGCGATTAGAAAGAAAATAGAAGGTAGAAAGGAATACATAATCAATCAAGCAGTCCAAATTATTTTAAATATTTTAGAAGTTGTATTCTTATTAGTAATATGGAATGAATATATTCAAAGTCTAATGACCTTAATCAGTGTAACATCAGCAGCCATGACTATCGCTTTACGTGAATTAATATTAAACTTCTTCTGTGGTATCTATATAAAAATGAAAAAACCATTTCAAGTAGAAGATAGAATTGAAGTAAAAGGCATCAAAGGGGATGTCATGAATATTTCTTCCCTAAACTTTGAAGTTCTAGAAATATCAACTAAAGAAGAGCATGGACAATCTACTGGTGTAATCGTAACTTTCCCTAACTCCATTGTCTTTTCAGAACCAGTAAGAAACTTAAATAAAGGATTCAAATACATCTGGGATGAATTAACAGTAAAAGTTCCAATGGATTGTGATTTAGTAAAAAACAAACAAGAATTATATAAAATTGTAAATAACATAGAAATTATTAAAAACATTCCTAAAAAGATGAAAGCTCAGATTAATGATATCAATACTACGAATAGAGTATATTTCAATAAGTATGATCCTACTATCTATACTAAAATTGTCGATAATCATATTGAACTAACAATAAGATATTTAATGCATCCCAAAAAAGGACGCTTTGTAGAAAGCGCCATCTGGAATAAAATATTAGAAGGGTATAAAGATAAGAAAATAGATTTATATATGGAAGGCTAAGAGCCTTCTTTTTCTGTTTCTAATTCTTTAAATATTCTTCGGTTATTTAAAAGCCTACTATCATCTGGTAAATAAGTAAGAGCAATATCCACAAAATAAATAGCTTGTGGTATTCTACTTAAATGATAAGCACTAATAGATAATAAATCATAGATAGTACTATCCCAACTAAATGGCTCATTGATATAAGTTTGTTCATGGGATTTTATTTCTAAAGCACGAAAACATAAATCTTCTACTTTATCATAATTATCAAGTTCATATTCAAGAAGTGCTTTTTCAACAAAAGCATCCCGTAGGTGAGGCGCTTCTTTCATTGCTTGGTCATACCAATATCTAGCATCATCATACTGCTTTAAGTTTTTATAACAACGACCAATAAATCTCATAGAAGCAGCTCTTTCATCTTTCCAAACAGCTCGCTCTAAAGTTAAATGCTTTTTTAATGTTTCAATCGCCTTATCCCATTTCTCATAGTACATATATTCACGACCAAGATAATGCATATTACGGTCATCGTCAGGATCTTCACGAACAGAAAGCTCTAAAAGAGGTAAATAACTACTTCTAGATTTTGTAGCATCAGGATAATGTTTTAAAATGACATCAGGGCAACTAACAACAACTTCATCCCCTAAAGTATACTCCAACACTTCATGGACAGGATGAGTCCAACGATAACCATGACGACAATGAGCCTGGTTTAAAAAGAAACTAACAATAGGTTGATCATCTTGATCTAAGCTCCAGTAATACATATATTGACACCTAGTAGTACCAGGAGTCCAAGCTTTTTCTAATTTTTCTCTCCATCCTGGAACTAATACTTCATCTAAATCAGTACAAACACAAATATCACAATCTTCTGGTACTAATTCAAGAGATTTATTTCTCGCAACATCAAATCGCCAAGGAGTAACGACCTCAACTTTTACATGAGCCCCTAACTCTTCAAGTATAGAAACTGTATTATCAGTAGACCCTGTATCAAGTACATAAACTTCATCTGCTTCCTTCATCGACTCATACCAGCGTCTAGCAAATTTCTCCTCATTTTTACTAATAGCATAAACACATATCTTCATAAAAACATCCTTTCTCTGTATCATATGTAAAAAATGACAAAAAATGAAGAAAAAAAGAAGCAATAAAGGAAATTTGTGATATGATAAAGATAATAGTAGGAGGATAGAAAAATGAAATGTGTAGCCATTAAAGGTGTAAAAGAATTTGAAATTACAGATATCAAACAACCAGAAATAGATCATGAAAATGTCGTATTAGAAGTCAAAAAATGCGGTATTTGTGGATCAGATATTCATTACTGGGTAGCAGGAGAACCAAAAGGATTAGTCATGGGACATGAGTTTTCTGGTATCGTAAAAGATCCTGGTTCCAGAACAGATTTAAAAATAGGAGATAGAGTAACAGGACTTCCAATTTCTCCATGTGGAAAATGTGAAGCATGTCTTTCAGGAAATCCTCAATATTGCCCTTCGACTTGGACATATGCAGTAGGACTATCACTAACTAATCCAGGTGCACTAGCTAAAGAAACGAAAGTAAGACCAGATATGGTAATAAAACTACCAGACACAGTAAATGATGACGAAGGCGCTATGGTAGAGCCAACGGCAGTAGGTCTACATGCCATTCATTTAGCAGATATCAAAGTAGGAGCCAAAGTATTAGTTATTGGTGGAGGAATCATCGGATTAGTAAGCGCTATGTTTGCTAAAATGGAAGGAGCAAGTTATGTTGCCTTATCAGAGACTAATAAAGCTAGAGGAGAAAAAGCTGTAAAACTAGGTGTAGCAGATGAATGGTATGATGCTAAAGACACTAAAATGGTAGAGACCTTATTAGCAAAAACAAATGGTGGATTCGATGTAGTTATTGAGTGTTGTGGTAACTCTCCAGCAGTAGGAACATCACTAATGACAGTACAACCTGGAGGAACAGTGGTATTAGTTGGAGTATCTCTTGGCACAGTAACGATACCAACCATCGTAGGAGTAATGAAAGAACTAACATTAAAAGGTGCAATCGGTTATACAAAAGACGAATTCCAAACTTGTATTGATCTAATTGCAGAAAAGAAAGTCGATGTACTAAAATTTGTAGATGACATTGTAAGTCTAGAAGAAGTACAAAAATCATACGAAAGACTAACTTCTGGAACAGACGACGCTGTAAAGATTTTAGTAGATCCTAATAAATAAAATAAGAAAACAAGATAAATATTTGTCTTGTTTTTCACTAGAAAGAATAACAAACAGAGAATATATTAAAATAGGAGGAAAAGATGAATAGCTTAGAAAAATTATTAAGATTAAAGAATAGTAAAGCATGGTTACAATTAAAATCATATTGTGAAGACAACTTCCTAAATCAACTAGATTTTTTTAGGTTTGAAGATCTTCAAACAAACTTTCTTGCATCTTTATTAAAACCAAATAATATTTATGGTTTAGGAGATTATCCAATGCGTCTATTACTAGAATTAATTACTGTAAAAACAAAATCAGAAGATTGGAATCTAGATGTATTAAGTGATTACTCTCTATATATAAAAAAAGTAACAACTCAAAAGCCAGTGAAAAATTATAGACTAGATTTAGTTGTAGAATTTGAAATAGATAAAAAAACATATGAATTAATATTAGAAAATAAATTATTTAGTATAGAAGGAGAAAAACAATGTGAAAAATATGAAACAGCATTCCAAGAACAGCAAGATGGAATAGAAAGAATATATGTTTATTTATCATTAGAAGAAAATCCTGAAATATCCGGGAAATTATTTAAACAAACAGCACTAACTTATAAACAGTTATTAGAAAATGTTCTAGAACCATGTGGTTACATGGAAGAAATAAAAAATAATACATTAAAAATAGAAGAATATATAAAAGGTTTCACTTATCTTTACGAGTATATTCCTGAAAACAAGTTGCCAATTCCTAAAAAGTTACGAAGTCTGGCACTAGCTATATATAACGAAAACAAAGAAATACTAACAGAAATATTAGAAAATAAAAAAGAGAATACCTTTATCAATACCTTTAGTAACAATAAAGAAAATGCCATCTTGTTAAATGTTTTATTTACCGCTTTGTACCAAAATAAAATAGAAGTGGATATAAAGGATAAGGTAAGAGAATACATCGAAAAGAAACTTAGACTAAAACATACGATTAATAATAAAGGTTATTCAAATAACGTAATAGTTTATCGAATTTTAAAAGATATCATAGAAAAAAAGAAGATAACAAATGAAGAAGAATTAAACTGGCTATTACTCCCATCACATAATGGCTGGAAAACAATAATACCCGCATCTCAAATAAAATATGAAGATAAAAAAGACTACTATCGCCTAGAAGGAGAACTTTCTCCAATAAAAATAGGAGAAGAAGAGTATTATTATTGCTCTATTGTAAATAAAGACGAATTAGCAGAATTTTTAAATAAGGTATTTGAAAAATATCCAGAATATAAAGATCTAAATGATAAAAATAATATTATAATAAAAGAATAGATTTTAATTGTTAAAAAAATCAGTAAATATTAGCATATATTATATAATAAAAAGTTCTCATAAATTTGAGAACTTTTTGTATGGAAAAAACTATGGTCCCGTAGGTCCAGTTGGTCCAGTAGGTCCTGTAGGTCCTGTTGCCCCAACAGCTCCACTTGCTCCAGTAGGTCCTGTTGCACCAGAGGCACCTGTAGGCCCTGTAGCTCCAGTAGCACCACTAGCACCAGTTGCACCCGTAGGTCCAGTTGGTCCGGTAACACTAGGTCCCGTAGGTCCAGTAGCACCACTAGCACCAGTTGCACCCGTAGGTCCAGTTGGTCCGGTAACA
>ERZ1643246.3749-NODE-3749-length-12648-cov-11.455015_pt1 | contig 12648 bp, 8 predicted proteins | sample MGYA00579265_ERZ1643246 | MGnify/ENA primary metagenome ERZ1643246 (study PRJEB29033, sample SAMEA4952261) | chicken gut metagenome | biome: Broiler Chicken; feature: Gastrointestinal Tract; material: Caecum | place: Ireland | collected 2018 | study: Broiler...
CCAGGGTGGACAGCATGCCCACGCCGGCGATGCCGATGCCGTACAGGCCCTGGTTAAACGCCATGGTGAAGGCGCCGGAACCGTCCACGATCTCCATGGTGCCGCCGGCGGCGAAGTAGCTGATCAGCACCGCCACCGCCACGATCAGGATGGAGGTCAGGGTGGACTTCAGGCCCAGAGAGATTCCGCCGATGATGATGGTGGCGGAGCCGGTCTCCGAGGCGGCCGCCAGCTCCTGGGTGGGCTTATAGGTGTCAGAGGTGTAGTACTCGGTAAAGTAGCCGATGGCGCAGCCGCCGATGAGACCGCAGAGGATGGCCACGTAGACGCCCATGTGGCCGTCCAGGATGAAATATGTCAGGGGCGCCGCCAGGACGGCGGAGAGGACAGCGGCCGTGTAGGTGCCGGTCCGCAGGCTCTTCAGCAGAGACTGCTGGGTGGCATCTTCCTTAGTCTTTACCAGGAAAGAGCCCAGGATGGAGCACAGGATGCCCACCACCGCCAGGGCCACCGGCAGCAGCAGTCCGCCCCAGCCGTAGCCGCCCACGGCGCCCAGGGCAAAGGTGGCCAGGATGGAGCCCACGTAGCTTTCATACAGGTCCGCGCCCATGCCGGCCACGTCGCCCACGTTGTCGCCCACGTTGTCGGCGATGGTGGCAGGGTTCCGGGGATCGTCCTCAGGGATGCCGGCCTCTACCTTGCCCACCAGGTCCGCGCCCACGTCGGCGGCCTTGGTGTAGATGCCGCCGCCCACACGGGCGAACAGCGCCATGAAGGAGGCGCCCATGCCGTTCATCACCATGATGTTGCCCAGGGCCACGGGATCGTCGATGCCGAAGGCGTACCGCAGCAGGAAGAACCAGATGGTGATGTCCAGCATGCCCAGGCCCACCACGGTGAAGCCCATGACGGAGCCGGAGGAGAACGCCACCCGCAGGCCCTTGTTCAGGCTCTCAGAGGCGGCCTGGGCCGTCCGGGCGTTGGAGTTGGTGGCGATCTTCATGCCGATGAAGCCGGCCAGCATGGACCAGATGCCGCCGGTGAGGAAGGCGAAGGGAGTGAACTGGGAGAGCATCTTCCCGCCGGAGCCGAAGGCGATGATCAGCAGGAGGATGAACACCACCAGAAACACCTTGGCCACCGTGGTGTACTGATGCTTCAGGTAGGCGTTGGCGCCCTCACGGATGGAGGCCGCGATTTTCCGCATGGTCTCGTTGCCCTCTGAGAAGGACATGACCCGGCTGCGCTGCACCCAGGCAAAGATCAATGCGATGGCTGCGCCGGCAAAGCCGATCCAGAACAGGTCTTCCATGTTTCCCACTCCTTTTCGCAATCGTTATACGTACATTTTAGCACGTAGCAGAAAAAATTCAAGGAAATATTAGGCAACAGATGGCGCAAACGCTGTCGCATTTTGTGCGCTTCCCCATGCGGAGGCGGAACCGGGCAGCTTTGGGGACCTGCTCCCTCCTCCGGCAGGGCCAAAAAAAGGCCGCCGGGCAGAATGCCCGGCGGCTCCTCGCCAAATCGTCAGACGGCTCAGTAGACTATGCGGAAATCCGTAAAGACCCAGTGATCCTCTACGAATTCGTATGGAAACGCATAACACTCCACGCCCGTCACCGTCTCCCCGTTCTCATCCAGCAGGTCCACCGTCACATCCACGGAATATGCCGTCTCCCCCGTGTGCTCGACCTGGATCACGGCCGCGCCCTTGGAGGGATCCCGCTCCCGGCCGGAGGGAAGGACATACAGCACTCCGTCCACATCCCGGTAAAGGGGATGGGATCCTCCCACAGCCAGCAGATCGTCCACCATCTCCTCGGAAAACAGTCCCCGCAGATAGGCCTGAAGATCTGCCAGATTCTCCATGCCGGGGTAATCCACCCGCTCATAGGTCCAGCCGTCCACTTCCTGGGTCTGGGGGCCGCTGGGCAGGGTCTCCAGGTAAAACCACCCATAGGCCGTTTCCGCCCGGTCATAGGCGGCGCGGACCTCCTCCTCTGTCAGCGTACGGGCCTCCCGTTCCAGCATGGCGGCAGACAGGCCGCCGTCTGTCTCCGGCGCCGCCGCCTCGACTGCGGGGGGCGCTTCGTCCCCGCTCTGCTCTGCGGCCGGCAGTGCGCCGCATCCGGCCAGGCCCCACAGGCACAGCAGGACGGCCAGCAATCTCCAGAACCTCATTTCCCTCTCTCCTTCTCCCAAACGGGCCCGCAGAACGCCCCGCGGCCCCGACTGCCAGATTTCCTCTCTCTGTTATCAGCGTATCACAGTTTTCCGGAAAAAGCCATACACTTTTGAACTTTTTCATGATATTTTGACGGCTTTTTCCCAGATATGACAGGAGCCGCCGCCCCCGGTACGGGGGGCGGCGGCCAAAGGCTCTTTCTGATGGGATCATATCGTCAGCGGGACGCAACGTACCCGCGAATTCTGTCAGACGCCAGGACCGCAAAAAAGAAAAATCCACGCCTCCGGCGTGGCTCATCGTCTTTTCTGCTCTTACCGCTCGCTGTGCATCCAACCGGCGTCGGTGAAAATCAGATCGTCCACATCATCCTGATCAAGCCAGGTCCACTTCATCATCGTGATCCCTCCTTTCTTTCCTTGGATTCCAGAATACAGTATAACAGGCTGCCGCGCCATCTGCAAGGGGCGGAATGAACAGTTTACATAAAATTTTTGTAAAGTTTTTGTACAATTCTTCTTCCGCGCCGCCTCAAAAAAAGCCGGCTGCTCTGCCGATTTCCCCTACTTTGTGTATTTTTCCTCTCGCCATGTCCATACTGCTATGATATAATAAGGAATATTCTGCAGGGCCGCCTTCGGCGGGCAGCCCTGCGCCAGGATCAGCTCACGTCCCGGACGTGTTTTCATAAAACGGCGGAGGAGGCCGTATTTTTCATGCCAAAACATCCCAGGCGCCGCAGCCGGCGGAAACTCGCCGCACTGGCGCTGTCGGTCCTGTGTCTGGCCGGATTCCTGTATTGGAGCAACACCGCCCTGCAGGTGACCCGCTTTTCTCCCGCGTTCACCGATCTGCCCGCCGGGTTTGACGGCTGCCGGATCGTGGTGCTCAGCGATCTTCATGGTGCGGGATTCGGCAGGCATCATCAGGACCTTTTCGACAAAGTGGCTGCAGAGCAGCCGGAGTACATTTTCTTCCTGGGGGACCTGGAGGACAAATACCGGGGGCCGGAGGACGGCTATGCGGCGGAGATCGCCCGGGGCCTGTCTGCCATCGCCCCCACCTATTACGTCACCGGCAACCACGAGTGGGCCATCGGCGAAGTCCCGAAGCTGAAGGAGATTCTTGCCGCCAACGGCGTTACGGTGCTGTCCAACCAGTTCGTGACTCTGGAGCGAAACGGAGACGCCATCGTGCTGGCAGGCATTGACGATCCCAACGGCTATGCGGACCAGAAGACGCCGGAGGAGCTGGCTGCCGAGGTCTATGCCGCCCACGGGGACCCCTTCTGGATCCTGCTGGCCCACCGGAACAACCGCTTCGCCTCCCAGTACAGCCTGCTGGGGGCGGATCTGGTGTGTTCCGGCCACGCCCACGGGGGCATCATCCGCCTGCCGTTTACGGACGGGCTGGTGTCCCACGACCTGGATCTGTTCCCCTCCTACACCGCCGGGCTGTACGCGGAAAACGGCTCTGTGCTGTTCGTCACCCGGGGACTGGGGAACTCCGGTCCCTCCTTCCGGGTGTTCAACCGGCCGGAGGTGGCGGTGGTGACGCTGCGCCGGGCAGCAGACTGACGGGAGGACCGCACGGACGCTCCCCACGCACACCGATGAAAGGATCCGCTTTTCCATGACCGAATTCAACGCCGGACAATTTGACATCGCCGTCATCGGCGCGGGCCATGCCGGCATCGAGGCGGCCCTGGCCGCCGCCCGGCTGGGGATGGAGACCATCGTGTTCACCATCAACCTGGACGCGGTGGGCAACATGCCCTGCAACCCCGCCATCGGCGGCACCGGCAAGGGCCACCTGGTCCGGGAGCTGGACGCCCTGGGGGGCGAGATGGCGAAAGCCGCCGACGCGTGCTGCATCCAGTACCGTCTTTTGAATAAGGGCAAGGGCCCCGCCGTCTGGTCCCTCCGGGCCCAGGCGGACCGGCGGCGCTATCAGGAATACATGAAGCACACCCTGGAGCGGCAGGACCACCTGACGGTCCGCCAGGGCGAGGTGGTGGAGGTCCGCACGGAGGGCGGCGCCGTCAGCGCGGTGGTGCTCTCCACCGGGGCGGTGTTCTCCGTGAAGGCCGTCATTCTCGCCACCGGCACGTATTTGGCGGGCCGCACCATCGTGGGCGAGTGCGTGGAGGACTCCGGCCCCGACGGGATGCACGCCGCCGGACGGCTGACGGGGTCCCTGCTGCGGATGGGCCTGCCCCTGCGGCGGTTCAAGACCGGCACCCCGCCCCGGGTCAACGCCCGGACGGTGGACTTTGACGAGATGGAGGTCCAGCCTGGCGACGTTCTGCCGGTACCCTTCTCCTTCACCACGAAGGCCCCGCCGGAGAACCGGGCGGTGTGCTGGCTCACCTGGACCACGGAGGAGACCCTCCGCATCGTCCGGGAGAACCTGGACCGGGCCCCCATGTACTCCGGCGTCATCGAGGGCGTGGGCCCGCGCTATTGCCCTTCCTTTGAGACCAAGGTGGTCCGGTTCCCGGACAAGCTCCGCCACCAGCTGTTTGTGGAGCCCATGGGGCTGAACACCGAGGAATTGTACATCCAGGGCTTCTCCTCCTCCATGCCGGAGGAGGTGCAGATCCAGATGCTCCACAGCGTGCCGGGGCTGCGGCATGCCGTGATGACCCGGCCCGCCTACGCCATCGAGTACGACTGCATCGACCCCCTGGCCCTGCGGCCCACCCTGGAGGTGAAGGCCATTCCGGGGCTGTACGGCGCGGGGCAGTTCAACGGCTCCTCCGGATACGAGGAGGCGGCGGTCCAGGGCTTTGTGGCCGGTGTCAACGCCGTGCGGAAGCTGCGGGGGCAGAGCGATTTCATCCTCTCCCGGTCGGAGAGCTACATCGGCACCCTCATCGACGACCTGGTGACCAAGGGCACCAACGAGCCCTACCGCATGATGACCTCCCGCAGCGAGTACCGGCTGCTGCTGCGGCAGGACAACGCCGACCAGCGGCTGACCCGCCGGGGCTGGGAGATCGGCCTGGTGCCGGAGGAGCGGCTCCGGCAGGTGGAGGAGAAATACGCCGCCGTGGACCGGGAGATCGCCCGGCTGACCCACACCGGCGTGGCCCCCTCCCCTGCTTTGGCGGCGTTTTTAGCGGAGAAGGGCACCTCCGACGCACCGGACGGCTGTTCCCTCATCGCCCTGCTGCGGCGGCCCCAGCTGACCTACGCCGACCTGGCCCCCTTCGACCCGGACCGGCCGGACCTGCTGCCGGATGTGGCGGAGCAGGTGGAGATCAGCGTGAAGTACGCCGGCTACATCCAGCGCCAGCAGAAGCAGGTGGAGGACTTCCGGAAGATGGAGCGGCGCCGCCTGCCGCCGGACCTGGACTACAGTGCCATCCAGGGGCTGCGGCTGGAGGCCCGGGAGAAGCTGGACGCCGTGCGCCCGGCGGACCTGGGACAGGCGTCCCGCATCTCCGGCGTCAGCCCGGCGGATGTGACGGCGCTCATGATCTATCTGGAGCGGCGCTGACACCGCCGCCCCGGCAGAAGGAGGAAGGTCCCCTTGCTCATCGACCTGACCCACACCATCACGCCGGAGATGCCCATGTATCCCGGCTCCCCCGCTCCCGCTCTCGTCCCCGCCGCCGCGCTGGACCGGGACGGGTACCGGGAGACGGTGCTGACCCTCGCCTCCCACACCGGCACCCACATGGACGCCCCCGCCCACATGCTGCGGGACGGCGCCTCGCTGGAGGCGCTGCCCGTCTCCCGGTTCTGCGGGCGGGCGGCCGTGCTGGACGTGTCGGATCTGCCGCCGGGGAGCGTCCTGACGGCGGAGTTCCTGCGGGAGCGGGAGGCGCTGTTCCGCCGGGCGGAGTTCCTCCTGTTCTGCACCGGCTGGGAACAGCGGTGGGGCACCCCCGCTTATTGTGACGGCGGTTTCCCCGTCCCCGACCGGGAGGCAGCCCGGTATCTGGTGTCCCGGGGCCTCAAGGGCGTGGGGACGGACGCCCTCAGCGTGGACGCGCTGGAGGACGAGACGTATCCGGTCCACCGGACGCTGCTGGGCGGCGGACTGGTGATCCTGGAGAGCTTATGTTTGAAGCAGGCGGTGGGCCGCGGAGACATGACCCTCTATGCCCTGCCGCTGAAATTTGAAAACGCCGACGGCGCGCCGGTGCGGGCCGTGGCGGAATTCCGGGATGTCCCGGAGGGAAAGGAGACGGATGCGCTTTGAAAAAATTTCTCGCCATCCTGGTATGTAAATTCGGCCGTGCCGTGGGCAAGCTGGTGGGCAAGGGCAGCTCCATGCCCGGCAAATTCGCCCTGAAGATCTGCCCGGACATTCTGGCCCGGGTCCAGCTGCCCCAGCATGTCATCGCCGTCACCGGCTCCAACGGAAAGACCTCCACGGTGGAGATGATCGCCGCCATCCTCCGGGCGGGCGGCAAGACCGTGGTCTACAACGAGGAGGGCTCCAACCAGATTGAGGGCGTCACCACCACGGTGCTGACCCACGCGTCCCTCACCGGCCGGGTGCGGGCGGACGTGCTGCTGATCGAGTCCGACGAGCGGTACGCGGCCCAGAGCTTCCGGTACTTCCATCCCACGGAGTTCGTCATCACCAACCTGTACCGGGATCAGCTGACCCGGAACGGCCACCCGGAGTGGGTGTACGACGCCATTCTCCCGGCTCTCCACCCGGAGACGGAGCTGATCCTGAACGCCGACGATCCCCTGTCCAGCTGCTTCGCCCGGGGGCACGAGAAGGTGAAGTGGTTCGGCCTGGACCGCTGCCCCTCCGACACGGACGCCCCCACCGGCGCGTACCACGACGGGGCCTGCTGCCCGGTGTGCCGCGCCCCCATGGAATACGACTACGTCCACTACAACCACATCGGCGCCTTCCGCTGCACGAAGTGCGGCCACCGGAAGCCCGCCACGGACTACACCGCCACGGCCCTGGACCTGGAGCGGGGCACGCTGACCATCGACGGCAGCGTCACCATCCAGCTGGCCTTCCGCAGCATCTACAACGTCTACAACGTCCTGGCGGCCTATGCCGCCTGCCGGGAGTGCGGCGTGGCGTCTGACACCGCCGCCGGTGTCATCAACAACTACATCCTGAAGAACGGCCGGATGCAGAAGTTCACCCTGGGCGCCCACCGCGGGATGCTGCTGACCAGCAAGCACGAGAACTCCATCGCCTATGACACCAACCTCCGGTACATCCGCGCCGCCCAGGACCCCTGCACCGTTCTGGTGATCGTGGACGCGGTGAGCCGGAAGTACTTCACCAGCGAGACCAGCTGGCTGTGGGACATCGACTTCAACCAGCTGAACGCCCCCCAGGTGCAGCGGGTGTTCCTCTCCGGCCGGTACTGCAACGACCTGGCGGAGCGGTTCTCCTTCACGGACATTCCCTGGGAAAAGGTCACGGTCCAGCCGGACATCCCCGCCGCGGCGGCGGAGCTGAAGGCGGCGGGCAGCGATGATCTCTACGTGGTCACCTGCTTCTCGGATCGGGACAAGATCCTCTCCCAGGTGGTAAAGGAGGCGTGAGAACATGGAACTGAAGATCGTCCATTTCTATCCGGATCTCATGAGCCTGTACGGCAGCTATGCCAATGTATCCGTGCTCCGGCGGTATCTGGAGGCGCTGGGCTGCACGGTCACCGTCCAGCCTGTCCGGCCCGGCGAAGGCGCGGACATCGCCGGCGCGGACTTCCTCTTCATGGGTGCCGGCACAGAGCGGGCCCAGCGGTTCGCCGCCGGGGATTTCGTCCAGTACGGCCCGGCGGTGAAGGCCCTGGCGGAGGACGGCTGCGCCATGCTGTTCGCCGGTACGGCCATGGAGCTGCTGGGCGCCTCCGTCACCGACAAGGACGGGGAGACATACAGCGGCATCGGTCTGGCCGCTTTTACCACGGTCCAGGGCAGCAGACGCATCGTGGGGGACGTGTACGGCAGTACAGACCTGTACCCGGAGCCGGTCGTCGGATTCATGAACAAATGCGGTGAGACCCACGGAGTGGGGACACCGCTGCTCACTGGACTCACCATGGGCTTCGGCAATGAGGCGGAGAAGGGCCCCGAGGGCCTCCACTGGAAGAACGTGTTCGCCTCGGAGCTCACCGGACCGCTTCTGGTGAAGAATCCCCGGCTGCTGGAAGCTGTGGCGGCGGCCATCTGCGCCCGGCGGGGCATTCCCCTGCCGGAGGAGCGGCCGTCCTTCCCCTACGCAGAGGCTGGCTACGCCATCACGGCGGAGCAGCTGAAGCTGCGGGCGGAAGCCAAACAATAAGCGTCCTGGTCCGGCAGACCGCTGCGCTCCGGCGGAGCACGTTCTCATCTGCAAAAAATCGGGGAGGCCGTACGGCCTCCCCGATTTTTGCCTGCTATTCCGTATTGCTGAGGATCTCGTTGTGCTTATCCACCACACTGATGGACAGTTCGCGCCAGTCTGCGGTATCCGGCATATCCCGCAGCCGCAGCAGCCAGGGCGCAAGATATTCCGTCTCCAGCTGCCTGCCGTCCTCCGTCACCACACAGTAGGGGGTGAAGTTCTCTCCCAGGATGTACCAGGTCTCCCCCTGCTGCTTCATACCGGTGATCCGGATGGGCACCATGCCCATTTTCATTTCCGTGGGTTCATACCGGCCCTGGCCCTCATACAGATAACCGCTCCCGTACAGGGCGTCATACTGCAGGAGACGCAGATTCGCCCGGTAGGTGGGCTCCTCCCGGAACGTCTGCTGGAACTGGTTCATCAGCCCCGTGGTGATCCCCAGCCGCTCCAGCACGGCCGCCGACAGCTGATAGGCCGCCAGGGGCTCATCCTGCTGCTCCAGGCCGAAGTTGTCCCAGATGATGTACTCTGTCCGGTAGAGGCTGCTGCTCTCCATGTCCTCAGCCTCCAGATTCAGCGCCGGCAGATGGTCGCCGTAAAGGACCAGCACGGTCCGCTCGTCCCGCTGGGACAGCTCCTCGATCAGCTCTCCCACAAAGGCGTCCATTTCGTGGACTTGATTGACATAATACTCCATGGCATAGCGGTATTCCTCATCAGGACAGGCCTCCACTGTAATGGCCGGATCCTGCAGCTTCTGCTCCATGGGATACTTGCCGTGTCCCTGCACAGACACCGTGAACACCAGGTCTGCCTGGTCCTCCGTCACATCCAGCGCCTGGAGGATCTGATCTTTCAGCACGCCGTCCTTGGCCCAGTTGGTGGGGGTCTTCGCCACTGTGGGCATATACTCCAGGGCGGTGAAATCGTCAAAGCCCAGGTTCGGATAGACCTCGTTCCGGCTGTAGAATGCCGCCCGGTGGTTGTGGATGGCGTGGGTGGCATAGCCGTTGGCCTTCAAGTCAAAGGCCACAGACTCCACGGTCTGGTCCGTCAGGCATGTCTGGAAGGGATACTCGCCCGGCCCGAAAAACCGGGAACTCATGCCGGTGAGGACCTCAAATTCCGTATTGGCCGTTCCAGCGCCCACCACCGGCACAGTCAGGTAGCCGGAGGTATACTGCTCCTTCAGCGCCGTCCAGTTGGGCACCGGGTCCTCTGACAGCTCCAGACTCTGCACCATGGAGGGATCGATATAAGACTCCAGCTGGATGAAGATGACGTTCACATCCGTCTGGGGCACTGCCGTCGAGGCCGCCGTCTTCTCCTCCACCTGCTGGCGGATCTTCTCCACCGTTGTCCGGCTGTAATTGTCCGGGCGGCGGATGCCCCGGTTCAGCCAGGTCTGCAGGAAGCAGTAGGAAAAGCCATAGTCCTCATAGGCAAAGGCCAGATTCGCGAACTGATTGGACAGGTCTCCCGTGGCGAATGCCGCAGCGCAGGCGCCGCCCGTCAGCGTGCCGGAGACCGCCAGGGCCGCCACACCGGTGAGAAAGCGCGTCCGCGCAGGCTGGGTGCTGCGGGGCCCCTTCCAGAACAGCAGGATCAGGCCGATGGCCACAGCCGCCAGCGCCGAGACCAGCAGGATGATGTACCCGGTGGAGAGATAGTTCGGCACGGTGTCCAGTCCCGTCTCGAACACCGTCAGATCCGCCACCGTGAAGGGCGTCATCCGGTTGAGCAGAATGAAGCCGTTCACACCGCCGCAGACCAGCCACAAAAATGCGACCAGTGCGCACCAGAAGACCCTCCGCCGCAGGAAGAACGCCGGGACCAGCGTCACCAGCACGATCAATACATTGACAAGCATCGCCAGGGGATCCTGGGAGAGAAAATTCCAAAAGCCGGTCAGGCCCTCCGTAAAGCTCTTGTGATTGAACAGCTCCACCACGATCGTGACCAGCAGGGCCAGCAGGGGGAGATACAGGAACGCATAGCGTTCCTGTGGATGCCATTTGGCATCCACGGCCGCCGGCTGAGATGTCTGTTGCATGGTGATGACCTTCTTTCTATACATGGCCCTTTATTATAGCTTGTTTTTCTCCCGGATTCCATGAACTTTTTGCGAATTTTTTTCAATTTTTTAACGGAACTTTCATGTAATTTGAAGAATCCTTTCCATCTGTTCCGTATAGATGGCATACGGGAGGAAGAGGTTCTTGACAAGCCGTCCCTTTCGTATTATTGTATTATTTAAATAATACAGTTAGAGGAGCGATCATCATGCAGCGATCAACTTTCCTTCGGAGGACCGGCGGACTGGCTCTGTCCGCCACGCTGGCCCTTGGGGCGTGTGCCCAGGCCGCAGAACCGGCCCTGTCTCCGGCAGATGCCAGACAGCAGGACCTGGATGTGCTCTATCGATCTCTGGTCCAGTATCATCCGGATCTGTTTGCCAACACACCGGAGGCGGATTTTCTGGCCCGGAAGGCGGAGATCGAAGCCCGGCTTGCCGGAGAGAGCGACGTGGACTTTTCCCTGGACCTCCAGAGCCTGGCGGCCCTGGCAGGGGACTCCCACACCCAGGTGTCCCTAAACGCGGTGGCGGACCAGGTGCGCTTCTACCCGATGGTCCTCACCTGGTACGACGGCCACTGGTATCTCACCACGGCGGAGCAAGGCCATGGGGACCTACTGGGCTCGGAGGTCACCGCCGTCAATGGCCATTCTATGGAGGCGGTGCTGGAGTCCTTCTCCGCTCTGTTGAGTGCTGACAACCCGGTGAAGCTCCGGCGGCAGTACCGGCAGAGCTGCAACGTGGCGGACCTGTATGAGTATGTGGGCCTGGTTCCGGAGGGCGGCGATCTGGAGCTGACCCTGGCGGGCGGGCCGGTCCTGGCGGTGGAGCCGGTGGACGCGGCGGCGCTGGGGTCTGTCTCCCTGGCCCGGCTGTCGGATCAAATCACCGTCTCCCCGGCCACCGCCGCCACAGAGGACTTCTACTGGAGTGCTCCGCTGAATGATGTCACCTATTACATTCAGTACAACACCTGCCGGGAGGACCCGGAGCTGCCCATGGAGACCTTCGCCGCTCAGGTGCAGACAGATCTGGACGCCGGCGATTACAGCCGGGTCCTGCTGGATCTGCGGAACAACGGCGGCGGGTCTGACGGCGTGATCTGGCCCCTGCTGGCCGTGCTGCGGCAGGAGATGGATGACGGGGCCCAGCTGGTGGGGCTCATCGGGGAGACCACCTTCTCCTCCGCCGTCATCAACGCCGTGGAGCTGCAGGAGATGGGCGCCGTACTGGTGGGAGAGCCTGCCAGCGGCAGCGTGGACCACTTCGGCTCCGTGAGCTCCTTCGCCCTGCCCAACTCCGGGGTCCAGGTGGGCGTGTCCACCAAGTACATCGATCTGGGCACCCTGCTGGATGCCGACGCTGGCCGGGGCGTGGAGTCCCTGGATCCGGATGTGACGGTCCCCCAGACCATGGCGGACACCCTGGCTGGCCGGGACACCGCTGTGGAGTGGCTGCTGGACCACCCGGAGCAGCTGGAGCAGCGTGCATATCCCGACGCGCCTCTGACCCGGGGCCGGTTCGTGGGCCTGCTGCATGAGGCGGCCGGGTCCCCCGCCCCGTCGGAAGCCGCCGGTTTTGGGGACCTGCTGGGCGTGGAGTGGTATCTGCCCGCGGTGAATTGGGCCGCGGAGGCCGGCGTCACCGGCGGCACCGCCGACGGGACCTTTGCCGCCGCCCGTCCCCTCACCTGGCAGGAGGCCGCCGTGTTCCTGGTCCGTACTGCGGACGCGCTGGGACTGGAGCCGGAGGCGGTCCGCACCGCTCCCCTGCCCGACGGGCTGACGGCGGGCGCCTGGGATCCGGATGCTCTGGCACGGGCCTGGCGCTGGGGCCTGCTGCCGGAAGACGCAGGCTCCTCTGCCGGGATCACCCGGGCCCAGGGCGCCGCCATGGCGGATCGTCTCCAGGCCCTGCTGTAATCCTCAAAATGTTCCAAGAGCCCCCGGATGCCGCAGCGTCCGGGGGCATTTTGTCAGATCTCTGCCGAAAAAAAGGACCGCGGGAAAAGCCGGGGTGCCATAAGAAAGTAATTGTGTTTTAGAGGGAATGGCATGGCCTT
>ERZ1643246.3750-NODE-3750-length-12643-cov-11.512869_pt1 | contig 12643 bp, 11 predicted proteins | sample MGYA00579265_ERZ1643246 | MGnify/ENA primary metagenome ERZ1643246 (study PRJEB29033, sample SAMEA4952261) | chicken gut metagenome | biome: Broiler Chicken; feature: Gastrointestinal Tract; material: Caecum | place: Ireland | collected 2018 | study: Broiler...
ACGTAGGCCCCCAGGGCCTTGACCCGCTTGGCGAATTCTCCGCCGATGTCCCCCATGCCCAGGACCAGTATAGTGGAGCCGTAAATGGAGCGCACCTGGCCCTGGCTCTTCCACTGATGCTGATGCTGGGCGTCCCGGTAGGTGTGGAGCCGCTTGAAGATTTCCAGCAGCATCCCCAGCATGTGCTCGGAGATGGCCAGGCCGTAAGCGCCGGTGGCGTTGGTGAGCAGGGCCTTGGGCGGCAGCACCCCCGGGGCCAGATAGGCCTCTACCCCGGCGCTGCTGCATTGAAGCCATTCCAGCTCATCGGAATCCCGGAGATACCGGGCCGGGGGGCAGCCGATAATGATGTTGGCCTCCATAACTTCCCGGGGCAGGACCGTGTCCGGCAGGCGGTAGAGAAAGCGGCATCCGGGGGCGCAGCTTTCCAGTAATTTTTTGTGGCGTTCTTCTGCGGGCAAAAGCACAAGAATGGTTTGGTTCATATTGGTAAAACTCCTTTGTGACGGATGTAACGGGCTTACATGAGCCCCAGGGTGCCCTTCCAGGCCAGAATCCGGAATACCGCGTGGTCCAGCATCTCCTGGGGAATCACGCCGGCCTCCACGGCTTCCAGCAGGTCTTGGTAGGCGGCCTGGTAGTCGCTGCACAGGAGAATATCGTTCCCCGCCAGGAACGCCTGGACGTAAGCGCTGTGGTCCAGCCCGAAGTCCTGGCCGGCAATGGCCTCCATGGACAGGTCGTCGGTGAGAATCACGCCGGTAAAGCCCATTTCCTCCCGGAGATACTGGTGAACCTTGGGGGACAGGGAAGCGGGCAGGGTGTCGTCCATGCAGGCCACGGTGTTGTGGGACACCATAATGGCGTAGGCCCCATCGTCAATGCCTGCCTGGAAGGGCACCAGATCCCGGTTTTCCAGGGCGTAGAGGGAGCGCTCGTCCAGGGAGGCCCCGGCGTGGGTGTCGTCGTTGGAACCGTAGCCCGGGAAGTGCTTGAGCACCGAGGAAAGCCCCTCCTTATGGAAGGCCTCCATGACGGTGGTGACGTATTCCGCGGTTTCCTCCGGGCCTTGGCCCAACGTCCGGCTGTAAATAAAGTCCTCCGGGTTGGTGGACACATCCGCCACGGGAGCCAGGTTCACGTTAATGCCCAAATCCAGCAGCAGCTGGGCCTTTTCCTCGGCGTCCTCCTGGATCCGGTCCATGCCGCCCATGGCGTAGAGCAGCTGGGGGGAACGGAAAGGGGTGGAGCGCAGGTTGGGGTTGCTGCTGACGCGCACCACTTCGCCCCCTTCTTCGTCCACTGCCACCAGCAGGGGGATTTCCGCTACGGACTGCCAGCCCTGAATCATGTTCTGCACCTGCCAGCGGGTTTTATCTTCATAGTCTCGGCCAAAGGTCACGTACCCGCCCAGATGATAGGCCACCACATCGTCCCCGGCCCCTGTTTCCGGCACTCGGCCCAGCAGGAGCTGGCCCACTTTTTCCTCGGTGCTCATGGACTGCAATGCCACATAGGCTTTGGAATAGCTGTCGGAAAATATGCCGTCGTCCCTCCAGCTGGCGGGGATGGAGTCTCCCGGTTCCCCGGTTTTTTCCGCCTGGAGGGCCACCAGGTTTTCGCCGCTTTCCAGGTCGCCTTGATATTCCACGGTCACCGCATCCCCTTCCCCGGGATTGGGCAGGCCGCTCCATTGGGTGTTGGAGGCGTCCAGCTGGTACTCCTGGCCGTCCTGGGCCTGTATCGTCAAAGTGGAGCCGTCATAGGAGAGCACTATGCCGGAAAGGGTGCCGTCCGGGGCCGGAGCAGGGGAAGGGGTGGCTTCCGGCGTAGGGGAGGATAGGCTGGATTCCTCCCCATTGGGGGAACATCCCAAAGGCAGCAGGAACACCAGGCAGAGCAGGCACAGCAGGCCCTTTCGGAGCAAGGAGAAAAATTCTCGGGCATTCATGGGAATCGTTCCTTTCTTTGATTAAGTAGAGACCCGAAGGGCCGTTCATAGCTGCTATTATTATAGCATAGATTTTTCCAAAAAGCAGCGGATAGCCGAAAATGGGGGAGGGGAACTCCCAAAAACAGGGAAATCAGAATTGACAACTACCCCCGGGAGAGGGTATCATCAAAGCAGGACGACTGCGCCTGTGGCGCTATGGATAGAATGGATAGGAGGCACAGAGATGCGTATTGAAACTCTGCTTAAAGAACTTTCCTGCCCTCTGCCGGAAGGGCTTTCCCCGGATACGGAGATTACCGGCGTGGTGTATGATTCCCGCAAAGCAGCCCCGGGCTGCGCTTTTGTCTGCCTGCGGGGCGCCCGGGCCGACGGCCACCAGTTTGCCCCCAAGGCGGCCCAGGCCGGCGCCGCGGTGATTGTCGCCGAGGAGCCGGTGGACTGCAATGTCCCGGTGGTAATCGTGCCCGACACCCGCTATGCCTTGGCGGTGATGAGCGCCGCCTGGTTCGGCCATCCGGCCCGGGAAATGAAGGTTATCGGCATTACCGGCACCAAGGGCAAGACCACCTCTTCTTATATGATCCGCTCCATTTTGGAGGCGGCGGGCCACAAAACCGGCCTCATCGGCACCATCGGCGCGGTGATTGGGGAGGAGATGATCCCCACGGAGAACACCACCCCGGAATCCTGGGAGGTGCAGCGGCTGTTTCGCCGGATGGTTGACGCCGGCTGTGAATACTGCGTCATCGAGGCTTCTTCCATTGGCCTGAAGGCACACCGGGTGTCGGGCTTTACTTTTGAAGTGGGACTATTCACCAACTTCTCCCCGGACCACATCGGCGGCGACGAGCACGCGGACATGGACGAGTACCGCCGGTGCAAGAGCATGCTGTTCCGCCAGTGCCGCACGGGAATCGTCAATATCGACGACCCCAGCTGGCAGGGGATTCTGGAAAACCACACCTGCGCCGTGCGGACCTACGGTTTTTCCCAGGAGGGGGAGCTCCGGGGAGAGAATGAGCATCTGGTTTCCCGGCCCGGCTATCTGGGGGTCCACTTTGACGTGAAGGGGGCTATGGACTTCCCGGTGGACGTGGATATTCCCGGCAAGTTCAACGCTTATAACGCCCTGGGGGCCATTGCCGTGTGCCATCACCTGGGCATTCCCCAGGAGGCCATGCAGAAGGGTCTGGACGTGGTGAAGGTCAAGGGCCGGGTGGAGCCGGTGCCGGTGCCCGGCCACTACACCCTGCTCATCGATTACGCACACAACGCCGTGAGCATGGAGAGCATCCTCTCCACCCTCCGGGAATACCACCCGGCCCGGCTCATCTGCCTGTTCGGCGCAGGGGGAAACCGGCCCAAGATCCGCCGGTATGAAATGGGGGAGGTCAGCGGCCGCATGGCGGACCTTTCGGTGATTACCGCAGACAATTCCCGCTATGAGGATGTGCTGGACATTTTGGCGGACATCAAGGTGGGCCTTGCCAAAACCGACGGCAAGTATATCGAGATTCCCGACCGCCGGGAAGCCATTCGCTGGTGCTTGGAAAACGCCCAGGATGGAGACATTGTGGTGCTGGCCGGCAAGGGCCACGAGGATTACCAGGAAATCCAGGGGGTAAAGCATCCCTTTGACGAGCGGGTGGTAATCCGGGAGCTTTTGGAAGAAATCAAACAGGAAAAGGAAAACAGCCAGAAAGGATGACAGGCTATGAAACTCACAGCAAGAGAAATCGCGGCGGCCTGCGGGGGAAAGCTCCTTTGCGGCGATCCGGAAACCCCAGTGACCTCCTTTAGCACCGACAGCCGGGACATCCGCCCGGGGTGCTTTTTCGTGCCCCTGAAAGGGGAGCGCACCGATGCCCACATTTATATTGAGGCCACCTTGGCCGCCGGGGCTGCCGGCACCTTCACCCAGTATGAGAAGGCCCCGGAGAACGACAGTCACCCCTGGATTTATGTCCGGGACTGCGCCAAGGCGCTGCAGCAGACCGCGGCCTGGTACCGCAGCCGCTTCTCCATCCCGGTGGTGGGCATTACCGGCAGTGTAGGAAAAACCACTACCAAGGAAATGGTGGCCCTGGCCTTCTCCGCCGGGTTTCACACCATGCGCACCCAGGGGAACCAGAACAGCCAGATTGGCCTGCCCCTGACCCTTTTCCAGCTGGAGCCGGAGCATGAAGCGGCGGTCATCGAAATGGGCATGAGCGAGTTTGGGGAGATGTCCCGGCTGGCGGCCATTGCCCGGCCCGCTGCGGCCATTATGACCAACATCGGCCTTTCCCATATCGGCCAGCTGAAAACCCAGGAGAATATCCTCCGGGAGAAGCTCCACATTACCGACGGCTTTGGCCCGGACAACGTGCTGTTTATCAATGGGGACGACCCCTATCTGGCCACCCTGCGCCAGGGCCTGCCCTTCCCGGTGATTGCCTACGGCATGGGGGAGACCTGCGACTACCGCATCACCAACGTGGAATCCCGGAAGGACGGCACCGCCTTCCAGCTGGCCTTTGCGGGGCAGGTGCTGCCGGTGTTTGTGCCGGCCTTTGGCCTGCACATGGCCTACAACGCCGCCGCCGCCATTGCCGCCGCCCGCTGGGCGGGAATCTCTCCGGAAAAGGCCGCCAAGGCCCTGGCCGGATACCGCCCCCTGGCTATGCGCCAGCAGCAGTATGAGGCGGGAGGCATCCTGGTCATCGACGACACCTACAACGCCAGCCCGGATTCCATGATGGGGGGCGTGGACGTGCTGTGCTCCCTGGAGGTTTCCGGCCGCCGGGCCGCTGTTCTGGCGGATATGCTGGAACTAGGAGAGCTGTCCCAGGAGGCCCACCGGAAAGTGGGGCGCTACTGCGGGGAGAAGAAGCTGGATTTCCTCTTTACTGTAGGGGAGGAGGCCCGGCAGATTGCCGCCGGGGCCCGGGAGGTTTCCCCGGAAATGGACTGCCGGGAATTTATGGACAATGGTTCCGCCCTGGCCGCCCTGCAGAAAGCCCTGCGCCCGGGAGACGCCGTGCTGGTAAAGGGCTCCCGGGGGATGCACACCGATGAGATTGTCCACGGCCTGCTGAAAGGGGATATTCGGATTCGGTAACAGCTTTGTGAACGAATCATGAATAAACAAAGCTGAATTCATGAACAGGCCGCAGAAAACGGGATTTTTTCTAAGAAAATCCGGGAAAAATCAGGATTAGCCCTTGCATCTTCCTTCGTTCTGTGATAGACTGTAACCAATTTGTTACCTTTTGTAATGGATTTGTAATCTTTCAAATGTCTATTAGCGTTCCCCGGATGAGGGAGCGGGAGCGATAAAGTTGCAGGAAGGGCGGTTTTTCCGATGATAAAGAAAGTGCTGGCAGTTGTGGCCAGCGTTGTGATTGCGGCAAGCAGTATTTCCATGGGCGGCCTGACGGTTTCCGCTGTCAGCGGCGCTACGGGCGTGGGCCTGGCAGAGCATGTAATGACGGCAGAGCGTGAGAATTGGTCTTATGTATACGGCGGCACCAGCCCCGGAAGCGTGGACTGCTCCGGCCTTATCGTCACCTATAAGGGCGTGGGCGGTGTGCGCACCAACCTGTTGGGCTCCTCCTCGGAATCCGGTAACGTCAGCAACGGCATCCCCCGCATCCACGGCCTGGGGCTGTGGCAGCCCGGCCATGTGGGCGTCTATGTAGGCAGCGGCATGGCAGTGGACGCCCGGAACGAGGCCAGCGATATTGTATATCACGAGGTTTCCTCGAAGAAGTGGCAGAAGTGGTTCAAGGTGGCGGGGGTTAACTATCCCGACACCGGCTGGCAGACCTTTGAGGGCAACCAGTACTATTATGAAGACGGTCAATATGTGGTCAACTGCACCCGCGTAATTGACGGCAAGACTTATACCTTCGACAGCAACGGCATTGCCGGCGGCGGCTCCATCGCCACCCCGGAGGAATTGGCTGCTGCGGGTCAGGCGGAGGCGGCCGAAAAGGCTGCTGCGGAAGCCGCCGCCGCTGAAAAGGCAGCAGAGGAAAAGGCCGCTGCCGAAAAGGCTGCCGCTGAGAAGAAGGCCAAGGAAGAAGAGGCCGCCAGAAAGAAGGCCGAGGAAGAAAAGAAGGCTGCGGAAGAAGCTGCCCGGAAGAAGGCAGAAGAAGAGGCTGCCGCTAAAAAGGCAGCGGAGGAAGCCGCTTCCCAGCAGGGCCAGGAGCTGGCCCGCTCTTTGGCAACAGAGACCGTTCCTCTGGAAGAAAAGGTGATGCCTACGGTGAAGGCCGCTGTTGTCCCGGAGATTCGGGAGCAGGCCCCGGTAAATGCCGGCGCTGCCGCCTTTGTGCTGGTGCTGCTGGTGTTCCTGGTTTCCGGCATGTCCTTCCTGATTTACCGCATGAAGCATGTGGTGAACCATACCAGCTATGTGCCTGCCATGGATTTGACCTTTGTCCGGCAGATTTCCCGCCGGATGGAAAAGAACCTGGCGGAAAAGGCCGGCCGTATTAGCCGCAAGCGCAAGTAATCCTGCAATTACGAAATTTAGCCCCCGGAATTTGGTTCCGGGGGCTTTTTGCGCCTTTATAGACAGATGTTTTTTCAGTCCAATTTTTTGCTTAGGCAGTTACGCGTGGACAAAGCGGAAGGTTTGCCCTCGCTTCCCTCTAATGCGGATTGGCGGCCTTTAGATAGCCAAAACGCCCTGGTCGCTTTCGATAAGCTCATAGATGCGGTCTTCCATGCCGATTTCCGTGTTGATATACACCAGGATGTTCTCCCCATCCTCCCCCTTGCAGACGAACTCCCAGCAGAGGGTCTCGTCCAGCCCCGGGGTGGGAATCATGGCCAGGGAGGGGTCCTGCTGGATTTCCAGCCGGGGGCTCACCGATTCCCGGGCCTTCTGGGCGGAAATCGTAATCTCAGGAATTTCCCGTTGGGTGTGGTTCATGAGATAACCAGTAGCGTTGTAGGAGACGATTTCCCCGTTGTCCAGGGCAACCCCCACTTTAATCAGGTCGGGATAGCAGGTAACGGCATTCCCGGCGCTGTCCTCTTCCAGCCAGGCAAAGTTAAAGGTGCACACCCCGTCGGCAGTGACGTAGTAGCTCTCCTTGACGGATTCCACCCCGGCAGTTTGGGAAAGAAATTCTTTGGCCTTTTCCAGGACCTCCTCCTGGGAGAGCTTGTTTTCGCTGACTTCCCGGGGATTGGAAATGGAGCATAACAGCCCGCCGTCCTTGGAGACGGAAATCCGGGTATCCCCGTGGGTGAAGTTATAGCAGGGCAGGCCGCCGCCGGTATCGGTGGTGTGCTTCAGACCGTCCGACTCTACTCCCAGAAATTTGGCCGCAGCCTGCTCCGCGTTGCCCTGGGGCAGACGCTCCAGCTGGCTGGTGGCCTTGGCAGTGCGCTGGCTGATGTGGTCGCTGAAGGGGCCGTCATAGATGAGGGTGGGGTATTCCCCAAAGGCCGAAGCGCTCTCTTCCAGCTGATCGCTGAAGGTGGGAAGGGCTTCTGTGACGTTTTGCAGGGTGTTTTTGGCCTCTGTCATGGTGACCCGCCCATAGCGGAAGCGCTCCTCCAACTTTTGCAGCTCCTGGTTCAGTGTCTGGGCGTATTGCCGCAGGGAAGAGAGGTTGTTAAATTCTTCTTCCCCCAAAGTGGAACCGGCGGCCAGCCGCCGGGAAAGGTAGGAAGCATAGTCCCCAGCCTGGGAGAGAAAGCGGTTGATGTTGCTGGAATTCTCCCCGGAGGTGGGCAGCGCTGCCAGGGCGGCCTTGGCCCCGGAGGATTCCTCCAGGAGCTGGGCGGCCAGGCTGGTCTGGGCGGTGGCAGTGTTGGCGTAGCGGGCCTTTTCTAAAGCGGCCTCCATGCCGGACACATAGCCGGAAAGGTCGTTGACAGCCCGCTGGTATACGTAAGAGAGGGTGGTTTCTGCCTGGGATTTCTCCATGGCTTGGAGGGCAAAACTGGCGCCCAGCACCAGGGCTGCTGCCAGGGCAAAGGTCCCCACCCGGATTTTTCCTCTGCGGTTCATGCAAAAGCCTCCTTGTCGGGTTCATGATAAAAAAGTCTTTCCCAATGCAGGCTTATTATACGGCAAATGAAAAAAGAGGCTGCTGCACAGACCAAAAGCCGTGCAGCAGCCTCTTTGAGGTTATCCAATGAGAAGGGAACTCTTATTTTTGATAGAAGTCAGCAGTCTCCTGGAAGAAGGCGTCGATGTTGTCCCAGCGGGAGGCAGGGGGAATATCGCAGCCGGAGGAGATGACGAAGTTGGAATAGCTGCTGCACTCTTCCAGCAGGGTGCGGGTGGCCTCACGGATGGAATCCGGGGTGCCGTTGCAGAACTGGCCAGCCGGGTCGATGTTGCCCATGACCAGGGAGTCAGCAGGCAGGTTTTCCAGGGCCACCTTCATGGGAGTGGCATTGCCCATATGATAGACAGAGAGCTTCAGCTCCGCCAGGCTCTCCATCTGACGGGGCACAGCGTCGCCGCAGTTGTGGTAGCCGAAGAGGAAGGAATCATCCTCTACTGCTTCGCGAATCTCCTTCACATAGGGAATGGAGAACTCGTCGTTCATAGCGGGGGGCAGCAGGCCGGCCAGAGGTTCGGCCATGAGCACGCCGGAAGCGCCTACAGCCTTATAGGCCTTGATGTATTCAATGAGGAAAGCCGTGGCCTTTTTGAGCACGGTGTGTACCATGTCCGGGTCGTCATAGCAGTAGATCATGGCGTCGGAAACGCCCATGAGACGGCCAGCCAGAGAGAAAGGCCCGATAACGCCGGCCAGTACCGGACGGTCGGTGATGAGGCCCACAGCCTGCCGGATGGCCTCTACATAAATGCCCGTGCGGCCAGCGCCTACAGCAGGAACCTCCAGGGCGTCAGCTTCTTCCTGGGTTTCCACAATGTGGCCCACAATGGTGGGAACTTCGTCGTCAGTGATGCGGGCCTGTGCGCCGAAAGCCTCGGCTTCCACGGAGAGGTCCATCATGCTCACGGAAGCGCAGGAGTCCACTCGGTCGGCAACGGCTTTCATGCCTTTGGCCTGCAGAGCGCTGTCCATTACCAGCTCGTTAACGGTGCAGCCTAAAAGCTGGATGGAGGGGAAGGAAAGGATGGGCATGGGCTTTTTCACCGGGGAAGTGCGGATGTCTTCCAGCCATTTTTGTACGTCCATAAAGAGATCGCTCCTTTTGTTCAATGTGTGAAGGTAGAATTCATAAAGGTCAGTGGGTTTACGTCCAGTATAGCCGGTAAGGCCACGGCCTGCTGGTAGTATTCCGCTGTTTTTTGAAAATTTTTGAAAAATCTCTGGGAAATCCTTTCCCAATATTGCCGGGAAGAGGCTGGTGGGCAGGCTTGCCCTTTTGGATTTCTGTTACAACGGCCCCAAAGAGGAGAAATTTTGGCTCCTGGGTCTTTTCCATGCCGGCAGCTCCCTATCCATTGTGCCCAAAAGCGCCCGGAACAGGGCCGTTGGGTTTTGTGTTCCCCACAAAGTAGGGAGAAAGCTGGAGCGGGCGCTTGCATTTGTTTTGGAAATCACATACAATAGAGATAGATTTTCGGAGGTAGATGCTATGAAGATGACTTCCCTCGTGCCAGGTGCATATGATGTTTTTGGCGGTGTAATGGGGGAAGGCGGCGTTTTGTAGCGTCCCATAGTGCCGGGCTGCGTCATGTTTTGCCGCAGCCCTTTTGGTTTACCAAACAGGAATCCACCCCTTTTGGGCTGGCAGAAAGAAAGGAATGGTCATCCTATGAAAAAAGTAGCAGTGATTATGGGCAGCGACAGCGATTTTCCCGTGGTATCCGCAGCAGTGAAGCGTCTGAAGGGCTGGGACATCCCCGTGGAGGTTCACGTCATGTCCGCCCACCGCACCCCGGAGCAGGCGGCAGCTTTTTCCGCCGGCGCGAAAGAGAACGGCTTCGGCGTGATTATCGCAGCAGCCGGTAAGGCCGCCCATCTGGCCGGCGTGCTGGCCGCCCACACCACCCTGCCGGTGATTGGCATCCCGGTGAAGTCCTCCACCCTGGACGGCCTGGACGCCCTGCTGGCTACGGTGCAGATGCCCAGCGGGATTCCGGTGGCTACCGTTGCCATCGATGGCGCGGACAACGCCGCTATCCTGGCCGCCCAGATGCTGGCCCTCTCCGATGACGCCCTGGCGGACAAGCTGGCTGCCATGAAGGTGCAGATGCAGGAAGGCGTGGCCAAGAAGGACGCCGCCCTCCAGGAGAAGGTCGCAGAGCTGTAAATCCTATTTGAAAATCCAAAATTCCGGCGCAATCAGCGAGAAAGGAACGTTATCATATGAAGAGTTTCAGCGAGAGCTATAAGGCTGCCGGCGTGGACGTCACTGCCGGTTATCAATCCGTGGAGCTGATGAAGCAGCACGTGGCCCGCACCACCATCCCCGGGGTGGTTTCCGGAATCGGCGGCTTCGGCGGCCTGTTCCAGCCGGACCTCACCGGCATGAAGGAGCCGGTGCTGGTTTCCGGTACCGACGGCGTGGGCACCAAGCTGCGTCTGGCTTTCCTCATGGACAAGCACGACACCGTGGGCATTGACTGCGTGGCCATGTGCGTCAACGACGTGGTCTGCGGCGGCGCAAAGCCCCTGTTTTTCCTGGATTACCTGGCCGTGGGCAAGAACGTCCCCGAGAAGGTGGCCACCATTGTTTCCGGCGTAGCCGAGGGCTGCGTTCAGGCGGGCTGCGCTCTGGTAGGCGGCGAGACCGCCGAAATGCCCGGCTTCTATCCCGAGGACGAATACGATTTGGCGGGCTTTTCCGTGGGCATTGTGGATAAGGGCGCTATCGTGGACGGTTCTGCCATGGAGCCCGGCGATGTGCTCATCGGCCTGCCCTCCTCCGGCGTTCACAGCAACGGCTTCTCCCTGGTGCGCAAAATCTTCGACGTGAACAAGGAGAATCTTTCCACATATGTGCCGGAGCTGGGCGCCACTCTGGGCGAAACCCTGCTGACCCCCACCAAGATTTATGTGAAGCCCGTGCTGGCCGCTATGGCCCAGGCCAAGGTGAAGGCCGTTTCCCATATCACCGGCGGCGGTTTCTATGAGAATATCCCGCGGATGCTCAAGGACGGCTGCTCCGCTAAGATCGAGCTGGACAAAGTGCCCCACCTGCCCATTTTCGATTTGATTCAGAAGACCGGCAGCATTCCCACCCGGGATATGTACAACACCTTCAACATGGGCATGGGTATGTGCATGGCCGTGGCCAAGGAAGACGTGGATAAGGCCCTCAACGCCCTGCGCGATGCCGGCGAAAACGCCGTTGTGGTGGGCGAGATTGTGGAAGGCGACAAGGAGGTCGTCCTGTGCTGAACATAGTGGTGCTGGTATCCGGCGGGGGCACCAATTTGCAGGCGCTGATTGACGCGGAGCAGGCCGGGCAGATTCCCGGCGGGAAAATTTCCTGCGTCATTGCCTCCAAGCCGGGCGTGTACGCCCTGGAGCGGGCGGCCAAGGCAGGGATTCCCTCCCGGGTGGTGGAGCGGAAAGCCTATCCGGACCGGAAGAGCTATTCCCAGGCGATTTTGGAGGCCCTCAACGAAGAAAAGGCCGATTTGGTGATTCTGGCGGGCTTTATGGTGATTCTGGACGAGATGGTTCCCAAGGCCTACCCCAACCGGATTTTGAACGTCCATCCTGCCCTGATTCCCTCTTTCTGCGGGCCGGGGTTCTACGGGCTGAAGGTCCACGAGGCGGCCCTGGCCGCGGGGGTGAAACTCACCGGCGCAACGGTTCATTTCGTCAGCGAGGTCTGCGACGGCGGCCCCATTATTCTCCAGGGGGCTGTGCCGGTGCGCAATGACGACACCCCTGAGACCCTGCAAAAGCGGGTCATGGAAGAGGTGGAGTGGAAGCTCCTTCCCAAAGCGGCGGCCCTGTTCTGCGCCGGGAAAATCAAGGTGGAGAACGGCATCGCCCGGGTGGAAGAGGAATGATTTACACACCACTGACGGTAAAGGCCATGAACGTGGCCTACAACGCCCATCACGGTCAGAAGGATAAAGCCGGGGCGCCCTATATTTTTCATCCCATCCATGTGGCGGAGCAGATGGAGGACGAGACCACCACCTGTATTGCCCTGCTCCACGACGTTTTGGAGGATACCTCTGTGACGCTGGCAGAGCTGGAACGGGAATTCCCCAAAGAGGTGACAGAGGCTCTAAAGCTCCTCACTCGGGCTCCGGGAACAGACTATTTGGAGTACGTCCGGAAAGTGAAGTCCAATTCGGCGGCCCGAGCCGTAAAGCTGGCGGATTTGGCCCACAATTCCGACGAGGGCCGGCTCCGGGTGCTTCCCCCGGTGGTTCGGGCCAGGCTGGAAGAAAAATACGCCAAAGCCCGGGCCGTTTTGGAAGAAGGGGCGTAACGCCGCCGCGGTTTCTGTATTGACAGGTTTCCCACGGGTCTGGTATACTAAATCAGTAGAAAGTTCAATTTCCGCGTAACTGACGGACAGGCAGGGTTTACTGCAGGGGAGCGCGGAAAATCAATAGCCGACCGTCTGGGCAGCCTTGTATTAAGGTTGCCCATTTTTAATTCGTTTTCTATTTGTTTTTGCTCCTCTTTAGGGAGCAGAAGAGAGCCGCATCAGGAACGAGGGACAGGGATTCTCCGCTGCCGCTCCGGGTGCGGCATGCCGGTGGCATGCAAATAGCACCGACCGAACCGGCAG
>ERZ1643246.3752-NODE-3752-length-12636-cov-6.049837_pt1 | contig 12636 bp, 10 predicted proteins | sample MGYA00579265_ERZ1643246 | MGnify/ENA primary metagenome ERZ1643246 (study PRJEB29033, sample SAMEA4952261) | chicken gut metagenome | biome: Broiler Chicken; feature: Gastrointestinal Tract; material: Caecum | place: Ireland | collected 2018 | study: Broiler...
TGATGGGCGAGATCACCACCAAGGCTTATGTGGATATTCAGAAAATTGTCCGGGATACCATCCGGGAAATCGGATATACCCGGGGAAAATATGGATTTGACGCGGATAACTGCGGCGTGATCACGGCCATTGACGAGCAGTCTGCGGATATTGCCCTGGGTGTGGACAAGGCGCTGGAGGCCAAGGAGCATCAGATGACGGATTCTGAGCTGGACGCCATCGGAGCCGGAGATCAGGGTATGATGTTCGGATTTGCCTCCAATGAGACGGAGGAGTATATGCCGTATCCCATCGCGCTGGCTCACAAGCTGGCCAGACAGCTGGCAAAAGTTCGCAAGGACGGCACCCTGACCTATCTGCGCCCCGATGGAAAATCTCAGGTGACGGTGGAGTACGACAAAGAGGGAAAACCGGTGCGCCTGGACGCGGTGGTGCTTTCCACTCAGCATGATCCCGAGGTGACGCAGGAGCAGATCCATGAGGATATCAAAAAATATGTATTTGATCCGGTGCTTCCGAAGGAAATGATCGATGAGGATACCAAGTTCTTCATCAATCCCACCGGAAGATTTGTGATCGGAGGACCCCACGGAGACAGCGGACTTACCGGACGGAAGATTATCGTGGATTCCTATGGCGGATACGGCCGTCACGGCGGCGGCGCTTTCTCCGGAAAGGACTGCACGAAGGTGGACCGCTCCGCGGCTTACGCTGCCCGGTATGTGGCCAAAAACATTGTGGCGGCAGGTCTGGCGGACAAATGCGAGATTCAGCTGTCCTACGCCATCGGCGTGGCACATCCCACCTCTGTGCGTGTGGATACCTTCGGAACCGGAAAACTGGAGGACACCAGACTGACGGAGATTATCCGGGAGAACTTTGATCTGAGACCGGCGGGAATCATCAAAATGCTGGATCTGAGACGTCCCATTTACAAACAGACGGCAGCCTACGGCCATTTCGGAAGAAATGATCTGGATCTGCCCTGGGAGAAGCTGGACCGGGTGGAATCACTGAAAAAATATCTGTAAGAAAAGAGACCGGGCGCCTGCATCCTTTCGGCGGATGCAGGTGCCTCTTTTTTATAGAAACTTTAGAATTGTCCCGCTTTGTTTAGGTGAAAATATGGAAAATCTATGTTATACTTCTAAAAAGAAGATATATGCGGCGAAACGTGCTTTCCACTTATTGTCTGTGACAGGAGAAGACCCCGAAAAGAGCGTCTTCTCCTGTTTACGGAAACAGGCAGCCTGCAGAGAAACTGCGGTGAGCGCTGATGGTTTGTGGAGCATGATTTCCGGCCGGTTATACAGACAAAGGGTGAGAATATGAAATTAAAAACACGAATTATCATTTCTTTCTTTGTGATCATCCTTTTCCCTCTGGCACTGACGGGGATTGCCCTGATGGGATTTACATCCTATCAGATGCGGGCTCTCGAGGAGCAGTATGGAATTGACGGCATGACATATCAGAGCCTTTCCAACAATACGTTGATTCTGGACAAAATAACCCACAAGGCCTTTTCCAGTCTGGAGGAGACCGCCAGAGTTTCACCGGGGCAATTTGAAGATTCCGGCTACCTGGATTCCATCAACAGCGAACTGGCCGGGAAGAATGCGTTTCTTCTGGTGAGAAAGGACGACAGGCTGGTTTATAACGGATCGGATGATAATGTGGATCGGCTGTTTGAGGAACTTCCCGAATATGGGGACGCCATGGAAGAATCGGATCGGGGAGTTTATATCGCGGCGGACGTACAGGCGCTGGTGAAACAGGTGGATTTTCAGTTTCCGGACAACGGGGATGGAAGCGCCTTTATCATTATTCAGGCAGACGCGGTGATTCCCCAGATGAAGCAGCTGATGACGGATATGGTTCTGGTGATTGTGCTGATTCTGATTGTAACCAGCGCCGGTCTGTGTATGTGGACCTACAGAGGCGTGATTACCCCGTTAAATCAGCTGAAGGACGCCACCAGGAAAATCAAGGAGGGCGATCTGGATTTTTCCATTGAGAGAAGCGGGGTGGATGAAATCGGGGATCTCTGCGAGGATTTTGAGGATATGCGGCAGAGGCTGAAGGCTTCCGCGGAGGAGAAAGTGGCTTTTGACAAGGAGAACAAGGAGCTGATCAGCAATATTTCCCATGATCTGAAGACGCCCATCACGGCGGTGAAAGGGTATGTGGAAGGTATCATGGACGGAGTGGCAGATACGCCGGAGAAGATGGACAAGTACATCCGGACCATTTATAATAAGGCCAATGAGATGGACCGGCTGATTAATGAGCTGACATTTTACTCCAAGATCGATACCAACCGGATTCCCTATACCTTCAACAAGATTCACATCAGCGACTATTTTGAGGACTGTGTGGATGAACTGAGCATGGAGCTGGAGTCCAGCGGCGTGTCGCTGACTTATTTTAATTATCTGGAGGACGATCCGGTGGTGATCGCCGACGCGGAGCAGATCAAGCGGGTGATCAACAACATTATCAGCAATTCCATGAAGTATATGGATAAGCCCAAGAAAGCCATCAATATCCGGCTGCGGGATGTGGGTGATTTTATCCAGATTGAGATTGAGGACAACGGGAAGGGAATCGCGCAGAAAGATCTGGCCAATATTTTTGACCGTTTTTACCGGACGGACGCGTCCCGTAATTCCTCCAAGGGGGGCAGCGGCATCGGCCTGTCCATTGTGAAAAAGATTATGGAAGATCACGGAGGCCAGGTGTGGGCCACCAGTAAAGAAGGCACCGGCACCATCATGTACCTGGCTCTGAGAAAATATCAGGAGGTACCCATTCATGAGTAAGATTTTGATTGTGGAAGATGAAGAAGCCATTGCGGATCTGGAGAAGGATTATCTGGAACTGAGCGGCTTTGAGGTGGAGATCGAGCACCGGGGAGATGTGGGCCTGAAGCGGGCGCTGACGGAGGATTTTAATCTGATCATTCTGGATCTGATGCTGCCGGAGATGGACGGATTTGATATCTGCCGGGAGATCCGGGCCCAGAAAAATACGCCCATTATCATGGTATCCGCCAAAAAGGATGATATTGACAAGATCCGCGGGCTGGGTCTGGGAGCAGATGATTATATGACAAAACCTTTCAGCCCCAGCGAGCTGGTGGCCAGGGTGAAAGCCCATCTGGCCCGGTACGAGCGTCTGATCGGCACCGGTGTGCAGTCCAATGACATCATTGAGATCCGCGGTATTAAGATTGACAAAACAGCCCGCCGGGTGTGGGTGAACGGGGAGGAGAAGAATTTCACCACGAAGGAATTTGATCTTCTCACCTTCCTGGCGGAGAATCCCAACCGGGTGTTCACCAAAGACGAACTGTTCCATGAGATCTGGAACATGGAATCCATCGGTGATATCGCCACGGTCACGGTGCATATCAAGAAGATCCGGGAGAAGATTGAGCTTAATACGGCAAAACCCCAGTATATAGAAACCATCTGGGGAGTCGGTTATCGGTTTAAGATGTGACGGTCGGGCGGGCCGGCAAAGAACCGGTGCCTGCAGAAAACGGCAGATAAAGAATCTGCCGTTTTACAGCTGAGGAAAGCATCAGCGGAGGTGCGGGACGCCGGTTTTTCTGTCACAAAAATTATCCGAGGGGAAAGAGAATGTGGGAAAATGGGTAAAATATTTTATATTATGGGGAAAAGTTCATCCGGGAAGGATTCCTTTTACCGGGCGCTGCTGAAGAAAAATCCATGGGATCTGAAGAAAATAGTGATTTATACCACCCGTCCCATCCGGGACGGAGAAAAGGACGGGAGGGAATATCATTTTGTCAGTGAAGACCGGTATCAGCAGCTGAAAGCGGAAGGAAAGATTATCGAAGAACGGTGCTACGATACCGTATATGGCTTGTGGAGATATTTTACAGCGGATGACGGCACCGTGGATCCGGAACAGTATAATTATCTGGCCATCGGGACACTGGAATCCTATCGGCGTCTGAAAGCGTATTATGGGAGCCGCTTTCTCTGCCCCATTTATCTGGAGGTGGAGGACGGGGAACGGCTGAAGCGGGCCATTGCCCGGGAGGAAACCCAGGAGGTTCCCAAGTATGAGGAAATGTGCAGAAGATTTCTGGCGGACAGCCGGGATTTTTCAGAGGATAAGATCCGGGAAGCGGGAATTGATCACCGTTTTCTGAATACAGATTTCAATACTTGTCTTGGGAACATTGAAAAGTACATAATTTCTGTGTTATACTGAAACCAGTCCAGAGGTATCATCCTCTGAAAACTGTCAGATATGGGAGGTGGAAGGTATGCCAGGATTTGAAGAAATTGTGGGACATAAAGAGGTGATCCGGCATTTGCAGAATGCGATCCGGCTGGGAAAGGTTTCGCATGCGTATATTTTCAGCGGGGAGACCGGCTGCGGGAAAAAGCTTCTGGCCACCGCTTTTGCCATGACGCTGCAGTGTGAGCAGCGGGGCGTGGATCCCTGCCTTACCTGCAGTTCCTGTAAGAAAGCGATGAGCAAGAACCACCCGGACATCATCCATATCACCCATGAAAAGCCCAATTCCATCGGGATTGAGGATATTCGTTCACAGCTGATTGATGATGTGGCCATCAAGCCTTACTGCAGCTCTTATAAGATTTACATTATCAGTGAGGCGGAAAAGCTGACGCTGCAGGCCCAGAACGCGCTGCTGAAAACCATTGAGGAGCCGCCGGCCTACGCGGTGATTCTGCTGCTCACCAATAATATGGACGCGCTGCTGCCGACCATCACATCCCGCTGTGTGAAACTGGCGCTGCGGCCGGTAAAAGAAAGTATGGTAAAGGAGTATCTGATGGAAAAGCTTCATATACCGGATTATCAGGCAAAGATGGATGCGTCTCTTGCTCAGGGAAATATCGGAAAGGCAAAGCAGCTGGCACAGTCGGAGGATTTTGCGCAGATTACGGAGAATGCGCTTCGGCTTCTCCGGCGTTCCAACGACATGGAGCTTTACGAGCTGGTGGATGCGGTAAAGACCCTTTCCGCGGACAAACAGAACATCTACGATTATCTGGATCTGTTTACCATGTGGTTCCGGGATGTGCTGCTTTTCAAAGCCACCCGGGAGGTGGACGGACTGGTGTTCAAGGATCAGTTCAACGATATTAAAGAACGGGCAGGAAAGAGTTCCTACGAGGGACTGGAAACGATCATTGATGCCATCGAAAAGGCGCGCACACGCCTTCATGCCAATGTCAATTTTGATCTCGTGATGGAACTTCTGTTCCTGACGATCAAGGAGAATTAGAATGGTAAAAATTATAGGAGTCCGTTTTCGGAACGTAGGAAAGATTTATTATTTCAACCCGAAGAATTTTCAGATAAAACCGCAGGATCATGTGATTGTGGAGACGGCCCGGGGTGTGGAGTACGGAACCGTGGTTCTGGGACCCAAGGACGTGGATGAGGAGACGGTGGTGCAGCCGCTGAAGGATGTGATCCGTCTTGCCACGCCCAAGGATGACGCCAGGGAGCAGAGCAACCGGAAAAAGGAGCGGGAAGCTTATCAGATCTGTGTAAAAAAGATCAGAGATCACAAACTGGATATGAAGCTGATCGATGTGGAATACACCTTTGACAATAACAAGGTGCTGTTTTATTTCACTGCCGATGGAAGAATTGATTTCCGGGAACTGGTGAAGGATCTGGCCGCAGTGTTCAAGACGAGAATCGAGCTTCGACAGATCGGCGTCCGGGATGAGACAAAGATCCTGGGAGGCATCGGAATCTGCGGGCGGCCGCTGTGCTGTCACACATATCTGTCAGAGTTTGCTCCGGTTTCCATCAAGATGGCCAAGGAACAGAATCTGTCCCTGAATCCGGCCAAGATTTCGGGAGTCTGCGGACGGCTGATGTGCTGTCTGAAGAACGAGCAGGATACCTATGAGTATCTCAACCGGAAGCTGCCGGCTGTGGGAGAGACGGTGACGATGCCTGACGGAATCAAAGGGGAAGTGCAGAGTGTGAATGTGCTGCGGCAGCTGGTGAAGGTGATGGTGACTGTCAACGATGAGAAGGAGCTCCGGGAGTATCCGGTGGATGAACTGAAGTTCCGTCCCGGCGGGAAAAAGGGAAAAGGAAAGCCGGCAAAAAAGGAACCGAAAGAGCAAAAGGAGCAGTCCAGGCATGAGTAATACGCTGGTTTTGGGAGAAGATGAGCGGCTGGATGATCTGCAGAACGGTTACTTCATTATTCAGAACACGAAGAATTTCTGCTATGGCATCGATGCGGTGCTGCTGTCGGGATTTGCCAGGGTGAAGCCCGGGGAGCGGGTGCTGGATCTGGGGACGGGCACCGGGATTATTCCCATTCTTCTGAAAGCAAAGACGCCGGGGAAACATTTTACCGGGCTGGAGATTCAGAAGGAGAGCGCCGATATGGCCAGGCGCAGCGTTTTATACAACGGGCTGGAGAAGGATATTGAGATCCGGACGGGAGATATCAGGGAAGCTGCTGCTGTATTCGGCAGAGCTTCTTTTTCTGTGGTCACCTGCAATCCCCCGTACATGACCGGCAGCCATGGACTGGTGAATCCCCATCTGCCAAAGGCCATTGCCCGGCATGAGGTACTCTGCACCCTGGAGGATGTGATTTCTCAGGCGGCGCAGGTGCTGGAGCCCAGAGGGAGATTTTACATGGTGCATCGTCCCTTCCGGCTGGCGGAGATTATGGGGCTGATGATGAAGTATCAGCTGGAGCCCAAACGGATGCGGCTGGTGTATCCCTATGTGGACAAGGAGCCCAATATGGTGCTGATCGAGGGACTTCTGGGAGGAAATCCCAGAATTACGGTGGAAAAACCGTTGATCGTCTATGAACGGCCCGGGATTTATACGGATGAGATCCGCGAGATTTACGGAGACGGGCGGTAGAAAAGTGCCGCCGGAGATCGGCTGCGGTACGGCGGGACAGGAACGGTTTGCGCTTCCGGTTCTGCCGTAGCACACACAGTATAGAAAGAGAATTTCTGCAGACAGAAGCGGCAGAGCTGTGCCGGGAGAAGAGGAGAAGAGTATGGCAGGGACATTGTATTTGTGCGCGACACCCATCGGCACTCTGGAGGATATTACTTTCCGGGTGCTGCGGACGCTGAAGGAAGTGGATCTGATCGCCGCGGAGGATACCAGGAACAGTATCCGTCTGTTGAATCATTTTGAGATTCATACCCCCATGACCAGCTATCATGAATATAACAAGATCGAGAAGGGCCGGGATCTGGTACGGCAGCTTCTGGAGGGCAGACAGATCGCTCTGATTACAGACGCGGGGACGCCGGGAATCTCCGATCCGGGGGAAGAACTGGTGGCCATGTGCCAGGAGGCCGGTATCCGGGTAACTTCTCTGCCGGGACCGGCGGCCTGTATCACGGCGCTGACCATGTCAGGGCTTCCCACCCGGCGGTTTGCTTTTGAGGCGTTTCTCCCGTCGGATAAGAAGGAGAAGCAGGCGGTGCTGGAGGAGTTGAAGACGGAGACCAGAACAGTGGTGCTGTACGAGGGACCCCACCGGCTGGTGAGAACGCTGGAAGAGTTGTATGCCGCGCTGGGAAACCGGAGGATTTCCGTGTGCCGGGAGCTGACCAAGAAGCATGAGACGGTGTTTGGGACGACGCTGGAAGACGCGCTGGCGTATTACAGAAAGCAGGAGCCCAGGGGTGAGTGCGTGATTGTCATGGAGGGCAGGAGCCGGCGGCAGATGGAAGAGGAGAAGCAGAGGGCCTGGGAGCGCATGAGTCTTGCGGAGCATATGCGGTACTATGAAGAACAGGGGATTGGCCGGAAGGAGGCCATGAAGCTGGTGGCAAAGGACCGGGGCGTGGGAAAACGGGAAGTGTATCAGGGGCTTCTGGAGGAAGAAAAACAGGCGGGAGAATAGCTGCAAAAAAAGGCAGCTGTTCTCCCGCTTTTCTGTGTTTTGTAAAGAATTTGAAAATTAAATCGTATCTATCAGGCAGCATCCGCTGACAATATAATGCCACCGGTTTTCCAGCATGGATTCTTCCACCGGATGATTTTTGGATTCCTTCACCGCGAAGTAGGGCATCCGCTCCTGCTCCAGTTCTTCCAGGCGGGTGACAGAACCGTTCAGATAGGACTCGATTCTCCGTTTGTGGCTGGCCAGACGGGTCAGCGCGCCGCCCAGTTTGATGTCCACCAGCTCATATCCGAAGGGTTTGGCGTCCCGCAGCCACAGCTGTTCCCGGATCAGTTTCATTTTCCACAGGTGATCGATGATATTGGGGATAACCTGGTCGCAGATTGTCCGCAGTGTGGATAAGTCGTTGCTGTCATAGGCGTCTTTGATCCGGATGCCCAGATCTGCTTTCTGTGCCAGCACCTGCGCGAATTCTTCGTAGAAATGGAAGAGATCCGCATAGGCCGGTGAGGTCTGGGCGCAGGAAGCCATCCGGAGGGCCAGATCCCGGTAGTAGGTCTGTGTATCGATTCCCTTCAGGTGATAGTCGAACATTCCCAGCATATTGTCCTGGTACAGATAGTATTTGGAGGGGTTGTCGGAGCCCATATTGTTGCCCATGCCGGTGAAAAGGGAGTCGAAGGCTTCCAGCTGCCAGAAATCCTCCAGGCGGCCGCCGGTGCAGGCCTCAAATTCCTCTTTCAGATCCTCTTTGCATACGGTTTCGTGGAATCCCAGATGGGCGAAAAGTACCAGGCCCGGATATACGGCGTCCAGGGGCGTCTCAGAGCCGTTGTCCATCCAGGCGGTGCAGAAAATCTCCGGCACCTGATATTCCCGGCAGGCATCCAGGGCGCTGACGGTGCAGCGGAAAGCCCGGCCGTAATTGGGAGCGATGCCGTTCCACATCCAGACGCCGCCAGCGAAGGTCAGATGGTTGGTGAGTTCCTGATGGACCCGCAGCATATTCCGGTACAGAGGGCCGTTTTCGTTGTAGTAATCCCAGTACACCAGGCCCAGCTCCCGGTCCGGTTTTTCCCAGCCGGAGGTGTCGGTGGATTCATCCACATCGTAGTAACCGCCGCCGGTGTTGGCGGTGATGTACATATCGCTCCAGATCATGGGGGTGAGCCCCAGCTTCTGGCAGATTTCAAATACCCGGGCGCTGTGCTCCTTCATCAGCTTCGCGCTTTCCCGGTAGCCGTTTTTCTTCAGGTAGTTGCCCAATCCCAGCTGTGCGGCCTCATCCATGCCCAGATGTACCCGGCGGGTGGAGAAGGAATCCTTCACTGCGGCAAGCAGCTCTTCGATAAAATCATATACCTTCTCTTCACCCACCATCAGAATATCTTCCGTATCCTTGAGGTCAGCTGCATAGGGCCATTTCAGCGTATTCCGCAGATGAGCCAGTGTCTGGATGCAGGGCACCAGTTCAATGCCGAAAATCTGCGCGTAAGCGTCCATTTCCCGGATTTCCTCTCTGGAATAGCGTCCCCGGTAGATGCCGAAATAGGGCTTTCCGGGCACTTCATAGGTCTCTTCTGTGTAAAGCATCAGCAGGTTCATGCCGATTCTGGCCAGTTTGCGGATGATGCCTTTTACGGTTTCCACGGTAAATACAGAGTTCCTGGAGCAGTCCAGCATGAAGCCGTCCCTGGGGAAGCAGACGGTTTCGGTTTTTTCAGAAACCGCATTCGCCGGACGATGCAGAGCCCAGCTCAACCCGCGGAAGTAGTGCGCAGGTTCCTTGCAGCGGATGGTGATGGCGTTCCCGTCCCTTTTCGCGTAAAGCTCTTCTTTATCCTGAAATGTGACGGAGACGGAAAGGGATTCCCCATCGGGTGCACCGGGGGTTTCCTGAAGAAGAATATCAGTACCCTGCTGGATGCGCCGGGTCACGGTGGGGTCACCGGTCAGTAGAAATTTCATTATATAGTTCCTCCCATGTCAGAAATTTGTGGCGCAGAGGCCGTCTGTATCCATATTTTACTGAATGTTGGCGGAAATGTAAATACGGCAGGTGGAATCCTGTGAGATTTAAGTTACAGTTTGGCCCTCCGCCGTCCCGCGAGGGCGCTGTGCCCCAGTGGCACACGTTTCGCACCGATCGAAATGAAGTGCAGCCGGAAAGCCGAACTGTTACAGATTTAGAACGGCGGAGAGGGAAACTGCCATGCATGGAAAATATTCACACGAAAAAGGGATTGAGAATATAATGGATAAGTGTTAAACTGGAAAGAATGAAAAATCTGGAATATCCGGCCGGAGGGCAGGATATCAGAAAAAGTGAGAGGGTGCAGTATGACAGAATTTCTCGTAAAACGGTTTGTGAAAAATTATCAGGATACAGAGGATCTGCAGGTGCGTACCGCTTATGGCGTACTTTCCAGTTTTGTGGGGATCTGCTGTAATGTGCTTTTATTTATCGCCAAGGTGATAATCGGCATGGTGATGAACAGTATTTCCGTAACAGCAGATGCCTTCAACAATCTTTCCGATGCGGCTTCTTCCGTAATCAGCTTCGTGGGAGTGAAGATGGCGGATAAGCCGGCGGATGAGGAACATCCCTTCGGCCATGGGCGGATGGAGTATATCGCGGCTCTGATCGTTTCCTTTCTGGTAATTGAAGTGGGATTTACCTTTTTCAAGAGCAGTATTGGGAAAATCGGCGATCCGGAGACTATGAATTTTGATCTGGTTCCTTTTCTGATTCTTCTGTTGTCGGTGGCTGTGAAGCTGTGGATGGGAATGTTCAACAGAAAGCTGGGGAAACGCATCGATTCCAAGGTGCTGCTGGCCACTTCCACAGATTCTCTGGGAGATGTGGTGACCACCAGCGTGACAATCCTGTCCATTCTGGTGTACCGTTTTCTGGGATGGAATATCGATGCTATCATGGGAATCCTTGTTTCACTGGTGGTAATGTGGGCTGGTATCGGCATTGCCCGGGATACCCTGGAGCCGCTGATCGGCCAGGCGGGGGATCCGGAACTGGCAGCCAGGATCCGCAGGGAAGTGGAGTCCTATGACGGAATTGTGGGAACCCACGACATGATCCTTCACAGCTATGGGCCGGGCAGAACCATGGCTTCGCTTCACGCGGAGGTTCCCAGAGACCGGGATATCGAGGATTCCCATGAGATCATTGATCAGGCGGAACGGGAAGTGTCCAGAAAACTGGGCGTCTTTCTGGTGATCCATATGGATCCGGTGGAGATGAAGGACGAAGAAGTGCTGGAGTGCCGGAAGAAACTGGTGGATTATCTGCGGCAGCTGAATCCGGAACTGAAGTTTCATGATTTTCGGATGGTAAAGGGAAAGCATCACATCAACCTGATTTTCGACGTGGTGGTTCCTTATTCTTATACCGATGAAATGGAGCAGGAACTGAAACAAAAGATACAGGACCATATGAGCAGTATCGACAAACGGTATGCCTGTGTGATAACAGTGGATAAAAGCTATATCGGATCCCTTTCCGGGAATTCCTGATGAATATGCGGCTGCTGACAGGAAGGAGGAGGATGGATGAAACTTGCGGTATTATTTCCCGGTATCGGGTATCATGTGGATAAACCGCTTATGTATTATGGAAGAAAGCTGGCGGTTCAGAGAGGTTATGAGGTGATCGGAGTTCCTTACGGAAATTTTCCTGATGGGGTAAAGGGTTCTCCGGAAAAAATGAAGCAGGCTTTTCTCAGTGCGCTGGGGCAGGCGGAAGAGATCCTTGGAAAAGTGGATTTTGGAAAATATGAGGAAATCCTGTTTATCTCCAAAAGCGTGGGTACCGCGGTGGCCTCAGCCTATGGAGCAAAGCATGGATTGCGGACCAGGAACCTCTATTTTACGCCGGTGGAGGAATCCTTTTCTTTTATGGAACAGCCGGGAGTGGTCTTTCATGGAACCAGTGATCCCTGGGCCCGGACAGAGGCGGTAAAGAGCGGATGTCTGGAAAAGAAACTTCCGCTGATTCTGGTGAAAAACGGAAACCATTCTCTGGAAACCGGGAAGACCATGCGGGATCTGAAGATTCTGAAAAAGGTAATGCGGATTTCGGGGCATTATCTGGACGGTAAAAGAACAGAGGAAAAAATTATTTAGAAAACACACCCATTGCTGTGGGCCGGGATTTGTCAGGTATCGCCGTCCGGGAGGACGGAAGAAACTTCTGGCATATCCGGCGGCCATGAGAAGCGATGGGTGTGTTTTTATGTGGATTCGCTGCCGGATCCGCACTTTCCATTCCGGTGATCAGAGAACGTATTTTTTGTACAGGCTTCGGCAGTTTCTTCAGATATGGTATTCCTGGTAAAGCTGCTCACGGTATTCGGAATCGGAAGCGCTTCTTATAATCAGATCCTGGCGGCCCTCCTTGTCGAGAATCAGAATCAGCCGGCCATACCGTTCGCTTCCGATACGTTCGCCCTCTTTTTTCCCCTCAGCGCGGCCTTTCTCCATCGCATCATCCCAGATCATCTGTCCCAGTATTGTCATCTTCATTTCCTCCTTTATCCGTTCTAATTCATCCTTCGTCAGAAATTTCATGGCCAGCAGATACAGTATGGCCTCCATCTTCTGTACTTCTTCCTTCGAAAATATCCCTTCCGCTTTCCTCAATGCCCGGATACTCTTTCGGATCCGTTCTTCCTTTCCTGACTTCCCGCCCATCAGCGGCGCAA
>ERZ1643246.3753-NODE-3753-length-12636-cov-3.888960_pt1 | contig 12636 bp, 15 predicted proteins | sample MGYA00579265_ERZ1643246 | MGnify/ENA primary metagenome ERZ1643246 (study PRJEB29033, sample SAMEA4952261) | chicken gut metagenome | biome: Broiler Chicken; feature: Gastrointestinal Tract; material: Caecum | place: Ireland | collected 2018 | study: Broiler...
AACAGTTAATTGTTCTGTATTATTGTTTATGTAAGTAAATAAACGGTCTAAGGATGGTGATGAGGTCATATAGGGATTATAGTAGTTAAGAAAGATAATTTGTTTTTTGCAATACTTACGTATTTCTTTAAAAAGTTTTTCTAAATCTTTAGTAATGCTATCACTTATAGTAGTAATTTCTTCATTAGATAAGTTGTCCACAGAGGTTGTGGATAAAGTTAAATCTGCTAAAAGATCGTTCATTCCAATTGATAAAGTTATTATTTGATTTATTTCTAGGTTATAGAGTAAATCATCGATTCTAGCAGTTGTACTAGAGAAAGCGTTAGTGTAATAGTTTAGGTTATCTTGTCCTTTCAAATAATTAGCAAGATGGTTACTATATCCATAGTTAGTATTACCATTAGAATCTATACCGACACTAAGAGAGTCTCCTAAAGCTAAATAGGTAATTTTAGTATCATGATTAAAATAGTAGATTAAATAGACAAAAATTATGAGAAGAAAGAAAATTATTATCTTTTTATGTTTCATTTTGGCCTCCAAAAAAAATTAGAGATTTATACTATATTTATATTTCTCTAATTTCTAATTTAGCACCAACATCAATTAATTTTTCAACAATATTTTCATAGCCTCTTAAAATATGTTCTACATTGGTTATTCTCGTAGTACCTTTAGCCATAAGGCCAGCAATAACAAGAGAAGCACCAGCTCTTAAATCAGTTGCAACAACATCAGCTCCTACTAAATTAGTAGGACCAATGATAGTTGAAGTTTGATTTTTTACTCTTATATTAGCATTCATTTGATTTAAGTATGGAATATGCATAAAGCGATTTTCATAGATTGTTTCTTCAATTTTACTTTGACCATTACACATAGTTAGTAATGGTGTTAGTGGTTGTTGAAGATCGGTAGCAAAACCTGGATATGTTTGAGTTTTAACATTAATTGGTTTATAGTTTTTACCGCTACTGACAATAATATAGTCTGTACCAATATCTAGAAAAACACCCATTTCTTCTAGCTTACTAGTTAAAGCTTCAATATGTTCAGGGATGATATTAGCAATTTTTAAATTATCACCAATAGCAGCTCCTAAAATGACATAAGTACCTGCCTCAATACGATCTGGTATAACCTCATGAAAACATTTTCCTAATTTTTCTACTCCAGTTATTTCTATACTACTAGTACCAGCACCTCTAATCTTTGCCCCCATATTGTTTAAAAGCGTAGCAACATTAACAATTTCTGGTTCTTTAGCGGCATTATCAATAATAGTAGTTCCTTTAGCTAATACAGCAGCAAGCATAATATTTATTGTTGCCCCAACACTTGCAAAATCAAGGTAAATATTAGCTCCTTTTAATTCTTTGGCTTCAACAGTATAAATGTTATCAGTATTAGTGACAGTAGCCCCTAAAGCTTCAAATCCTTTTAAGTGGAGATTAATTGGTCTTGCTCCAATAGAACAACCTCCTGGTAAAGCCATGGTAACTTTTTTGTATTTACCTAATAAAGCACCCATGAAATAGTATGAAGCGCGTAGTTTCTTAGTATAAATGTCAGGAATTTCTTTATTTTGCATAGTACTACTGTTAATAACAATAGATTCTGTAGCACGTTTAATGTTAACGTTTAAATATTCAAGAATATCACATAAGGCGTTAGTATCTGTAATATCAGGAACATTACAAATGGTAACATCTTCGGAAGAAAGAATAGCCGCAGGTATTAGAGCAACAACACTGTTTTTAGCACCACTTATTCTAATGGTTCCACTTAATTTAGTGCCACCTTCAATTTCGAGTATTTTCATAATTATAACTACTTCCTTTCACTATATTATATTAAATTGGTATTAGATGGGACTAATAATTGTGGGTTAAATACTCGTGTTAATTCTTCTATTTTATCTTGCATCGCACGTTTACCACTACCAATTATTTTACGAGGATCATAGATATCTTGATTTAAAGATAAAAATTCTCTAACTGCTTTACTCCAAGTTACTTGAAGTTCAGTGTTAATATTTATTTTACTAATACCACAGGAAATGGCTTTTGCTATCATATTATAAGGAATTCCAGTACCACCATGAAGAACTAAAGGAATAGATAGAGCTTCATTTATTTCTTGCATACGGTTAAAATCTAAGTTTGGTTCACCTTTATAAAGACCATGAACGGAACCAAGAGCTGGAGCGATAGCATCTATTCCTGTTTTGGCAAGTTCAAGACAGTCTTCTAAAGTAGCTCTAAAGACATCGCCATAAACATTATCTTCAGTACCACCAACATGTCCTACTTCAGCTTCGACACTTACACCTTTAGAATGCGCATAATCAACTACTTCTTTGGTGATTTTTTTATTTGTTTCTAAATCAAATCTACTGGCATCAATCATTACAGAAGAAAAACCAGCATCAATTGCTTCCTTACAGCTTTCAAAACTACTACCATGATCTAAATGAAGACAAACAGGGATTGTAATTTGGAGACCTTTAATTAAACCTTCAACTATTAATCTAGCAGTATAAAAACCACCCATATATTTAGCAGCGCCTTCACTAACACCTAGTATTACAGGTAACTTTAATTCCTGCATCTTTTCTAAAATATAACGAGTCCACTCTAAGTTATTAATATTAAAATGCGGAACAGCATATTTTCTTATTTTAGCATCTTTTAACATTTCATTAAAATTTACAAGCATATAAACCAACCTTTCATATATATCATAAGCAATTATGGATAGTTTGTCAAAAGAAAAAGAAGCTTTAGGGGCTCCTTTTTTGGTTTGGGTTTTTATAATGATATATTAAGGGAAGAATTTCTTTTTTCATGATTTCTTCCATTTCTTCATCATTAATCATTCTTTTTTCCTTCATTAAATTTCACCCAGTAATAGTTTTAACTTATTTTAAATAATTATTCAAAAAAATGGGCTATGGCTAAAATTAAAAGTAAGATGCTCCCAATGACATTAGCAAGTTTTCCAAATTTTAAACTTAATTTGGTACCAATATTTAAACCACAAAAAGTAAAAAGGCCACTTAAAAAAGCAAAAATAATACCTGCTGTTACGACATTTTCTTCACCGCTACCTAAAGCAATACCAACGGTAAAGCTATCAATACTAACACTAAAAGCAAAAAAGAGGGCTTCAAGAATGTTTTTAAATTCTTTAGTAGTTTGATCTAAATCTTTAATACTTAAAAGCATCTCTATACTTAAAACTGTAAAAATAATAGCAACTAAAATATCAGGATCACTAATAAAATTAGAAATTATAAAAGAACCAATATAACTACCTAATAAGGGCATTATAAAATGAAAGATACCAACAGTTAAACTTAATAATAGTTTGATTTTTTTTGAATAGATAAAGGTTCCATAGATAATAGAAAGAGAAAAAGCGTCAAGACTTAAAGAAATACCTAAGATAATTAAAGTTATTATGCTCATATGGCCTCCTCTTTTTATAGTATGAGGACATATAAGTATTTATTATAGATATTTATCAATCATCTCTTTGACAAAAGATTTATATTCAATATCACTACTATCAGTTATTTCTCCTTCCATTAAGCATAGAGGGGGAAATAAGACACACCACCAATTATCACCATTACCTGCTCCTAAAGTAACGACAAGGGATTCATAATAACCTTCTTCATAGGTAACTCCTTTATATGTTTTATAAGGAAAATAGTTTAAGCCATAACTTACTTTATAGGTTGTAGTAATTCTGTTTGCTAAAAGTGTTTTTTTGATAATATTGTCAAAGTTGTTTTTGTTAGCTTTAAGAATATTTCTTGTATCACTTATACTTTCACTATCTTGTAGAAGCGTAACTAATTCCTCTTCTAAGGCTTCTTTAACAAGATTTTTTGTGTTTTGATCTTCAGGACTATTACTTTTTGCTACAACCCGAAATCTAATCGCTTCATCGGGAATAATAATTTCTTCATCTTCTTGGTTTAAATTAGGAATAAATGCTAAAAGGAGACCTGCTAAGATTAAATATTTTTTCATGGTATTAAAAACACCACCCTTTCTTTACTTAGATAATGAGTGGTATTTCTAATTTTTAATCACTATTTTTTTCGACAAATAACATTCTATCTTTATTACTTAGATCTTTTTTTATTGTTATAGTAACATTTTCAAAAGTGTCATTTACTAGTTTATATAAATATTCGCCTTGTTCATAACCTATTTCAAAGGCAAGAAGAAAAGTTTTGTTTAGATATTTGTTTATATCTTTTAAAATATTTCGATAGGAATCTAGACCATCGATGCCAGCATATAAAGCAAGATGTGGTTCATTGTTCCTCACTATTTCTTCTATTTCTTCATTAGTTTTAATATAGGGAGGATTGGAAACAATGACATCATACTTTTCTATAGGAATACTAGTAAACCAGTCACTTTGGAAGAAATTAACATTTAAATTAAGGTTTCTTGCATTAGTTTTAGCAACCTCTAAAGCAGCATCACTTATGTCTGTTAAAGTTACAGTGGCATTGGGAAAGAATTTTTTTAAGGTTAGGCCAATGACACCACTGCCGCAACCTAAATCTAAAATTTTAGGAGCTTTAATATTATTACTTTTTAGATAGTCTTTAATATTTGCAACGAGTTCTTCGGTTTCAAAACGTGGTATTAAAACATTTTCGTTAATATAAAAGGTGGAACCATAGAAATTAACATGACCTATTACATATTGAATAGGTCTATTTTTTTTTAGAGCTTTCATAGACTTTTTATAAAGAGAAATAGTCTCTTCCTCCACTTTTCTATCTAGTATTGTTAATAATTCTAAGGGATTAACCTCTAAGTAAGAGGCTAAGAGCATTTTAGCATGAGCACTACTGGTATATTTTTTACCATAAATAATTAATTCCTCAACGGTCATTAGTTTCTCCTGCTAGTTTACGTCGTTGATCTTCCATAGTTAAGGCTTCAATTATTTCAGCTAAATCACCATTCATAACTCGATCAAGATTATTAGTTGTATAACCAATACGATGATCTGTTACTCTGTTTTGAGGGTAATTATAGGTTCTAATTTTTTCCGCACGGTCTCCTGTTCCAATCTTATTACGACGGGATTCACCTAATTCTTCTTCTTGACGACGTAATTCTTGCTCATAAAGACGAGCTTTTAAAACTTTCATCGCTTGTTCTTTATTTTGAATTTGACTACGTTCATTTTGACAAGTTACAACGGTATTAGTAGGTAAATGGGTAATTCTTACAGCACTATCAGTGGTGTTTACACCTTGACCACCACAACCTGAAGAACGATAGATATCAATCCTAAGATCAGCAGGATTAATTTCAATATTAACATCTTCAGCTTCTGGCATAACTAAAACAGTAGCGGTTGAGGTTTGAATACGACCATTACTTTCAGTTACAGGAACACGTTGAACACGATGAGAGCCACTTTCATATTTTAATTTTGAATAAGCTCCATGACCTTTTACCATAAATTCGATTTGACTAAAACCACCTGCCATTCCTTCTTCGGCATCGATAAGCTCGATTTTTAAACCTTCTTTTTCCGCATATTTAGGAATTAATAAAATTTCTAAATCATGTTCTAATTTTTCTTTTTTAGCTTCTAAATCTTTTAATTCTTCTTTAGCAATATCTTTAAGTTCAGCATCTTTAAGCATTTCTTTAGTTTCAGGAAGAGCTTCAAGAACTTTTTTATACTCACGATATACAGTTACAGTTTCTTCTAAATCGGCCATTTCTTTAGATAGTTCTCTTGTTTTGTTAATATCTTTTAAAACCTCTTCACTCATAAGTTGCTGTTTTAAATCTTCATATTTCTTTTCAGTTGCTTCAAGACGTTCGATCATATAACCAGTCCTTTCTTTTTCTTTGTAATTATAGCATAGGTTAATTTTAAATACAATGTTTTAGGAATATCTATAATAATTTATAAAATTTCTTTAGCTTTGTAATATTTTTCATCTAAAAACCTCGTTTTCATAACTAAAAACGGGGTTTATTATTTTAGTTTTATAACTTTTAATTTTCTTCTAAATCTTCTTCATCAACAACAACTAAATCTTTTAGGTCTTCATCAGCATCAACAAAGTCATCGTCTTCATCTGTATCTCCTGAGTCGTAGTTGTCTTCTTCTATTTCATCAGGAAGAATAGTATCTTCTTTTATTTCTTCTTCATCTTCCTCATCTTCATCTTCTTCAGTTACTTTAACAATCTTATCAGAGGTATGACGGCTTCTTAAATCCCAATTTCCATCTTCTAACATGATAAAACGTTTATCAGTTGTTAATAGAGTATAATAGTCACCAATCTTTTCTTCATAAGTTTTTTCTGGCAATTCTAGAAGATTTACAACACGTCTAAATAGATCAGCAGTGTTCATTTTTCCTTCTTCTTCTAATATATAATAGCTTATATCTTTATGAGATAATAGCTCTAAGTCTTCTTTTTTCATTTTAGCTAATTTCATTACAATTCCTCCTATAGCTACGAGCATTATATGCGATAATTTTTTCTTTGTGAATAAAATCATATAAACTTATAGCATGAATTAATGTAAAAGGCAATACTTTTTTTAATATTTATATATTTTTACAAAATTGGACGTTTTACATTTTTTCAGGAATATCAATAGCAAGAATAGAGAGAAGCTCTTCATTTGTAATTTTTACTAGGTAAGTAAGAGTAAGCCAACTTTCTTGTTTCTTTTGGTCTTGTTCGGTTAAAATATGATTTTCTTCATAAAAGCGACTAAAAAGACTAGTTAGATTATATAGATAATCAGCGATAGGACTTAAGTCTTTATTATTATAGGCTTTATGGAGAATATTATTCTTTTCCATTAGTAAAAGAATTATTTCTTTTTCTGTATTTGTTGGTACATTTGTATATTTAGCTTTTTCTAATATTGATTTCATGCGAATAGTATTATAAAGAATATAAGGACCAGTTTTCCCTTCAACATCGATAAATTTACTAGGTTCAAAGATGTAGTCAGTGGTTCTGTTTGGTAAAAAGTCAGCATATTTAATGGCAGCTATGGCGATTTGGTTAGCAATCAAATCTTTGTTATCTAGCTCTTTATTCATGTGAGTAAGTATTTCTTCTTTAACATCTTTTATTAAGCCTTTTAAAGTAGCAGCATTGCCATCTCTTGTTTTAAATGGTTTACCATCTGTACCATTGACAGTTCCAAAGCCATATAATGATAGCTTTAAGTTGGAAGGAACTAGTTTTGTTTTATAGGCTGCTCTAAAGACTTGTGTAAAATACAAGGATTGACGCATATCAGCTAAGTACCATATTTCTTTAGGATTAAATTGTTTTACTCTTGATAAAATGGTAGCAAGTTCTCTTGTAGCATAAAGTGTAGCTCCATTACTTTTAATAACAACTAAAGGAGGCATAGGTGATTTATCATTTTCTTCGACAACATCAACGATTTTAGCACCTTCACTTTCAACTAAATATCCTGATTTTTCCATAATATCTATGGTTTCCTTTATATAAGGATAGGCATCACTTTCGCCATTCCAAAGATCAAAATCAGTATTTATTTGTTTATATATGGCTTTTATATCTTTGATTGATAGTTCTCTTATTTTATCCCATAAGGCTACATAGCCTTTATTTTCACCCTTGTCAAGTTCAGCAGTGATTTCTCTTGCCTCTTCCATAATCTTGTCATCGGCTTTGGCTTTAGTACTAGCAGTAGGATAAATTTCTTCTAAATCTTCACCGGTTATAGGTAAGTCGTCCCATTTTTCTTCAGTCTTACCACTAAAGTAGTTAAGATTGGGATATCTTTCTTTAAGTTCATAGATAATCATACCAGATTGTCTACCAATATCACCAAAATGGACATCAGCGATAACATCTTTACCAAGTCTTCTTGCTAATCTTTTTATTGCTTCTCCTTAGTTAGCACTACGTAAATGGCCTACATGGAGAGTTTTAGCAATATTAGCACCACCGTAGTCAATAATTATTTTCTCTTCTTCTAAGTTTTCCACATCTTTTGTGGAATCAGAAATAACTTTTTCCACATAGCTTGTTAATAACTCTTTTTTAAAACTTAAATTAATAAAACCAGGACCCGCAATATTAATATTTTCAAAGTAAGTAGTTTCTTCTAAACATTTAACTAACAACTCAGCTATTTCTCTTGGAGATTTATGCATTATTTTAGCAAGACGCATCGCATCATTTATTTGATAATCGCCTAATTCTTTTTTACTACTAGGAATAAGGTTTACCTCATCTAACGGTATATCATTTTCTTTAAATGTCTTTAAAATATCTTTTTCCACAGAATTTAAAAAGTTCATAGTATCCTCCATTCTATCTCATATGTATGATCAAAATCATTACCTTCAATATTATATGTAACTTGATAATTAGTATTTGTTTTAGCAATTTTTCTAGTTGTAAGTGGGACATAACCGGTTTGTTTTAAATCTTTTAAAAAGACCTCAAAATTAGTTTTGGCATTTTCCACAAACTTATAGCTTAAAATAGTATCTTCTGTCTCCCGTAACATAATATTGTCATTTAGAAAAACTGTTAATACCGCATTAGTGTCTTTATCTTGATACTGAATCATAGATTTAGATAAGTCATATACTCCTTTGCCTTCAAAGGGAATGATAGAATCTTCGTTTTTAATTTTAGCTTTTATAAATACTTCTTTCATAGTTACTCCTTTTTTTCTTTATGATTATAACAGAAAAATATCAAAGTTACAACTTAATAGGTTTTAATAAGATATTTTTGGGTATTACTAAAAATGGTGAAGAAGATGAAAATAGTAAAAAAGGTGTTGATAATTTTTTTAGTTTTTATAGGAATATTCATTGTAGGCAATGTTATTGTCTATACTTATGCAAAGATTAGTCCAGCGATTGAGATAAAAAATGCGAATAGTTTTATGCTTTTTGATAGTAATAATGAGGTGTTTTTTCAAGGTAGTGGATCAAGAGAATGGATTAGTCTTGATGATATATCACCTTATTTAATAGAAGCAACTATAAATACTGAAGATAAAAACTTTTATAATCATATTGGGTTTGATTATCTTAGAATACTTAAAGCATTAGTTGTTAATGTGACAAGTGGAAAAACAGTACAAGGAGCTAGTACAATTACACAGCAGTATGCTAAAAATTTATTTCTAGACTTTGATAAAACATGGCAAAGAAAATGGGATGAGATGTGGTATACAATAGCGATCGAGACACATTATAGTAAAGATGAAATACTTGAAGGATATTTAAATACAATTAATTATGGACATGGTAAGTATGGAATAGAGACGGCTAGTCAATTTTATTTTGGAAAAAGTGCTAGAGACTTATCTTTGGCAGAAGCAGCAATGTTAACAGGAATTCCAAAATCACCTAGCAATTATTCACCATTAGTAAATTTTGATAAGGCTAAATCAAGACAAGAGATGATTCTTACTAATATGTATAATGATAAAGTGATAACAAAAGATGAGTATAATCAGGCGATGGAAGAAGAGTTAAAATTTATTGGGGAAGAAGAGGAAGAAGAATTACAGAGTGTAATGTATTATCAAGATGCAGTTATTGCAGAACTTAAAAGTCTTAAGGAAATACCAGAGACATTTTTGGAAACAGGAGGACTTAAAGTATATACTAGTTTAGATATTGAATTACAAAAAGAGTTAGAAACGATTGTTAAGGAGAATATGCCTGATAGCGAGTTAGAAAATGCTAGTGTTATGATGGATCCTAATACTGGGGCCGTCCTAGCATTGGTGGGAGGAAAAGACTATAATAAATCAGAGTTTAATCGAGCAACAGATGCAAGGAGACAAGTTGGTTCAACGATGAAACCTTTTCTTTACTATGCAGCTTTAGAAAATGGATTTACAGCATCAACTACTTTTACAAGTGAAGAGACTACTTTTACTTTTGATAATAATGAGACTTATTCACCACAAAATTATAATGGTACTTATGGACACAAACCAATTTCTATGGCTACAGCGATAGCATACTCAGAAAATATCTATGCTGTTAAAACACATATGTTTTTAGGGGAAGATACTCTTGTTAATATGGCAAAAAGATTAGGAATTACGGCTAATCTCGATATGGTTCCTTCACTTGCGCTTGGAACTAGTGAGATTGGAATGTTAGAAATGGCAGCTGCCTATTCTGCTTTTGCTAATTCTGGTTATAAAGTAAAACCACATTTTATAACAAAGGTTGTCGATAATGAAGGAAATGTTTTGTATGAAGCAGATGAGGAGAAAGAGCTTATACTTAATTCTAATTTAACATTTATTCTTAGTAATTTGTTAACAGCTACTTATGATAGAAATTTTATTGATTATAATTATCCTACTGCTGTTAATCTAGCTAGTAGAATGACTCATAAGTATGCTTTAAAAAGCGGTACTACAAATACTGATAACTGGTATATTGGCTATAATAATAAAATTGTAACAGCTGTATGGTGTGGGTATGATGATAATAGAGATTTAAATTCTAGTGAATATAAATATGCCCAGAATATTTGGTTACAAGCAATGGAAACATATATGGAAGGAAAAGATAATGAATGGTATGAACAGCCTGAAAATGTTGTGGGAGTTCTTGTTAATCCGATAACTGGAAAACCTGCTACTGATAGGGATGAGAAAAAAATCATTATGTATTATGTTAAAGGAACAGAGCCTAGTGAAGATGATCCAGTTTTTGATTATGATGTAAATAATTAAGTATAATTTAAAGACTAATTCATAATATTATTATGAGAGGATGATTTGATGAATAATAACTATACCTATCCAAATCAAAGTACAGAGCCCCCTTATGAAAACTTTGATTATGATGTACCTAATAGTAATATGAATATAGCAGGTGATGCTGATTATGCGGAGAATATTTTAGAGTTAAATGTGGGAAAATCTGCAAGTTTTTATATGTCATATTCTGATTCCTTAGAATGGCGGGATAAAGTCTTTAGTGGTATAATTGCAGCAGCGGGAAAAGATTATGTCGTGATAAGAGATACAAAGACTAATCATAATTATTTATTATGGACTGTTTACTTAAATTATGTAGAATTTAGAGAAGATATAATTGTTAGATAATGTGATTTTGCTATTCATTTATAATATAGTATGGTCAAGAAGGAGTTAATAGTGGAACAAAAAGAAATACATGATTAGTTATTTCTTTAGTTATAGCAATTATTTTTATAATAGGACTTGTTTTATATATTTGTTATGATAAAGGAATAATTTTCAGTAGTGAAGAAGATGATAATACTACTGTAGTAGAAGATAATGACAATAACAATGATAGCGGTAATAACGATAATATCCCTAGATGTACTGGAACATATTCTGGGAAAATGACTAATACTAATTCTAATGGTACATCTCATACATTAAGCTATACTTATACTCTTAATGAAGATGGAACATTTGAAGCTTCTTTTGGCACAGCATCTCGAGCTACTGGTTATTATACTATTCATGATAATACCTTAAGTATTACGAGAATGAGAGATACGACTGGTCCAAGAGATGAGGTTACAACTTATTATACAAATGACTATGTTATTGCTGATGATTGTTCATATTTTACATTTGATGATGGTGGTAATGAATCATTTAGGTTAAATAAACAATCATAATTATTATTAAAGAATATGGAAATAATAACATATTCTTTTTTTGATATTTTACTACCTATTTGATATAATGGTTATGAGGATGTGATACTAATGATATATGCTATTATAGGGGGAGTGTTAGTAATAATTATAGGAATATTTGTTATTTCCTTTATGTATTATCGTAATAAATACGAATTTTTGTATATAAAAGTAAAAGAAGCTGATAATAATTTAGATATATTACTACAGAAAAAAGAAGAAATCTTATTAAAAATAGTACCTATCTTAGAAGAAGATAAGATTAAAGATATACCACCGGTTGGAAAGTTAAAAATGCAAAGATTAGATCATAGAGAGTTATATACGGAACTAATGAAAATGACTAAGGAAATGCTTCATATTATTGATGATTATGATGGAAAAATTGATTTAGAAAAGATAAGTCCTTTAATAGATAAATTAAATGAAAATGAGAATGATTTAAGGGCAGCATTAAAGTATTATAACGATAACAGTGAAGAGATAAATTATTTGGCTCATAAGTTTCCTGCTAATTTAGTTAAAACTTTTTCTCATTATCAAGATGTTGAAAGTTATAAGATTGAAAAAAGAGATAGTTTTGAAATATTAAAGAATTAACTACGAAATCGTAGTTTTTTTATAGCTTTAAGTTCTAAATGTCAATAATATTGATATTTTTCTAGTTTTTGCCATTTATAAGCATGGACAAAAGAAACAAAATAAATTTTGTTTCGCTCCTTGTCGTTACCTCCAAGGTTTCCTACTTCATAGATAGAGTACCCTCTATTCTCCATAGGCTTAAATTCCGACAGTCGCTGCCGTACTTTTTGTTCTTTATTCATTAATTTTAATATTAACCATTATTTAAAATAAATTAGCTTAATTATAATGTAACTTTAATCCTTCAAATAAGATGTTTATACTAGCAT
>ERZ1643246.3754-NODE-3754-length-12633-cov-14.203212_pt1 | contig 12633 bp, 9 predicted proteins | sample MGYA00579265_ERZ1643246 | MGnify/ENA primary metagenome ERZ1643246 (study PRJEB29033, sample SAMEA4952261) | chicken gut metagenome | biome: Broiler Chicken; feature: Gastrointestinal Tract; material: Caecum | place: Ireland | collected 2018 | study: Broiler...
TAAATTGTTTCATTGTTTCAATATCTGTCTGTGGCACACCCCTTGTTTGTAATGAGCTTTCTAAATCTTGCATAATTTGGCCTTTGATTGTATCTTTCGTCACTCCTCTTTTTACTCCAAGAATCATATTACTGTCAACAGAATATTGATAGATTGATTTTGCGCCATCAACGGTTAAATTTCTTTCTTGCAACATATCTTGAAATTCTTGTATTTTTCGCGTTGATATTCCTTCTGTTTGTAATTCATCCATTGTATATCCATCTGATAATTTTTCCAAAACATCTCCATACTTTTTCAAACCGCCAATGCTACTTTCTATATCATATTCCGTACTGTATGTTTCATATTCCCCATTTATAATTTTGTCAATTTCTGATTGAGGAATGCCTTGACTTTGTAACATATTTGAAATTCTTTGAGATTGCCCTGGTGACATTTGTATTCTTTCACTACTCATAAATTACTCCTTTGTTTTATATCGATTTAATTATAACATATAATAATTTTTTTACAATATTTTTTCTATTTGGACTTAATACAATCAAAATAATTCAACTCAAGAACAATATGCAAATAAAACTAAATTTAAAATGGCCTATATTAGTGTTATTGAAACTGGATATGCCAATTTAACTTGTAAAAATATAGATTTTATAGCTAAATCTTTTAGTTTCTTTTATTCATTTTTGTGGCGACATATAAAAACTATGTTTACCTGCTTCATTTTCAAAGGTCTCGAATTTGCGACCCTTGGCTTTTATACATATATAAATTTTTGATTAATTATTCTCTATATAATTCTAAATTTCTTATAGTTTTATATGCTTATAAAATCAAAAAAAGATGAATTTGTATTATTCTTCTTTACAATTGATAATTCCTTTGATACTTTATGATTCACTTAACACCACTCTTTCTTTTTCTATATTCATATAAAATAGTAACGCGTCTAGCCAATAATTAAATTTATCTATACACCTAACTATCCAATTAAAAAATGTCAAAATTGTGGAATGTACTTTATTCCAACCTCAAAAGTAGATGAAATTTATTGTGATTACCCAAAAGAAAATTCAAAACCTTGTAGAGATTTAGGGGCTTTTCAATCTTATACAGAAAGATTAAAACAAAATAAGGCTATGGGAGAATATAGAAGAACATATCAACAAAAATTTATGCAAGTTAGAAAAAATAAAGACAATAAAAAACTTTCTCAAGACTTTGAAACTTGGAAAAAACAGGCTAAAGAAAAAATCAACGATATGAAAAAAGGCAAACTTACTGAAAATGAAGTTTATGAATGGATTATAACTAACAAGTAAAAGAAAATACTACTATTGGTTTGATAGTAGTATCTTTTACTATTACTATATATTTTTAGATTTTTGAACTTTCTTTATATATTTAAAGATTATAAAAGCTATAACATTTATAATTAAGCATATAATCATTTCTAAAGGTCTATATGATAAATTAAAATTAAATATCTTTAAAATGATTGATAAAATTAATCCAATCATGCAAAACATTAAAAAGTTACTATATTTATAATTTTGTTTTGTACAAGTTTTTAATATTATCTTTGCTAAACCTACTGATGCAATGGAAAATATCATAAGGAATAAATATCCGTCTATTCCGAATTTCTGCTATATACCCAAAGGAATTTCCGATATCTCTCATTATACTAATTATACTCTTTCTCATTGTAATTATTTCTCCTCTTAAAATATAGATATTTTTAATTTTATTATAGTATTTATTTAAAATCAATATTAATTCTATCATTAAGACAAAAAAAGATGAAGTTGTATTATTATTTTTTACAATTCATCTTTTAAATATGTAAAAATTTTATATTTTACTAAATTGTTTGTAGGATGAAACCTTTGCACATATAGCTATATTTGCCCCTGTTTTTACAGTTGCAAAATTAGAGCTAGATTCCTTTGCTCCTATTTCTTCTATTTCATTAGAATATAGTTCTCTTTCTTTCTCTTTCACAGCGCCAAGACTTTTAGAGGTTGATGCTTTTTTTACGCCTTTTTTAACTTGCATCATTTTCATCCTCATATCTCCTTCCATCTTCTGTTATTGCAACCTTTCCGTTATTTATAATTTCATTATTTACTTTTTTCAGATGAAATATTCACTTTAAAATTAATTACATTATAAACTTTTTATGTGAATTAAGTCAAGGTATGATACGAAAATAATGCATTTGTAATATAATTGTAATATTTACTATATTAAAATAAAATTACGGAGCTCATTTTCTGATTTTTCTTTGAACTTAAAAATTTTGATTAAAATTTCTTTATTGTTTGATGTTAAATTTTTGAATTATCATACGGTCCTATCATCTTCGCTGTTTTATCTAAATTCATTAGTTCTGGTAGAATTTCTAACTTAAAGTAACTAGTAGCATCTTTCAATATTATATTATATTATATTATTTCTTTACCCTATTACCTAAAATTTTATTTACTCCTTTAATTAACTCATCAATAACATTTTTTACTTCAATTGGCATTTTTTTATTACTATTCACTTCCTGTTCTTACAAAAATAGTTTATTCTTTATTTTTAATTCTCTTTTAAACATTATCATTATAACATATATTTTTACTTTTGACTATTTTTTGCCAAGAGGGACGTAGCACTTTGGCAAAAAATTGCCAAAATGCTACGTCCCTGGTGGCAAATTATAATTCAACTCTTCCTAATAGAAAGTCCATCGCACTTATTTGTTTTATTCCATTGTAATTATTTGTGTCATAATCAAGTGTGATTATATATTTTTTGTAATGATCTGGAATTGTTTCTAATGGTTTTAATTCTCTTTGCAAAGTTTGTTCGTCTCTGACTGATAATGCTACTTGTATATAAATATATTCATTTTCTGTTTCAACTACAAAGTCTACTTCGTTGACATCATTTTTTCCTATGTATATTCTATAGCCTTTTCTTTTTAGTTCTAAAAATATTATGTTTTCTAAAATATGACCTAAGTCTCTATTGTTATTCTTACCTAGTAAATATGTTCTTAAGCCTAAGTCTGATAAGTAATATTTTTCTTGTGTCCTTAATAGTTGTTTTCCTCTAATATCAAACCTATTTACTTTATATAGTATATAACTTTCTAGCAAGCTATTTACATATTCTTCAATGGTGTGCACTGAGTTTTTTCTTCCTCCTGACGCTAATGTATCGCTTATCTTTTTAGTTGATACGCTAGATCCTATATTATCAAACAGAAATCTGCAAACGCTTTCAAGCATCATAACGTCATTTACTTTTTTTCTATTTATTACATCTTTTATTATTACTGTGTTGTAAATGCTATCTAAGTAGTCTAACTTTTCACTTGAGTTGTCTAAATTAATTAAATATGGGAAACCGCCATATATGCTGTATTCATTATATTTTTTTAGCTCGTCACTTTCTCCGTAATAGCTTAAATATTCTTTAAATGATAATGGTAATATGTGTATTTGTACATATCTTCCTGTTAGATATGTTGCAAGTTCTCCTGATAATATATATGAATTTGAACCTGTGATATATATGTCTAAATAATCTCTCAAAAATAAGCTATCTATACACTTTTGAAAGTTTTCTACATTTTGTATTTCGTCTAAAAATATATAGTTCATGCAGTTTTTATCTGATTTTTTTATAACATAATCATGTAGCTTTTGAAAATCTAATAGATCTTTATTATCATTGTCTTCAAAATTTATAGATATAATATTTTTTTCAAGGATTCCATCGTTAATTAATTCTTTCTTAAATTCTTTTAATATTGTGGATTTACCTGCACGCCTTATTCCTGTTAGAACTTTTATTATCTTTTTGTCTTTATATGCTTTAAGTTTTTTCATATATTCTTCACGATATATAATTTTATTATTCATTCTCATCACCTAATTTAATTATATGTTTTTTATTTCTTTTTGTCAAGTTTTTGCTGATTTGAGCAAAAACTTTTGATTTCGGTGATGTTTTTGCTCTCTACAGATTTATTAATATAATATTGTGATGCTGAAATTTTTACTGACTAGTCTTAATATTTAGAAAATATAATTTACTGGAGATGCGAATTGTAGCAGTTTAGCATTAAATTTATCCCATCTATAAATCCCTGTTTAAAAGCCTCTTTGATGTAGGCTGCTGCTTTAATACTATAATTTTCTTCCATGGTTTCAAAAACTTTTTTTAACTCGTCTTTACTTTGATGTTGGGCATTATTGATTAGCTCTTCTATATTTATTTCTTTGATTTTATTATTCAAGTTATTTTTTACTTGCTTTATCCTTTTATCTATTTCACACTCTTCTGCTGTATAAATAATTTCTAACATATCTTTGGATTGGAATTGATTATTAATTGAATTCATTGGAAAGGTACCTCCACATTTTGCTTTTTTTAAGCAATCAATAACTGCTTATACTCTTTTTCTATAGTTTGTCCATTTTTGAATGGGTTATGTATTGAAGCTTATATCGATTCATTAAAAAATGTCAAGTTTATTGTTTTCTAAATTTTCTTTCATTTATTTTTGATTCTCCTATATTTTGGTACAAATGCTATATGATATTTCCAATTCCGTTTTCTGTGTTCTAAACTTTTTTGTCTACTTATAGCTAGAAGTTTTCAGAACCTTGAGTATGGCATGGGGTTTTCAATATTCTAAAAAAGTGAAGAATTTTTTCAAACTCTTCACTTTTTTTATATATACTAGACGTATTTTTTAGCTCTCCATCTAGTGTCTTTTTATCGATTTATAAATTCTGTACGGGTTTCAGTTTACTTAAGCTTATATGTTCCATCCACTTGCTGATCTAATTGGGTCCCAGGTTTTAAACAAACTACAGGTCGAACACCATAGGCGTTGCTGTTATCATAGTTATTATTGCTCACAAAACCAGTTATAGCTACTCCCTTAAGATAATTGTTACCGAGTGCAGATGGGCTAGCGAGCCACATTGCACCAGCTTTATTTGCATCATGGATTACATACAAACTATCATTTGTTGGTAGATTTCCTATAGAAGTACTGTAACTTGAATCACTAGACCATTTTACTTCATATCCATTATTAGATGCTCTATATTGTATTGTTTTCGTTGGATATTTTTGATTATATGATGCACAAAATAAATCTAGTGTTGGTCCTCCTATTGCATATTCTGCTTTTCCTGCACTATCTGTAAATGTGTTCCATACATTTGTATCTAGCATATATGCTACTGCTTTCATATTATTATTTGTATCGTTTGGATAACTATTTAAGTAACTTAACCATGATTTTGCCAAACTATTTGTAATATCACTTGAGCCACTATAATCGCTTATTACATTCGTAAACCACACTTTATAGCTATTTCCATTTATTGTTGTTCCTCCTTTTCCGTTTGGTACATAACTTGATGATATATAATCATCTGCTATTAAATAGATATTTTTTGTATCTGCATAAAATATCTTCCATCTTACATTTGCATTATTACTTGGCTGGTAAGCTACATATTGTCCGTAGTATTGGTTTGGATTGCTTGCTACATCTTCCGCTGTATCTCCTGGTATTTGTATAATAACAGCTTCACTTATTGTCTCACCCTTATTTCCAGCCTTATCTATTGTTAATATATGCAAGTAGTACGTTCCTGCTTCACTTGAGCTTAGCGTTACTGTATCTCCGCTGATTGTTTCTGTATAGCTCGCTTCATCTGTTCCAATTTCCGTATTAACTGTATTAAATTCATATTTTGCTGAAGCAACTCCACTTTGACTATCTGTTACAGTTACTGTTGCTGTTATTTCTTCGTCTGGCTCTGCTGTAGTTTTGTTGAATTGTATTGTTGCAGTTGGCGCTGTTTTATCTCCTTGTACATTCAATGTTGCATAATAGCCTCTGTTACTTCCGTCGTATAAGCATGCAGTTACCAAGTCGCCATCCTTCAATCCTGTAATCGTGTAGCCGTTATCCACTGTTTTCCATTCGTCATCATTAACCTTATACTGCAAATCTAAAGTGTCACTTGTTGTCTTGGTTACAGTTACGCTTGCTGTAGTATAGCTACTATCCCACTGTAAGTTGCTAAACTTGATTGCTCCAGTTTGGGGGTTAGTGCTGCTGTTGTCGACTATTTCGTAGGTGCCGTCGTCTTTTTGCTCTAAGTGAACGTCAGATTTTAGGCAAACTACTGGGCGAAGGCCTGGAAGATTTCCGTTGCTCACAGCGCCTCTATAGTTAACATCCATCATATAAATACTGCCACTACTAGACGGACTAGCAAGCCACATCGCTACTGCCTTAGTAGTATTAGTAATTACATACAAACTGTCATTCGTTGGTAGGCCATTTATATAATAATTATAATCTCCTCCTGTTGACCATTTTACATTATATCCATAAATGTCTGACTGATATTGTATTTGTTTGCTTGGATATTTTTTGTTATATGATGCACAGAATAAGTCTAGCGTTGGTCCTCCTATTGCATATTCGGCCTTGCCCGTCCTATCTTTAAATGTGCTCCATATATCTGTATCTAGCATATATGCTACTGCTTTCATATTATCATAAGTACTGTTTCCCCCATAACTGCTATTCAAGTAACTTAACCATGGATTTGCTAAACTATTTGTTATATCGCTTGATCCATTGTAATCGTTTATTACATTATCAAATGATAATCTATAATCTGTACTATTAATAGTTATTGGTGTATTTTTCTTTCCGTTTGGGGCATATTGTGATGATATATAGTCATCAGCTATTAAATATATATTATTTGTGTCAGTTCCTGGTGTTGGACCTACATAGAAGATTCGCCATTTTACATCTGTTTCACCATTGCTTGGCTGATAATCTACATAGTCTCCATAGTATTCATCTGGATTGTCTGCTATATCATCTGCCGTAGCTCCTAGTGATTTTACTGTCACTGCCTCACTTATTGTCTCTTTCTTATTTCCTGCATTATCTACTGACAATACATGCAAATAATAAGTTCCTGCTGTTGCTGCATTTAAGATAATATTTTGCGGATTATTACTAAATGTTCCACCTGTATAGACTGAATCATCGCCTGTGCCTAATTCTGTAGCTGTTGTGTTGTATACATATTTTGTTTGTGCAATGTTCATACCACTTTCATTATCTGTTTGTGTTACTGTTGCTGTGATACTTCCGTTTGTATCTGTGCTGTTAGTACTTAAGCTTATTGTTGCACTTGGTAGTGTTATATCTTGTACATTTAAAGTTACATAGTATGCTCTATTATTGCCATCATACAAGCATGCTGTTACTAAGTCACCATTTTTTAAGTTTGGTATTGTGCTTCCGCTGTTTATTGTTGTCCAGTCCCCTTCATTGATTTTATATTGTAAATCTAGTGTGTTATCTTCTGTTTTGGTCACAGTTACGCTCGCCGTGCCAGCGTTGCTGTCCCACTGTAGATCGCCGAACTCAATTACTCCTGTTTGAGGTTCAATTTCGCCACCTTGCTCTGTACCATCAACTATTTCGAATGTGCCATCGTTTTTTTGCTCTAACCTGACGTCAGATTTTAGGCAAACTACTGGGCGAAAGCCTGGTCTACTGTAAGGAGAAATTGTACTGTCTATTTCTCCTCTAAAAAGGATATATAGCACAACGTCTGAATTGTAAGCAGATGGACTAGCAAGCCACATTGCTGCAGCCTTATTATTACTATTGATTACATACAAACTGTCACTTGTTGGCATATCACTAAGACTATATCCATAAGATGAATCGCTAGACCATTTTACCTTATATCCTGCATAGGTATCTACCACTTGATATTGTATTTCCTCTGCTGGATGTTTTTGGTTATATGATGCGCAGTATAACTCTAATGTTGGCCCTCCTATTGCATATTCTGCTTTTCCTTCGTTGTCAGTAAATGTGCTCCATGCATTTGTATCTAACATATATGCTACTGCTTTAATATCATTATCAGTTCTGTTCGGGAAGGCATTTAAATAACTTAGCCATGGTCTTACTAAATTATTCGTTATATCACTTGAACCATTGTAATCATTTCTTATGCCATCAAATGACATTTCATAATCTGTACCATTTACAAATATTGTTGTGCCTCGCTTTCCATTTGGTACAAAAGCTGATGATATATAATCATCTGCTATTAAATATATATTATTTGTTTCAGTTCCTGGCGTTGGTCCTATATAGAAGATTCTCCATTTTACTTCTGTATCTCCATTGCTTGGCTGATAATCTACGTAGTCTCCATAGTATTCATTTGGATTATCTGCTATATCGTCTGCCGTAGCTCCTGGTGCCTTTACTGTCACTGCCTCACTTATTGTCTCTTTTTTGTTGCCTGCTTTATCTACTGACAATACATGCAAATAATAAGTTCCTGCTGTTGCTGTATTTAAGATTATATCTTGTGGATTTTTGCTAAATGTTCCACCTATATAATTTTGCTCATTCGTTCCAATCTCATCACTTGTTGTATTGTAAACGTATTTTGTTTTTGTTATGTCTATTCCACTTTCATTGTCTGTTTGTGTTACTGTTGCTATAATGGTTCCTTCTGGCTCTGCACTTGTTGCACTTAAGCTTATTTGTGCTGTTGGTGGCGTTATGTCTCCAACTACATTTAAGGTTGTGTAATAACCTCTATTTGTTCCATCAAACAAGCAGGCTATTACTATATCTCCATTGTGTAAGTTTGATATTGTGCTACCACTTTCTATTGTTTCCCATTCACCTTCATTGATTCTATATTGTAAGTCTAATGTGTTACCTTCTGTTTTGCTTACTGTTACACTAGCTGTAGTATAGCCACTGTCCCACTGTAAGTTGCCAAATTCTATTGCTCCAGTTTGTGGTTCAGTACTGCCTCCGCCTTGGGTCGTGCCATTACCATATAAAGATGCACGTAATCCAACTCCATCGTAATTGTTAGTGTCATAACCATTTCGGCTTCCTGCTGGGAAATATATACCATTACTATTGCCACTGCCTCCACGATAGATCACATTATTTGAAGCATCTTTTTCTAGTGTCCATTCTTTTATATTTCCAGCAAGATCATATATATTCATCTTCTTTGTGTAGTCAACTATTATTGCCCATGTCATCTCCATAATGAATTACACTTGTTGCATTTGTCCAGCCACTACTCAAATTGAAGTTTGTATTGTATTGACCTCTATCTGCTGTAAAAGTTGCATTTCCATAGTTTCCCCAACTTGTTGAATCACTGTTCAATTCACTTACACTTAAATTTGCTTTTTCTTGTAAGAATTTAAGTGTTAAATCCCATTGTACTCCAAATAATAAATTCGCCTTACTATTTATTTTTCTAATTATTTCTTGTGACTGCGGTTGTGTTTTATTTACTATTGGGTAGGCATTTTGTTGACTTAATGGCGTTACATTTGTTGTGTTTTCTGCCACTGCCTCTGTTGCATCAAATGTTCCTATTTCATATCTGCTTATCCAAAATCCTCCGTTGTTATATACACTCTTTAACATTCTATTTTTTTCATTATTATATTCTGTTTCGCTAGCAAAGTTTCCACTTCCACTTACATAAGCATCTGTATAATTATTGTCGCTGTAATCTGCTGTATACGTTTTCATGTCATTGTATATTGCCTCATAGTCTGTATCGCTTGTCGCTGTTGTGAATATACTCTTTGGTACTTCTACCCATACCCATTCGTTTCCTGCTTCGTCTTTTGCTACTATTCCTGTATCTTCGTCCCCTTCTACTGGTGTCAAACCACTTACATCTCCTGGCAACCCTTCACTTCCTGCTGGTTCTTTTGGCTCTTCTACTGTCACTGGTTCACTTATTGTCTCTTTCTTATTTCCAGCATTATCCACTGACAATACATGCAAATAATAAGTTCCTACTGTTGTTGCATTTAAGATAATTTCTTGAGGTGTTTTGCTAAATATTCCACCTGTGTAACTTACATCATCTGTTCCTATTTCTGTTGCTGTTGTGTTGTATACATATTTTGTCTGTGTTATATTTATTCCCGTTTCAGCATCTGTTTGTGTTACAGTTGCTGTGATGCTGCCGTTTGTGTCTGTACTTGTTGCACTTAAGTTTATTTGTGCTGTTGGTAAATTTGTATCTTTTATTTCTATTTCTTTATCTGCTCCATCTCTAGTTCCATCTGTTAGATGAATGTAAATTTTTTCTCCATTTGTTAAGCCTGTTATTGTGTCTCCTTCTAATCTTGTGTAGTCACTGTCGCCTTCTTTTTTGTACTCGATATATAGGCTTTCATCTACATTCTCGCCTTTTGTTATTGTTATACTTGCTGTGCCGTTATTCCATTGTGGATCACTTACATTTATTGCTCCGTCTGCATTTGCATCTGGTATTGTTATTAGTGTTTGTATTTCCGTTGCTTCTCCTGTGCCTGTATTTTCTGCTCTATCTGCCACTTCCACTTTGATGTCATATTTTGTGTTGTCATCTAGCTCTGTAAATGTGTAAGTTGAATTAGGTTCTGCAGCAGTTGGTTCTGTTGGGTAAGTTTCATCTGTACTCTTTTTAATATAATATTTATACGTTGCTGGACTTGGTATGCCAGATTCACTATCTGTTGCATTTACTGTTACTGCTATACTTGTTTCTGTTGCTGTGCCTGGCGTTACAGTTACTGTTGGATTCGTTTCATCTTTTATTTCTATTACTTTGTCTTCACTATTTCTGTCTCCATCTGTAATGTGAATATAGATTTTATCTCCTGATTGTAAGTCGTCTATTGTCTCTCCATCTTCTAACCTTGTGTATTCATCGTCGCCTTCTTTTTTATATTCAATATAAAGGTCGTCATCTACTTTGTCTCCTTTTGTAATCGTTATATCAGCTGTTCCGTCTCCTTTCCAGTTTGGTCCATCTACATTTATTACTCCATCATCATTTATATTTGGAATTGTAATTAATGTTTTTATTCCTTTTAATTCGCCTGATCCTGTGTTTCCTGCATTATCTGTCACTTCTACTTTAATGTCATAACTTGTGTTATCCTCTCGGCCATCAAATGTATAGCTATTACTATTATTTGTTATTGTTGGCTCTGTTGGATAATTTTCTTCTGTGCTCTTCTTTATATAGTATTTATACGTTGCTGGGCTTGGTATGCCAGATTCACTATCTGTTGCATTTACTGTTACTGCTATACTTGTTTCTGTTACTGTGCCTTGATTTACTACTACTGTTGGATTATTTGCATCTTCAATGTTTATTGTTTTTATGCCACCATAATTTCCTTTTCCATCAGTTAATCTTACTATTACTATGTCTCCGTCTTTTAGCCCACTTATTGTTTCGCTATTTCCATTTACTGTAACATATTGGTCATCACTCTGGTCAGCTTTCTTATATTGCATTTTTAGTGAACTGTCTACTCCTGCTCCTTTACTTATTGTTATGCTTGCTGTTCCATTATCCCATCTTAGCTCTGATACCTCTATTATTCCATCTGCCCCTGCATCTGGTATTTCTATTTCATTTGTAATATTTGTGTCTCCGCTTCCATTATTCTCACCAGCTTCGTTATCTTCACCACTAGTATTGCCTCCTCCAGTTCCATTATCTCCGCCAGTATTAGTATTTCCTCCTGGATTTGTATTGGTGTTTCCGCCACCTGTATTGGTGTTGCCACTTCCAGTGTTAGTGTTTCCTCCTGGTGTCGTGTTTGTATTTCCACTTTCTTCTCCTTCGATGTGAACATCTCCATTTTCTTCAATTACTACCTCATAGTCATCAACTACAATGGTTAATGGAAAGTCAAAATCTGAATCTGATGGTATTGTACTTGGGTCTATTCCATCAACATCTTGCAGATTTTCTATCAACTTGTCCTTGTCAATTTCTCCATTTTTTCCGAAGCTCTGCAATACAGCCATTTCTACTTTTTCAATCGCTTGAGCTTTTGCAGTGGCTTCTGCCGCATCTTGTGCCTGCTTAATAATTCCATTATCTCCTGTTATGGCTGTTATCGTTACTCCGCGCCAAAATTAATAAAACAATTACTGTAACTACTAGTGCAATTAAAGTAACTCCTCTGATATTTTTTCTTCTCTCCACCTTTTTATCTCCTTCCTTTTCATTTGTTTTTTTATTTGTTCTATTAATAAGTATTTACTATTTTATAAATAGTATTCAAAAAGCCAATTTGTTAATATGTAGATATTTAATTTTTCTTACGCATTTTTTATTTATAAAATAGCTAATAGCATATATTAAAATTATAATTTAAGCATATATTAAAATCAAGTATTTTATATAATTATTTTTTATATATTTATAGTTATATCTGTTCTTAACATTTTTTAGTTCTTGCTTTAATTTTCTGCTTTATACTTGATATATTTCGGCATTGTACATTATTCTTTGTGTATGTTTTTATTATATGCTTTTAGCATATTTATTGTTTTTATTCTATTGTTATATAATAAAGAAAACTTGAAGAATGGAGGTTTGAAATGCAAGAGAATATAGAAATTGGCGAAAGAATTAGAAATTTGAGGCTTAGTTTTCACATGACAAGAGAAAAATTTTCAGAAGCCGTAGATGTATCAGATGTTTTTTTGGGTCAAAT
>ERZ1643246.3759-NODE-3759-length-12621-cov-5.784498_pt1 | contig 12621 bp, 11 predicted proteins | sample MGYA00579265_ERZ1643246 | MGnify/ENA primary metagenome ERZ1643246 (study PRJEB29033, sample SAMEA4952261) | chicken gut metagenome | biome: Broiler Chicken; feature: Gastrointestinal Tract; material: Caecum | place: Ireland | collected 2018 | study: Broiler...
GCGGTAAAAGTATGCAGGAGCTTATGACGTTTCTCGAAGTGTGAGGAGCGTCAGAAGACCTTTAGTGTAACTTTTTTGCAAAGTTAGCATATTATAGTAGTATATGTAAATGAATTTTCCCGGCAGCATAATCTCAGTGATCAGGAGGCGTTCTGGTATCTTTTTAAATATAAGGGGAGTGTAAATGGTTGAGTAATTGTTGAACAGGAGGATTACCATGGATCAGAACACATTACAATCCATTCTTACAATCGGAGAAACCGCAGCGGTGGAATTTAAACGCTGCAGCAGCGGTATAGAATCGGACACCTATGAATCCGTATGCTCTTTTCTGAACCGTTTCGGCGGAGATCTGTTTCTCGGGGTACAGGATGACGGTACAGTAACCGGCGTTTCGCAGAATGCGGCGATGGATATGGTTAAGAATTTTATCAAGGTGGTCAGTAATCCCGCACTCTTTTCGCCAACCGTTTATCTGGTTCCGGAAATTATCCGGTATGACCGGAAGCGTACCATTATCCATGTACACGTACCTCCCAGTGCTGAAGTTCACAGCTATAAAAAAGTGATCTACGACAGGGTGGACGATGCGGATGTGAAGGTGACGGCCACCGGGGCGATTGCGCAGATGTATATTCGCAAGCAGAATATTTTTACGGAGAAGAAGATTTATCCGTATGCGTCTGAGGCGGATCTGCGGATGGATCTGCTTCCCCAGATAAGAATTATGGCGCAGAATCATGCCGGAGGACAGCATCCATGGGCGGCAATGAATGACAGGGAACTGTTAAAAAGCGCCGGGCTTTACGGAAGGGATATCGCCACCGGAGAAGAAGGGTACAATCTGGCGGCCATCCTGCTGCTGGGAAAGGACGACGTGATTTTTAATGTTGCCCCCACATACAGGACGGACGCGTTGGTACGGAAGGTTAATGTGGATCGTTACGATGATCGGGAGATTGTCCAGACCAATCTGGTGGAAAGCTATGGCAGACTGATGGAATTCGGGAAAAAGCACCTGCCGGATAAATTTTTTCTGGATGGAACATTCAATAAGAGTCTCCGAAACACAATTATCAGGGAGATGGTCAGCAATACGCTGATGCATCGTGAATTTTCCAGCAGCTATACGGCGAAATTTATCATAGAAAAAGACAAGATGTATGTGGAAAATGCCAGCCGTGCTTCCTGTCAGGGATATATTACCGTTGATAATCTGGAACCTAATCCGAAAAATCCAATTATTGCGTCCTTTTTCCGAAACATCGGATATGCGGATCAGCTGGGTTCCGGTGTGCGGAATCTGTTCAAATACAGCAGATATTATTCAGGCCGGGAACCTCAGTTTCTGGAAGGAGATGTTTTCCGGATTATTGTGCCGCTGGATGATCAGTACTCTTTTGATTTTAGCAGTGACCACTCTTTTAATCTGGTAAAAGAAACTGGTTTTGTCTACCATGCAAAAGCGAATACTGTGGTTGAAGAAAATGCTCTTTTGAGGCTGATTTCGATGTCCCCGGAGTTAACTGCTTCCCAGATGGCAGAGAAACTGAACTGGCCGGTTGGCCGGGTACAATATCATATAAAGAAGTTAAAAGAACATGGAAAAATCCGGAGAACTGGCAGCAGGCGGAGTGGAAAATGGGAACTGCGGACGGAAAGTAGGTTTTCACCATGACCATATTCCTCCTCCTTCTGGCGCTCATCATCTTCCATTCCCTGACCCTCGCGCCACAAGGACAATTTCAAAAAGAATACATATCAAAATCCACAACAGCAAACATCAAAGGCATCTTCGTCATCCTGATCTTTTTCAGCCACTACACCCAGTACGTTACTCTGAACGGCCCGTACGATGATGCCTATCTGGCGCTGCGTACGCATCTGAATCAGATGGTGGTGGTTATGTTCCTGTTTTATTCCGGCTTTGGAATCATGCGTTCCATCCAGAAGAAAGGCCAGGCCTACATCCGCTCCCGTCTTCCGGAACGTTTCCGGAAGGTATGGCTGCAGTTCGCCGCAGCAGTGCTGCTTTTTCTGATTACCGGACTGTTTCTGGGGAAAAAGTTCACCGCAGACCATGTACTGCTGTCTTTTGTAGGATGGGATTCCATTGGAAATTCCAACTGGTATATTTTTGACACTCTGATCGCTTACATTTTGCTTTTCCTTGCTTTCCTGATCTTCCCGCTGCCGTTGAAATCAAGGAAAGCGCAGGAACATCCTTTGGAGACAGAGAAGCCGAAGGATGAACCGTCACAATATCTGGGCTGCGCGGCATTTACCGTGTTGATTATTTTATTCATCTATGTTATGATGGCGGCCGGGCGTTCCCGTTACTGGTATAATACCATTTTCATTTTCCCGATGGGATGCTGGTATGCCATTTTTCAGGAACGGATAGAAAAGCTGATCATGCGGAATGATTTCTGGTATGTGCTTTGCGTGCTGGTTAATACCGTGATTTATGTGTTTTCCTATGAACGCAGATGGACCGGCGGAATCGAGATGTACACGGTTTGGGCCTGTTCCTTTACAGCCATGATCGTTCTGTTTACCATGAAATGTTCCGTTTCCGGAAATCTGCTGTCCTGGTTCGGACAGCATGTGTTCAGTGTTTATATCTTGCAAAGAATTCCCATGATGATTCTGGATCGTCTGGGGCTGGCGGAAACGCACAAATATGTATTTCTGATCCTCAGTTTCCTCATTACGATTCTGATGGCCATGTTGTTCGATGAATGGATGGGGAAATTATGGAAAAAGATTAGGAGTAAGAACTGATATGAAACGTTTTATCAAGGACATGAGACGCTATCTGCCCTATACAAAATATGCCGCGAAATCAGGCCTCAAGTCGGAGGTGGCCACCTCCCATCTCAGCTGGCTGTGGTGGATCCTGGATCCGGTGCTGTTTATGCTGGTGTACTGGTTCATTTTCATGGTGATTTTCGGTCAGAGGAAGGAATATTTCCACATCTTCGTGTTCGTGGGCCTGTCCATGTGGAATCTTTTCAGCAAGACCCTTTCCGGCAGCGTGAAAATTGTGGCTAATAACCGGGCGGTGGTGACGAAGGTTTACATCCCCAAATATATTCTGATCCTGATTCTTCAGGCGCAGAATCTGTTTAAGATGCTGATTTCTTTCGGCATTGTGATTGTGATGATGATCTGGTCGCGGGTGCCGCTGTCCTGGAATGTGATTCTGGTGATTCCCATCATGGCGGATCTGATGCTGCTTACCTTTGGCGTCAGCACCATCTTCGCCCATTTCGGGGTGTTTTTCAGTGATCTGAAAAATCTGACCAACGTGGGGCTGCGGGTGATGTTCTATATGTCGGGTATTTTTTATGTGATCTCTGACCGGGTGGGAGTGGCTGTGGCCACATTGCTTCTGCGGGTGAATCCCATGGGATTTCTCATTGACGCCTGCCGGGAAGCCCTGATTTATTCCAATACGCCGAATCTCTGGCTGGTGCTGTTCTGGTTCGTGGTGGGACTGGTTCTTTCGGCAGTGGGAATTGCAACCATTTACAAGAATGAAAACAATTATGTGAAGGTAATTTGATGAAACCAGGAAATGCAATTGAAGTAAAGGATCTGAAAATAACATACAAATGTCGGAAAGCGCTGTCTTTGAAAGGCAGCCTGCTTCACTTCCGCAAAAGCAAGATGGAGGTGGTGGAGGCCCTGAAGGGCGTTTCCTTTGAGGTGAAAAAAGGTGAGATCCTGGGGATTGTGGGGAAAAACGGCAGCGGGAAATCCACGCTGCTGAAAGCCATTGCGGGCATTTTTTCTCCGGATTCCGGAACCATTGATCTGGAAACGGATTCCGTTTCCCTTTTGTCCATCGGCGTGGGATTTCAGAAGCAGATGAGCGGTCGGGAAAATATTATCCTGTCCGGTATGCTGCTGGGCTTTACGGAACAGCAGGTGCGGGAAAAGATGGACGAAATCATAGAATTTGCCGGTCTGGGAAAATTCATCGACATGCCGGTGAAGACGTATTCCAGCGGTATGCATTCCAAACTGGCCTTTTCCATCACGGCGGTGCTGGAAACAGATATCATGCTGATTGATGAGGTGCTCAGTGTGGGAGACGCCAAATTCAAAAAGAAAAGCTACCAGAAAATGAAAGAACTGATTACCGACGAAAGCCGGACAGTTCTGATCGTATCCCACAGCGCGGATACACTGGAAAAACTCTGCACCAGCCTGCTATGGCTCCACGAAGGAGAGGTAAAAATGCAGGGAGATACAAAGACGGTGCTGAAGGCTTATAATGAATTTATGGCATAGACTTCTTCTTGACAATACCGTTTCGGTATGCTAAGTTGGATAAAACAAAAGCATTCTTTACGATCTGTTCTATTATTCATTTCTTTGAGTATCTGCGGCGAGAGCCGCCGGATTCTCTTATCAGGAACTTCGATGCTTTTATACCCATGATGAACATTCAGGCAGGGAGGTTCCTGATGTGTGAGGCTCCCTGTGGAATCTCCGCAGTTCTTTTTCTGTTTTTGGGGACGGATACAGGTATTTCCGGAAATTTATGCCGGAATATATCCGGAAGCTGTGCCGGACATGGAAAAGGGACTGACGGAAGTGCAGCCTTTTTGTCTGCAATAGTCAGAAAGAGGAAAGGAGCGCTTATGCAGGAAAAAGATGTGATTGCAAAGGAATATCTGCAGGATCCCGGCCGTTTTGCGGATCTGCTGAACGCGGAGTGGTTTCAGGGGAAACAGGTTCTCGGTCCCGAACATATCAGAGAAAAGAAGGGAAGGTCTGCCAGAATTCACAGGAAGGCAGGCAGAATCCGCACCGCCGAAACAACGGAGGATGTGGCAAAGGAGGTTGTGCTGAGCGGCAGAACCATCTGGGTGATGGTGGAAGCCCAGAGTGACACCCATTTCGCCATGCCGGTACGGGTTGCAAATGAGGAGAGCATGAGGTATCAGGAACAATGGAGAAATATTCGGAATCAGCATCGGGGAAAAAAGGATCTGAAGGGAACAGAGTACCTCTCCGGTTTTGGAAAGGCCGACCGGCTGATTCCCGTTGTCACGCTGGTTCTTCATCTTGGCAATGAGCCCTGGAAGGGCGCACGCAGTCTGAAGGAGTTGATGGATCTGACCGGATGGCCCAGGCGAACCTGCGAGATGATTGAGGAGCAGAAGATTCATCTGATTGATGTGAGAAGATATCCGCATCCGGAAGTGTTTCGCACGGATTTGTGCTGTGTGTTTGGCTTTTTGAAAAATTCCGGACGGAAAGAAGCACTGAAAAATTTTGTGGACTGCCATCAGGAAGCTTTTTCACATTTACGGGAAGATGCATACGATTTCATCAGTGTGATGGCAGGGGATCGGGAACTGCTGCAGTTAAAAGAAAAAAGCAAAACCGGGAAAGGAGAGTATGATATGTGCCAGGCTATCAGAGAGATGATTCAGGAAGGTTATCAGGAAGGTATCCTCCGGGGAGAAATTGCCGGCAGGCAAAATGGAATCCGTCTGATGAGGCAGATTTACCGGCTGCAGGCATCCGGGGCGGATCGGAGGGAAATTGCAAAGGCTTGCGGTATCCGCCTGGAAGAGTTGAATCATATTTTAGAGGATGAAATATAGCAGTCAACGAACGAAAGATTGATAAAAACGTAGAATTTTTTTATAATAATACCAGTGTGAATTCAGAACATTATGATTGCGGCCGCTGCCGGGCCGGAATTGGAATAGTATTTGAAAGGAAACATATATGGGTAGAATTGCGGGTATTCGGATTAAAAACTATGGTTCACTGAGAAATGTGAAATTGGGAAAGCTGTTATTTGATAGCGAAGGGAAAGAACTGACCAATATGAATGCCATCATCGGCCAGAGCGGAACAGGAAAAAGTACATTGGCGGATGCTTTTGGATTTCTGGCAGACTGTCTGGAAAAGGGAGTGGAGGTTGCCTGTGATCTGAATGGGAGAGGCGGTTACGACACTCTGATTTCTCAGGGGGCAAAAGGACCGATAGAATTTGAGCTTTATTACCGGGAAACCAGTAACGAACCTCCCATCACATACGAATTATCTATTGGGCTGGATAAATATGAGCGGCCAATTATTGAAAAGGAGCGTCTGCGGCAGAGACGGGCGAAAGAAAGATATGGCCGTCCCATGTCTTTTCTGTTTCTGGAGTATGGAAAAGGCTTTGCCTTTAAGGGAATGGACAGCGGCCTGATGGAAGAAGACAGAACGGAAATTGGCGAAAAGGTTGATGTGGAGCTGGCCGACCCCAGACAGCTTGGAATTGTAACTCTGGGTGAGCTGCGGGAGCATCCCAGGATTGTAAAGTTTAAAAATTTCCTGAAGAACTGGTTTTTATGTTATTTCAGTCCCACTGCAGCCCGTGAAATACCAAATGCAGGTCCTCAGAAATACCTGAACCGTCTGGGAAATAATGTAAACAACGTGGCACAGTTTCTGTATCGGGAAGATCCCCGGGATTTTGTAAAAGTACTGCACAGTATTCAGACGAAGCTTCCGGGAATCGAGTCAATCAAACCGGTAAAGTTGCAGAATGGACAGCTGGTGCTGGAATTTTTGGAAAAAGGATTTAAGAAGCCCTTTTATTCGCAGAAAATGTCAGATGGAACCCTGAAGTTGTTTGCGTATTATTTGCTGATGTACGAAAAGGACGCAAGGCCGCTGGTATTTATCGAGGAGCCGGAAAACGGCCTGTATCATAAATACTTGGCTGATCTGGCATTACAGATGAAAAACAGTATAAAAGGAACCTATTCAAAACAGCTTTTTGTTACAACACATAGCCCCTTTTTTGTCAATGCCCTGTCCCCGGAGGAAGTATGGGTGCTGGAAAAAAAGGAAGACGGTTTTTCAACAATTACGAGAGCCTCGGAATTTGAATATGTTAAACAGTTGTGTGATTCTGAGATTGAGCTTGGCGATTTATGGTACAGTAATTATTTTGGATAAATTCAGGAAAACAGGATATGGGAGAATACACATATATTGAGATATTGGTAGAAGATGAATCGGGGAGAATTCTGGTGGAACAGATCATGAATAAGTATGTGAGCAATCATGAGGACATTACATACAGAATCCATGGTTTTAAAGGAATCGGAAGGATTCCCCGGAGAATGGGAAATGTGTCTCAGATTAAGACAAAAAAACTGTTGACGGATCTTCCGATGTATCTGAAAGGTATGGATCTAGCTTTGAAAAATCAGCCTGGGAAAAAGGCAGTTTTTGTAATACTGGACAGTGATGATACGGATTGCGCGGAATTAAAAAGCAGACTGCAAAAGATGTACCAGGAGACAGGAGTGTCCATTCAAGTGTTTTTCTGCATAGCGGTGGAAGAAATGGAAGCATGGTTGCTGGGAGATACCGGTGCGCTGCTTGAGGCATACCCAATGGCCAGAAAGCAGATTTTGCAGAAATATGTCCAGGACAGTATTATTGGAACCTGGGAACTGTTGGCAGATGTGGTTTATAAGGGCGGTCTTCAGACATTGAAACGGAATGCGTCTTCCTATTATGAGATAGGAAAATTCAAATGTGAATGTGCGAAGAAAATTGGAGAGTTATTGGATATCAGAAACAATGATTCTCCAAGTTTTAATTATTTTATTCGGAAACTGGATAGCTTTTGTGTCAGTGATACATAAAGAGGATGAAACATAACAATGAAACCAAAGATTAATCTGCCCAACTGGAAAAATCCCAAAAAGCGCATCCGTGTATCTCTGCTGCTCCTTTATGATATCGCGGTGATTCTTCTGGCAGAGTACGGTGCGCTGCTGATCCGGTTTGAATTTCGGCCGGGGGCCATTAAACCGGAATTTCTGGATGAACTGATCCACTACAGCCCCATCAATATCGTACTGACACTGGTGATTTTTGCACTGTTCAGTCTGTATGACAGCCTGTGGCGGTATGCCAGTGTGACGGAGCTTTTGAATCTGACGCTGGCCTGTATCATTTCTTCCATGACCCAGGTGGTGGGAACGTATATGATGCAGCACCATATGCCCCGTTCCTATTATATTCTCTATCTGCTTCTGCTGTTTCCCATGATGGCCGGCGGAAGGTTTTCCTACCGGCTTCTCAGAATTCTCCGGCAGAAGTTGTACACGGATAATCTCAAACAGCCGATTTACACTATGGTGATCGGGGCCGGTGATGCGGGAACTGTGATTATCCGGGAGATGAAGGCCAGCTACCACCTCAGCAATCAGGTGGTCTGTGCCATCGATGATAATCCGGAAAAAAAGGGAAGAAGGATTCTGGGAGTTCCCATTGTGGGAAACCGGAAGGATATCCCTGCGGCGGTGAAAAAGTATAAGATCCAGGAGATCGTGGTGGCCATTCCCACCATGAAGCCCCGGGATAAAAAGGAACTGCTGGAAATCTGCAAGGATACCGGCTGCAAGCTGCGGCTGCTGCCCGGGGTGTACCAGCTGATCAACGAGGAGGTCAGTGTCTCCAGTCTCCGGGAGGTGGAGATTGAGGATCTTCTGGGGCGGGAGCCGGTGCAGGTGGATCTGGATTCCGTACTTCAGTATGTACAGGGAAAACGGGTGCTGGTAACCGGCGGAGGCGGTTCCATCGGCAGCGAGCTGTGCCGTCAGATTGCCTCTCACCGGCCGGGACTGCTGGTGATTCTGGACATCTATGAGAATGCCGCCTATGATATTCAGCAGGAATTGAAGCATGACTACCCGGATCTGAATCTGGTGGTTCTCATCGCATCTGTACGAAATACCCACCGCATCAACAGTATTTTTGAAAAATACCGTCCGCAGTTGGTATACCACGCGGCGGCTCACAAGCATGTGCCGCTGATGGAGGACAGTCCCAACGAGGCCATTAAAAATAATGTATTTGGCACACTGAACACCGCCAGGGCGGCGGAAGCCAACGGCTGCCAGCGGTTTATCCTGATTTCCACGGATAAGGCGGTAAATCCCACCAACATCATGGGAGCATCCAAACGGATCTGCGAGATGATCATTCAGTGTCTGAATCAGACATCCGTGACAGAGTTCGCGGCAGTACGTTTCGGAAATGTGCTGGGAAGCAACGGCAGCGTCATCCCGCTGTTCAAGAAACAGATTGAGCAGGGTGGTCCGGTGACGGTGACGGACAAGAATATTATCCGGTATTTTATGACGATTCCGGAGGCAGTGTCTTTAGTGCTGCAGGCCGGGGGCGGTGAGATTTTTGTTTTGGATATGGGAGAGCCTGTGCGGATCGATGATCTGGCCCGGAATCTGATCAAGCTGTCGGGACTGCAGCCGGATGTGGATATTCCCATTGTTTATACCGGTCTGCGGCCGGGAGAAAAACTGTATGAAGAACTGCTGATGGACGAAGAGGGACTGAAAAAGACTGCTCATGAAAAGATTTTTATCGGGAAACCCATTGCCTTTGATTCTGAGAAATTTATGGATCAGCTGACTGCCCTGAAACTGGAGGCGTATAAGGATGGAGATCATATACGGGAAGCGGTGGGAAAAATTGTACAGACCTACCGGTATTGAACGGCAGCAGATAAGCAGCGGAAGGACTGCGGAAAGGTAATGCTGCCGCGGACGAAACGGAGAAGGAGAAAGGTCATGAGAAAGGGAAAACGAGCCATGGATCTGCTGTTAGCGGTCCCTGCGCTGATTGTATTGAGTCCATTGTTTGCGGGGCTTAGCCTCTGGATAAAGCTGGATTCACCGGGGCCGGTTTTTTTCCGGCAGAAGCGGGTGGGAATCCACAAAACGTATTTTGAGATTCTCAAGTTCCGCACCATGCGGTCGGATACGCCGAAGGATGTGCCCACGCATCTTTTGAAGGATCCGGAGCAGTACATTACCCGGGCCGGAAAATTTCTGAGGAAAACCAGTCTGGATGAGCTTCCGCAGCTTCTGAATATTGTCCGGGGAGAGATGAGCATTGTGGGACCCCGGCCGGCGCTGTGGAATCAGTATGATCTTCTGAGGGAGCGGGACCGGTATGGCGCCAACGATGTGCTTCCGGGACTGACAGGATGGGCGCAGATCCACGGGCGGGATACATTGTCCATCGCTGAGAAGGCGAAGCTGGACGGTTACTATGTGGAACGCCAGGGATTCCGGATTGATCTGAGGTGTATTTTTCTGACCGTGATTTCCGTTCTGAAGCATGATGGTGTGCAGGAAGGAGGAACCGGTGCCGTTTCCGAAATGGGAGAGAACGGAGGGCGCCGGATAGAAACGGTTGACGGTGACGGATCTGAAAGGAACGATCATTCAGAAAGTCCGGGGGCAGAGGATACAAAAGCATCCCGGAATCGTCCTCTGGTGAGCGTGGTAGTGGCAACGTATCGCCGCCGGGACAGCCTGAAGCGGGCTTTGGTCAGTCTGTTTCGGCAGACCTATGACAACCTGGAAATTCTTCTGGTGGATGATAACGCAGATCCCATCTGGAACCGGAGAATCCGCAGAATCGCCGAAAGCGGCGCGGCAAAAAGCGGCTGTCGGGTGGCGTACATACAAAATGAGAAGAATCTGGGTTCCGCTGCTTCCCGCAACGTGGGAATTCGGGCGGCAAAGGGAAGGTATGTGACTTTCCTGGACGATGATGATGTGTATCTTCCGGACAAAATTAAACGGCAGCTGGAGCCGATGCTGAGGGAACGGGCGGACTATTCCATCACAGACCTGGAACTCTACAGCGAGCAGGGGAAACTGGAAGAGCGGAGAGTGCGCCGTTATCTGGAAAAGGCGGACTGGAAAAACACCGATGCGCTTCTGGCCTGTCATCTGATGTATCACATGACAGGGACGGACACGTTGATGTTTCGGACGGCTTATCTTCGGCAGATCGGCGGTTTTCCGCCCATTGATGTGGGAGATGAGTTTTATCTGATGGAGGAAGCGATCCTGGGAGGCGGCAGGGGAATGTATGTGCCGGGCAGCCAGGTGCGGGCCCTGGTGCATCGGGATACGGAAGGCTTATCCAGCCGTCAGGGAAAGATTGACGGGGAAAACGCGCTGTATGAGAGAAAGAAGGAGTATTTTCCCATGCTGTCTTCCCGTGCGGTCCGTTTCATACGGATGCGCCACCATATGGTGCTGGCTTACGCGCAGCTTCGGCAGAAGCATATGCGGGAGGCATTTCTGGAAGGCGCGAAGGCGGTTTCCAGCGCGCCGGTTTCCTGTGTGGCCATGATTTTTTCCAGACGCCGCGGGAGGTAGCGTATGAAGAAAAAACTGCTGAATTTTATAATGACAGTCTGGGCACGCCTGACATTCCGGGGAACTCCTTCCCCGGAATGCTGGGTGTTTTCTTCTGTCCACAACAGGGCTTTCAACTATAATTCCCGTTATCTTTTCTGCTATGTGAAGGAACATTGTCCCGGGATTCATCCTTATTATGTGACGGAGGATCCCGCCGTGTACAGAGAGCTGGCCGGACGGTACGGGGAGGAATATCTGATTGACACATCCACCCTTGCGGGGATCCGGAAAGTGCTTTCCTGTCAGGTCTGGTTTACTTCCACAGCGCCGCCCCTTTACGGGGTGGGCTTCCGGAAGAAATACCGGATCTACAATCTGTGGCATGGGATTCCGCTGAAAACCATCGGAATGGAGCAGAAAAATCTTTCCCCGGCCACCAGGGCGTACTACCGGTATTTTTTCGCAGATAATTATACGGGGGTTCTCACCACCTCCAGCCGGCTGGCGCCGCTGATGAGCCGCAGCTTTCTGGTGGAGCCGGAGCGGGTCCGTGTCTGGGGACAGCCCCGGTGCGACTGTCTTTTTGAGAAGGTGGATGCCCAAAAGGTTCTGCGGGAAATTTTTCGGGACGAGATACCGGAGAGAAATGGGGAAACGCGTCGGGGGGCGGATGCTGACCAAAAGGCGGATGCGGCGGTTCCCGACTTTGACAAGGCGGTTTTATACGCGCCCACCTTCCGGGATCACGGGGAAACACGGCTGTTTCCGTTCCCGGAGTTTGACGGAGGCGGCAACGGAAGAGAACGGCTGGAAGCGTTTCTCAAGGAACACAGGATGCTTCTGTGCATCCGTATGCACCTGTATGACCGGACAGCCTATGGATGGCTGGCGGAAATGGATCATCCCGGCAGCAGAGTCCGTTTCCTCAATGAGGACCGGGTGGAGGACGTGATGGAGGTGCTGGGCTGTTTTGATCTTCTGATTACGGATTATTCCAGTATTTACCTGGATTTCCTGCTGACGGGACGCCCCATGGTGTTTCTTCCCTATGACCGCGGGGAATATCTGGCGGACCGGGGGCTGAATTTCGATTATGACCAGGTGACGCCGGGGCCAAAGCCGGAGAGCTTTGCGGAGTTTCTCCGCTGGCTTGGTGCCCTGACAGAGGGTGAGGATCCCTGGGCCGAAGAGCGGGCCCGGGTGCGGCGGTTTTTCCATGAGGTGGAAGGACCCTGCTGCGGGAAGATCTGCCGCATGGTGGAAAAAGAGATTGCCGAGATCCGCTGAAGGGAAAGTTTGTCGGTTTTGTAAGATTTGTGTTAAGAAAAATTAAAGGAAATGTTGAATTTTATAGAATACCTGTTGTATAATGAACAGGTAAATATGCGCACATGGATGGAGGTTT
>ERZ1643246.3760-NODE-3760-length-12619-cov-6.718004_pt1 | contig 12619 bp, 13 predicted proteins | sample MGYA00579265_ERZ1643246 | MGnify/ENA primary metagenome ERZ1643246 (study PRJEB29033, sample SAMEA4952261) | chicken gut metagenome | biome: Broiler Chicken; feature: Gastrointestinal Tract; material: Caecum | place: Ireland | collected 2018 | study: Broiler...
CGCAAAGGTGCCTTGATGTATTAACACCGTTTGAATTTCATGAACGGTTATTAGCCGCATAAAAATATTGCCCGGTACAAACCGGGCAACACAAAAATTTTATTTTTTTCATTGTCTACTTGACGGGTAGCACACCACATAACGGACTCTTCTCCTTTTTACTATTCCTCCTCCGGAATCTCCATCTCCTCGCCCAGGGCGTAAGTCTCGATGAGCTCCCAGATTTCATCCCTTCCCTGCTTTGTGACCGCAGAAAACGGGATGATCGGAACGCCTTCGATGACCTTCAGCGTCTCCTCCAGCTGCTTTAACTGCTTTTTCAGCTGACTTCTCTTGATCTTATCCGCCTTGGTGGCGACGATCACCGGCGAAAAGCCATTACTGAGTATCCACCGGTACATCTGAATATCATTGGCCCCCGGTTTATGACGCAGATCAATGAGCAAAAAGACCATGCGCAGCTGGCGGGAAGTGTGCAGATAATTCTCGATCATCGGTCCCCACTTTGCCGCCACTTCCTTTGATACTTTCGCATAACCGTATCCCGGCAGATCCACGATGTACATTTCTTTATTGACATTATAAAAGTTAATAGTCTGGGTCTTTCCCGGCTGACCGGACGTTCTGGCCAGCGATTTCCGGTTGACAAGGGCATTGATCAGGGAAGATTTGCCCACGTTGGATTTGCCCGCAAAAGCCACCTCCGGCAGCTGATTCTCCGGCAGCTTGCTGGTGATACCGCAGACCGTTTCCAGTTCTACATTTTTTATGATCATATGTGTTCTCCTCGCTTTCTCCGCGATTACGGGGAAGGTTTCACTTAATCCACAAACGCTTTTTCAAGCACCTGGGACATGTCTTCCACAAATGTAATTTTAAGACCTTCTGTAATCTCTTTGTCCAGTTCCCGGATATTCCTCCGGTTCTTATCCGGCACCAGCACTTCCTTCATGCCGGCTGCCTTGGCCGCCAGAAGCTTTTCTTTCAGACCTCCGATCGGCAGGACCCGTCCCCGCAGAGTAATCTCTCCCGTCATGGCCAGATCTCCCCGGACTTTCCGTCCGGTGATGGCGGAAAGCATGGCGGTGGTCATAGTGATTCCCGCGGACGGTCCGTCCTTCGGCACAGCTCCCTCAGGAATATGGATATGGATGTCATGCTTCTCAAAAAATTCGCCGTCAATCTCATACTGTCTCGCAATAGAACGAATATAACTCAAACCGATCTGAGCGGACTCTTTCATAACATCTCCCATGCGGCCGGTGAGCGCCAGTTTTCCCTTGCCCGGCATCACATTTACTTCGATGGAAAGCGTGTCCCCGCCGACGCTGGTCCAGGCCAGGCCGCGGACGATGCCCACCTGCGGCTTAGTCGCTTTGTCATCTTCTGAGTAAGGCGCCATTCCCAGCAGGTCTTCCAGGTCTTCCACATGTACTTCCAGCTTATCCTGGCCCTCCAGTATAGCTCTGGCGGCTTTGCGCATGATCCGGCCGATCTTTCTTTCCAGATCCCGGACACCGGCCTCTCTGGTGTAGGAACGGATAATCTCGTAAATCACATCATCAGGGATGTCAATCTGTTTTTTCAAAATACCGTTGGCTTTGCGCTGTTTGCGGATCAGATATTGTTTGGCTATATGAAACTTTTCATTTTCCGTATAACTGGACAATTCAATGATCTCCATACGGTCAAGAAGCGGTCTGGAAATGCGTTCCGGCTCGTTGGCTGTGGCAATGAACAGCACTTCGCTCAGATCCAGCGGCACCTCCAGATAGTGATCCCGGAAATTGACATTCTGTTCGCCATCCAGCACCTCCAGCAGAGCGGAAGCCGTATCTCCCTTATAATCGCTGCTCACTTTATCAATCTCATCCAGAAGCATCAGCGGGTTTCTCACGCCGGCCTGCCGGATACCTTCGGCAATCCGCCCCGGCATGGCTCCCACATAGGTCTTTCTGTGGCCGCGGATTTCGGCTTCATCGTGGACGCCGCCCAGAGAAATGCGGACATACTTCTTATTCAATGCACGGGCAATGGATTTGGCAATGGATGTCTTTCCGGTTCCCGGCGGTCCCACCAGGCAAAGGATCGGCGTCTCCCCTTTTTTCGTCAGAGAACGGACTGCCAGATAATCAAGGATTCTCTCCTTTACCTTTTCCAGACCGTAATGGTCTTCTTCCAGAATGGCCGTGGCCTTTTTGAGATCTTTATTGTCCTTGGAAGCCTTCTTCCATGGCATTTCCAGCATGGTCTCGATATAATTGCGCATGACAATGCTCTCGGAAGCCATAGGCGGCACACTCTTGAAGCGATTGATTTCTTTTCGTATCTTATCCTTCACTTCTTTGGATGCGTGGAGCTTTTCACATTTTTCCAGATATTCATCAGCATCGGAAGAAATGTCTTCCTCTCCCAGTTCCTTGCGGATCACCTTCTGCTGCTCCCGCAGAAGATAATCTTTCTGGTTCTTATCCACATTTTTCTTGACTTTCTCTGTGATCTCATTGCGGATATCACTGATTTCCGACTCTTCCATCAGGATATTCATGAGCATTTCTGACTGACGGACCACGCTGGTCTCCTCGAGAAACTGCTGCTTTCGCTCCAGATCAAACGGAAGTTCTAAAGCCAGTTCGTACATGAGCGGGAGCAGCTTTCCTTTGTCGATGGCAGCCTGGATCTGATTGGTAAGAAATCCCGGATTTTTGTCGATAAATTCGCTGAGCAGGTCGGTGATCAGCCGGAAACGGGCTTTCTCGTCGTTTTCCCCCTCCGGAAATTCTTCGGAATCTATCTGTTCCACGATCACCCACGGGCACGGCTCCACATCCTGAAAATCCAGCACCTTCGCCCGGGCAAGACCTTCCACAAACACCCGTAGGATTCCCTGCCCTGCTTTGACCATCTGCTGAATCCTTGCGATGGTGCCGACCTGATACAGATCATCCTTTGACGGATTCTCCTCCGCCGGATCTTTTTGATTCAATAAAAAAATCAGTTGATTATGATTAACAGCCTCCTCCAGAGCTTTCAGGGATTTGGCCCGGGAAACCTCAAAAAAGGCTGATGTATCCGGATAAATCATCTTCCCCCGAAGCGCAAGCGCCGGGAATGATCGATTCTCCATAAAATTTCCTCCTTTAGAATCATAAAGGGCCGGCACAATAAATGTTTATGCACATCTCCTTGTGTCAGCCCGTTATTTATGATGTTAAGCAATCTCGTTGCCGGTTTTTTTCCTGTGTTTTTTTGTGATGCTCTTCTTGCTGACGGGCTCATCATGATAGGTCAGGATCGGTTCCCCGGTTCCCTCCACCGCCTCCGCGGTAATGGTACAGGTTGCCACCAGCTCGTCAGAAGGAATCGTGTACATCAGATCCATGACCACTGATTCCACAATGGAGCGGAGTCCTCTGGCTCCTGTCTTTCTGGCAATGGCCTTCTCGGCAATGGCCTTCAGAGAGTCCTCGGTAAAGATCAGTTCCACACCATCCAGTTCAAAGAGCTTCTGATATTGTTTCACCAGAGCACTCTTTGGTTCTGTAAGGATACGGATCAGCGCCTCCTCATCCAGCGGCTCCAGAGAAACATTGACAGGCACACGACCGATGAACTCCGGAATCAGACCGAATTTCACAAAGTCTTCCGGCAGTACCTGTTTGAGCAGCTCACCGACATCTTTTTTCTCTTTGCCGGCCACTTCTGCCTGGAAACCGATGGATTTCTTTCCGATCCGGCTCTCGATGATCTTCTCAAGACCATCAAAGGCACCACCGCAGATAAAAAGAATATTGGTCGTATCTATCTGAAGAAACTCCTGATGCGGGTGCTTTCTTCCGCCCTGCGGCGGAACGGAAGCTACGGTTCCCTCAAGAATCTTAAGCAATGCCTGCTGTACTCCCTCGCCGGAAACGTCTCTGGTGATGGATGTATTCTCAGACTTCCTGGTGATCTTGTCAATCTCATCAATATAAATAATACCGGTCTGTGCTCTCTCTATGTCATAGTCGGCAGCCTGAATGAGCTTCAGGAGAATATTCTCCACATCCTCGCCCACATAGCCGGCTTCCGTCAGAGCCGTCGCATCAGCGATGGCAAACGGTACGTTCAAGAGCCTTGCCAGTGTCTGTGCCAGTAAGGTTTTACCAGAACCGGTCGGCCCCAGCATGATGATATTACTCTTTTGTAACTCTATATCGTAACTCTTATCTGTGAGAATCCGTTTATAATGGTTATAAACAGCCACAGACAAGACCTTTTTTGCCTCTTCCTGTCCGATGACATAATCATCCAGAAATGCCTTCATCTCCTTCGGCTTCATCAGGTTGATCTCCTGGGTGTCATCGTTATATTCTTCAAATTCATCTTCCATGATCTCCGCACATACCTCGATGCACTCATCACAGATATATACGCCCTTTGGCCCTGCCACCAGTTTTCTTACCTGGTCCTGGGTCTTATTACAAAAGGAACAACGAAACTGCTTGTTATTGTCCGTTCGTGACGCCATTTATTTCACCTCTTTTACGCTGTCATATAACGGCGTTCCGCCTTCAGCGAAAAACCGCATATTTTTAAGGAAAGGTTACCACAGCAAATATACCGCGGTAACCTTCATATGTCAACTTACTGCGCTTTGCCAGATGCTGTTTTTTGTTTATCCGGTCTGAAAATCCTCAACCGGAAATCATCCGGCAGCCCTACTGTCTCTTGTCCACAACCACATCGATGATACCGTACTCCAGCGCTTCCTGTGCTGTCATGTAGTTATCTCTCTCTGTGTCGGCCTTGATCTTCTCGTAAGTCTGTCCCGTATTCTCTGCGAGAATACGATTTAATTTTTCTTTGGTCTTCAAAATCTGGTCAGCCACAATCTCAATCTCTGTTGCCTGACCCTGTGCGCCGCCCGACGGCTGGTGAATCATGATCTCCGCATTCGGAAGCGCGAGACGCTTGCCCTTGGTTCCTCCTGCCAGCAGGAAGGCGCCCATGCTGGCCGCCATACCCATACAGATGGTGGATACGTCACACTTGATAAACTGCATGGTATCATAGATGGCCATACCCGCGGTAACGGATCCGCCCGGGCTCATGATATACAGATTGATATCTTTATCCGGGTCTTCGGCCTCAAGGAAAAGCATCTGGGAGACAACCAGACTGGCTGTCACATCATTGACTTCTTCTCCCAGAATAATAATTCTGTCTTTTAACAAACGGGAGTAAATATCATAAGATCTCTCCCCGTGACTGGTCTGCTCAATAACATAAGGTACTAAACTCATATTACTACCTCCTGTTCCCTTATTATTCTAGCTGACTTTGAGTGGTCCGCTCTTCTTACTCAGCGTCTCCACCCTCATATTCAAGTTCTTCGGAAGCTTCTGTCACAACAGCCTGTTCTCTGATGAAGTCCACTGCCTTCTGGATGGCAATATCATTTTTCATGTTTTCTTTTTCAGCATCTCCCATGTAAGAAGCGATCTGATCTGCCTCCATCTGGTACATGGATGCCATTCTCTCGAATTCCTTATTCAGGTCTTCGTCTGTAGCTTCAATATTCTCTGCTGCCACAATGGCCTCAAGAACAAGGCTGCTCTGGATTCTTCTTAATGCTTCCGGTTTCATGCTCTCTCTGAAAGTATCCGGATTCTGACCGGTGAACTGCAGATACTGATCAAAGGAAATACCCTGATAGCTTACTCTTTGCTGGAATTCCTGAACCATCTGGTCTACCTGAGATTCCACCATGGCATCCGGGATATCCATTGTCGCATTCTCTACTGCTTTCTCTACCAGTGCGTTTTCCATGGTATTCTTAGCCTGCTCCTCTTTGTCATTGAGAAGTTTAGCCTTGATATCTGCTTTGTATTCTTCCAGAGAATCAAATTCTGTGGTATCCTGTGCGAAATCATCGTCGATCTCCGGCAGCTGTTTCTCAGTGATGCCAAGAATCTTCACATGGAAGTTTGCCGGTTTGCCGGCAAGCTCTGCCGCATGGTACTCCTCAGGGAAGGTAACCTCTACGTCTTTCTCATCGCCAATGTTCAGTCCCACCAGCTGATCTTCGAAGGTATCAATGAAAGAGTGGGAGCCGATTTCCAGCTTCTGGCTCTCTGCAGTACCGCCATCAAACGGAACTCCGTCGATGGTTCCCGCATAATTCAGAGTGATGATGTCGCCCTCTTTGATCGGACGGTCTTCCACTGTGATCTCTCTTGCGTTCTGCTCCTGTGCTTTCTTAAGTTCTGCGTCCACTTCCTCGTCGGTCACTTCCACAGCGTCTTTCTCTACTTCCAGTCCTTTGTACTGTCCCAGAGTTACTTCCGGTTTCACAGCTACGGAAACAGTAAAGATGAAGTTCTCTCCTTTTCCGATCTGTGTCACATCTACTTCCGGACGGGAAACCACGTCAAGCTTGGTCTCCTCCAGAGCGTCTGCGTATGCCTTCGGCATGATCTCATTGGCAGCATCTTCATAGAAGATACCTGCGCCGTATGTCTTCTCGATGATATTCATCGGAACCTTGCCCTTACGGAATCCCGGAAGACTGTAGGAACCTTTCTTTCTATTATATACTTTCTTGCAGGCAGCATCAAATTCAGCAGCGTCCACCTCGATGGTCAGCTTCGCCATATTATGCTCTAAATTTTCAACCTGTACACTCATTACGTTTCCTCCTTAAATCATATGTTCCTTATTTTTAACCAAAACAGGGAACGAGAAATCCAATCCGCCTCTTCCTGTTCAGTTCGGTTTTTGTAAATCTGAAAACACATTTTAGTATTATAGCATGTTCAGAGTGGACTGTCCATAATTTTTTTCGAAAAGACTCCCTGGAACAAGGCTCCCGGGGCTGTTTACAAAAAAGCTCCCGGAAATATCCGGTTATATGACAAAAGCCGCCGCCCCGGTCACAAACCAGAGCGACAGCCTTCTGTCATTTATCTTTTTCCGTATTTTATGATATTTTGTCCGGAATCAGCATGCTTTATTCAGCTGAAATTATTCCTCGCTGCTTCCTGCCATCTGCTGTTCCTGTTTTTTGATCATTTTACGAACCATCTCTCCACCGATGGAACCAGCTTCCTTCGCTGTGATATTACCGTTATAACCCGGTTTTAAATCCACACCGATCTCATTGGCAACTTCCATTTTAAAACGGTCCATTGCGTCCTTCGCTTCCGGTACTTCCACCTGATTGGTTTTGGTATAACTTTTTGCCATTGTATTTTACCTCCATGTTATCTGGAATCATCCGGATGACATTTTAATAAATGTTTTGTTTTTTGCTTTGTCAACAGTTACTCTATTTTAATCGGCATGTGCTTCATCTCTTTTGTGAAGCACATCAAAAGCTTTTGTTTACCGTAAGCCTATTATCTGCAAAAACAAAACAATTATAATGGAAATTTTTGTGGCAAATGAAAACTCGCCCGGAAGTCTTTCTATATCTGATAAAATTTACAAAATAAGATCCGCGATCTCCGACGGCTTCTTCACGAAGACTTTTCCGCCCAGCTCTTCCAGCTTCTCCCGCTCCCGGAAGCCCCATTCACATAAAATGTAATCCATACCGCAGTTCTTCGCCGTGGCCAGATCCACCTCGGAATCTCCCACATAGACCGCATGTTCCGTGGTACTTCCCAGCTGACGCAGCGCCTCCATGACCGTGTCCGGCGCAGGTTTCTTCCGGATGCCTTCACTCTCTTTCTCGCCGATGGCCACCGGAATAATTCCTTTAAAATAAATCTCGCTGAGCTCTTTCACCGCAAAATCTGCCTTGTTGGAGACAATGGCCATCTTGACGCCTTTTTCTTTCAGCAGCTCCAGCAATTCCATGATTCCGTCATAAGGCTTCGTCAGGTCGTTGCAATGGATTCCGTAATGTTCTTTAAAACAAGAAAATACTTTATCAAAATCCGGATTTTCCTGTCCCGAAGGCAGCGCCCGCTGCATGAGCAGCAAAATACCGTTACCCACAAACCGCCGAACCTCGTCTTTCGTCCGGGCCGGATAACCATTGCTCTCCAGGGCATAATTAACGCTGTTTTTCAGATCATCCAGCGTATCCAGCAGAGTGCCGTCCAAATCAAAAACCACTGTATCTTTTTTCTGCATTTTCTTCACCTGTCCCTTTCGTCTTCCGTAATCCTAAGAAGAACCTTTGTATTTTCTCTGGAAACACCCTCCGAATACATTTGCCAGCGAAATTATCTGCGGATCATCTTGCGGGAAATACTCTGGATATCCGTCGCTCCGCACATGGCCATGGTATCCTTTAGCTCCGCAGCCAGCTTCTCGATATACAGCCGCACGCCTTCCTCCTGTCCGCCGTACACCGCCTGCACAAACGGTCTCGCGATGAGTACCGCATCGGCGCCCATGGCCAGCGCCTTAAACACGTCGATACCCGTCCGGATACCGCCGTCCACAAAGATCTTCATGCGGCCTTCGTTCCATTCCACGATCTCCTCCAGCACTTCTGCTGTAGCCGGTGTCTGATCCAGCACTCGGCCGCCGTGATTACTCACCACAATGGCGGATGCCCCGGCCTCGTAGGCTTTCTTGGCGCCTCTCACTGTCATGATTCCCTTGATGATAAACGGACGCTCCGCGTCATGAACGATCAGGGATAAATCTTCCACGGTCTTATTGCCTGCCGGCGGCTCCATATTTTTCAGAAACGGCAGTCCCGCCGCATCAATGTCCATGGCCGCCATCATGGCGCCGCTCTCAAACACCAGATCAAGTTTCTCGTGGATGGTCTCCATATTCCACGGTTTGATGGTCGGGATTCCTCTTCCGTCATTGTCCTTAATGGCCCTGGCAGCCGCCTGAAATACGTTCGGGTCCGTTCCGTCTCCGGTAAAAGCGGCAATACCATACTTGGCACAGGCGGAAACCAGGATCTGATTGTACTCCTCATCATCGTATTTATCCCCATAGTGAAGCCGCATGGCACCCACCGGCCCCGCGAAAAACGGATAAGCAAACTTATTGCCGAACAGCTCAATGCTGGTATCCGGCTCCACGTTTTCTCCAATGGTATCCATATTCACCCGGATCTGCTGCCACTGATCATAATTCCGGATGGCCACATCACCGATTCCCTTGGCTCCCGGCCCCGGAATCTGGTTCTTACAAGCCCGGCCGTTGCACACCGGACAGACCTTACAGTATGGGCCCACCTCAAACCTTGCCTGTTTCATTACTTCTTCGTATGTCATATCTATCCCTCCCGATTGTATATTCTGTCGCGTCGATAATCAAATATTTTTGGCGGCTCGGTGCGCCAGTAACTAATCCATTCAGCTATGCCATCTCTTCCGGACACATAGCTGAACGGTTACCCAATTTACTTGAATTGTATCATATCCTCATGGGGATTTCTATAAGAAATAATCGGCGGGAAACTTGCTCCCTTTTCTTTGTTTATGATATACTGAAAACAGGCCCATTTTCGAACAGGCATTTATTATTATATTGATTTTTTCTTATTGTTTTGTATAAACTATCTTTTACTATTTTATTATATCATCCAGAGAGGAGGATTCATCTATGTCATTTGCTCAGGAACAACTTTACACCCTTGAAGATATCTATTCTCTTCCGGACAACACCCGCGCTGAATTAGTAGACGGGCATATATATTACATGGCTCCTCCATCCCGTAAACACCAACGGCTTTTGCTTTCTTTAAGCCGGGCTATCGCCGATTATATTGATCAAAAAGGCGGCAATTGTGAGATTGACATTGCTCCTTTTGCTGTTTTTCTCAATCAGGATGCAAAGAATTATGTGGAACCAGATATCTGTGTCATCTGCGATAACAATAAACTCACTGATAACGGATGTGTCGGTGCGCCTGACTGGATCATTGAAATTGTTTCGCCCAGCAGCCACCGAATGGACTATTATACTAAACTCTTTAAATACCGCACCGCCGGGGTTCGGGAATATTGGATTGTCGATCCGGACAAAAACCGGATTCTGGTGTATAATTTTGAACAGGAAAATGTAGAAGAACATTCCTTTCACGACATCATAAAGGCTGGCATTTACGACGATTGCTTTATTGATTTTTCTAAATTAAGCTTTCAATTATAATTAAATATAATCAAAAAGCTATAACTTAAAAAGCAGCAAAAAGACCTGCACATTTTCTGAACTGTCCTCCCGATTGTTGGAATTTTATTCCAATTTTTTTAGGGCGGCTCAGAGAATGGAACAGGTCTTTTTTCATCTATATGGTTCTACCATTACATTTTCACCAAGGTATTTTTCATTTTCCGGCCATAATCTCCTATCTCACCTTCACACCCTTCTTTTTTGACCAGTCAGAGTACACGCGAATGGTCTGCCCATTGGAAGATACATTTTTGTAGGTACGAATCCGCACGTAATATTTCTTTCCGCGTTTCAGTTTTTTGATCGTCTTCGTGTTCTTTTTGTTGTTTTTGACAGTCACCGTCTTGACGGCTTTTTTGAATTTTTTGTTTGTGGAGTACTGGATTTCGTAGCCGTCTGTATTTTTCCTCTGCTTTTTCCATTTGACGGTGATTTTCTTTTTGCCGGCCGTCAATTTTTTGATGGAGGTCTCCTTTAAATCAAGGGTTACGGTCACATTTGCGGAGGACAGAACGCTGCCGTCGGTTGGTGAGAGCAGACGGATCGTTGCCGTGCCGATGCCCGCGCCGCGAAGATTGCCGCCGGCGTCCACGGTGCAGACCGCCGGATTGGAGCTTTGGAACAGAAGCGTCCGGTTTGTCACCGGGATTGTTCCGAAGACTCCCGAAAAGGTGAGGGAAGCCGTGCTGCCGCTGCCAAGGTTTATGGTGCTGCTCCCCGGGCTTATGCGGATTGGCGCAACATTCTGGTCAAACGATACTGCCGCAGACGCATTTCCATCCGTGTAATTTCCCCTGTCTGCTTCCTGTGACGTCGCTCCGCTAAAGCACTGCACCCAATAGTATCTGCCATCGACTTCGACTGCGCCGATACCGATGCTGGCATAACCTGTATCAAGGATATTCGCTCTGTGTCCCTCTGAGTTCATCCAGGAGTTCATGACATGGGCCGGGCTGAACTGACCGGCGGCAATGTTTTCTCCCACGGTCAGACTCGATGCCGTAAAACACGCTCTTCCGTCCGGTCTTGTATGAGAATAATATACGGCCGTCTCATACGCCCGCTGCATGGCAGCATCCAGTAATTCCTGATCCATGGTCAAAGCCGGGAGCCCCACCTTTGCCCTTTCCTGATTCACCAGAGAGAGCACCTGCCAGGCATAGCTGTATGACCGATAGCCGGTCACCGTCACCTGTCCACTCTCCGCTGCCCGCACAGGCTTCGCCATAAGAAATGTACCGAAGACTGCCAGGACCAAAACAGCCAGGATTGTAAGTTTTTTCACTACATTTTGTTGTTTCATACAATTTCTCCTTTCTTTTCTCCGACAGCACAAGGACTGCCCTTTTATATTACAGGCGGTTTTTATCTCCCCACTCACACATCCCGTCCAGAATCGGAATCAGAGATTTGCCCCGCTCTGTGAGACTGTATTCTACTTTAGGCGGAATCTGCGGATATTCCTCCCGGTGAACCAGCTTATCCGCTTCCAGTTCTTTCAGCGTTGAACTGAGAGTTTTATAGGATATCCCGCCGATATATTTTTTCATCTCGTTAAAACGGACGACGCCGAACTCCATCAGCGTATAGAGAATCGTCATTTTATATTTCCCGTTGATCAGCGACAGCGTGTAACTGAAACCTGTGCTGCTGAGGCTTTCATTGGAAATGCATCTCTCTCCCATATGTTTTCTCCTTTCTCTTTCACATCGCCCGCACCTGCGGCAGAATACTTACCTTCAGGTAAGTATCTTACTTAATTATAAGTATATATCTCCAATGTAAGTATCGCACCTGAATGTGCGTACTTGTTTTTTGTTTTATTCTTGCTATGATTATAATATCACAGCACTACAAAATCAATCAGGAGGTAAAATGAAATGAGTAAAAAAATCGTTGTAATCACCGGAAGTCCACGAAAAGACGGTAACAGCTTTGCCATGACAGACGCCTTCATCAAAGCTGCCGAAAGCAAGGGACACTCTGTTGTCCGTTTTGACGCCGCCATGATGAATCTGGGCGGATGTCATGCCTGCGAAACCTGTTTCAAAACCGGCAAAGCCTGTTCTTTTGATGATGACTTCAATATCATCGCCCCGGAAATCCTTGATGCCGATGCCGTTGTCCTTACCATGCCGGTTTATTGGTATTCCATTCCGGCACAGATTAAATGTGTCATTGACCGTATCTATTCTTTCTGTGTTGCCGGAAAAGATATCGCCGGAAAGAAATGCGGCCTGATCGCCTGCTGCGAAGAAAACGATGTCACCGTCTTAGACGGCGTCCGGATTCCTGTCGAGCGTTCCGCAGCCCTGCTCAAGTGGGATATGTTCGGTGAAGTTCTCGTTCCGGGTGTGTTAAATGTGGGCGATATTGAAAAGACAGACGGATGTGCCCGGGCCGCTGCGTTGGCAGATAAACTGTGATTACATAGAAATTATAAAGTTTGGAAGTAAACTTCCAGATCTGCCAGGATTGACGCAGCAGA
>ERZ1643246.3763-NODE-3763-length-12612-cov-7.899419_pt1 | contig 12612 bp, 11 predicted proteins | sample MGYA00579265_ERZ1643246 | MGnify/ENA primary metagenome ERZ1643246 (study PRJEB29033, sample SAMEA4952261) | chicken gut metagenome | biome: Broiler Chicken; feature: Gastrointestinal Tract; material: Caecum | place: Ireland | collected 2018 | study: Broiler...
ATTTGTATAGTAGGTTTGATTGGTAATTTATTTTTGACGGAAAGGAAGTACGTTATTTATGGATGCTCTTTTGCAGCAACTAGAAAAAATTTGTCACATTGAAAATACTCAACAAGCTTTGGAAGCGTATCAACAATTAGAGCGAGTCTTGGTTCAGGCTTCTAACGATCAAAAAGCAGAGTTTTATTTACATTATGCTTTTTTTATGTTTCGTTTAGAAAATTATGATCAATGTATGAATTTTTTTGCACAGGCACAAGAATATGGCTTTCCAAAAGAGGAGATTCGTCAAATTGTGTACGAAGCATTTATTGAGCCGAATTTAGAAGAATGTAAAGAAAATTATGAAACAACTATAGAACAGTTGAAGGATAATATTTATATAGATGAAGATGTTTCTTTTGAAGATTTAGACTTGTGGTTTATTCCGACTTTAACCACAAAAAAATATTTTTATAATCGCCTAGAAGAAAAAATTATCAGTATAGATGTTGATGATAAAAGAGCAGTAGAATTGCCAAGAAAAACCAACCCATTTGGTGACTACTTATTCGCAAATGACGGAAATATTTATGAGATAATTTCTTATATTAGAAGAATACCTAATGAGAAAAAATTGTATGTTTACACAGAAAAGATAAAGTATTTATTTTCCTTTTTTCAACTACCTGATATGTCACGTTTTTTATTTTTTATGCAGCAGACCAAAATTTTTGGAAATCAACAGGATGTTGTAAGTTATTTTATAGGATGCAATGCATATTTACCACGAAATTTTATCAGTACAAGTCAAAGTTTTACTAAAAAGGATATAGAGGATTTAATTCATGAAATCCATAATCAACGTATTCATGATTTAACAAGAAAACGGGATAATATTTTATTGACAATCGGAATCCCAAGTTACAATCGGGGTCATCGAGCGTATGAAAGTGTCATACATCATTTACAATCAGAGTATGATGATGAAATTGAGATTGTGGTTTCAAATAACGGTACAGATAATTATACAGCAAAATTTTATGAAAAAATTTCAAAAATAGAAGACGCAAGAATTACCTATTTTTCTTTTGAAAGTAACCAATTTTCTACACTGAATTTTGCTCAAGTTATTAATTTGGCAAAAGGGAAGTTTGTCTTTATGCTGAGTGATGAAGATACTATATTTATTAAAAAACTGGATATTCTATTGCAGGTGATTGTCTCAAACAGAAATTTGTCAATGATTAAAGCATATGGCGATGGTCAACAAAGAATTCAGAGTACAGGATTGGCAAGCCAAGGTGAAGATGCGATTCGACAGTATGGATTTACTGCAAACTATTTATCTGGGAATGTTTTTCGAAGAGATTTACTATTAAAAGTAGAGGCTATTTCTTATGTGAAGGAAAATTATACAAAGAAATTGTGTATAAATTTCTATTCACATATATTCTATGAGTTATTGTTATGTATGTTGGGAGATGTTTATGGAATTAATGCCATTGTAATCCATGAGGGTGCTTCTGAGCAAGAAGAAGATTTTAAAAGTCTATCTAAAGAGGTTATAGAGGAGTATTATATTAATGATTTCCCAAAATTTGCTTTGTATAAGGAACGTTTAAAGCAACATTTGTGTTTTTTATCTGTTTTCCAACAATTTCAAATTTTTTATAAAAACGAGCGAATTTTACGTTTGCTTTATCTTCTACTTTGTGGTAAAACGTTTCATTTAGTCACAATTTCTATTGCTTATTATCATAAGAAAAATAATGATGATATTCAAATGATTTTAAAAGATACATATGAAACTTGCATAATTGGCTTGAAGGAAATATATGAAGTGGAGGATGAAAATTATCATAGGGAGTATAAAGAAATTACAAATTTATATTATAACACCTTAAAAGAATATGGTTATGGAAGATTGGAGGAACAAATTTGAAAGTCGTCATTTTAGCAGGTGGTCTTGGAACACGTATTTCTGAGGAATCTCATCTAAAACCGAAGCCAATGATTGAAATTGGGGGTAAACCCATACTCTGGCATATTATGAAAAGCTATGCGCATTACGGTTATACAGAGTTTATCATTTGTTTGGGATATAAAGGTTATGTTATTAAAGAGTTTTTTTCTGACTATTTCTTACATATGTCAGATGTAACTTTTGATTTGAAAAATAATAAAATGCAAATTCATAATAATACATCTGAGCCTTGGAAGGTCACTTTAATTGATACAGGATTACATACAAGTACAGGTGGACGTGTGAAAAAAATTGAGCCTTATATTGGCAATGAACCGTTTCTGCTTACCTATGGTGACGGAGTGAGTGATGTGAATATTACAGAGGTTGTGAAGTTTCATAAAAAACATGGTAAACTTGCAACGATTACTTCCGTTCAACCGGGAGGAAGATTCGGTGTACTTGATATTGAAGAAGACGATCGAATTCAAAGTTTTCGTGAAAAAAGTAAGGAAGACGGTGGGTGGATCAATGCCGGATTTATGATACTGCAACCGGATGTTTTTTCGTATATTCGAGATGAAAATGAATCATTTGAAGGCTATCCATTGGAAACTCTAGCAAATACAAACCAGCTTATGGCATATCGCCATACTGGATTTTGGCAATGTATGGACACATTGCGGGATAAAAATATTTTAGAGGAACTTTGGGAAAGAGGACAAGCTCCATGGAAACAATGGGTATGAGTCTTGTAAATTTTTATCAAGGAAAAACGGTTCTTGTTACAGGTCATACAGGATTTAAAGGAAGCTGGATTTGTGAAACTTTACATTTGCTTGGTGCAAATGTTGTAGGTTATGCCTTACAACCGAATGATAAAAATAATTTGTATGATTTATTACAGCTGGATCAAAAGCTACAAAGCCATCTTGCACCTATGCAGGATTTCAAACGGTTAAATAAAGTTTTCCAAGAAGTACAGCCAGAAATTGTGTTTCATATGGCGGCACAGCCATTGGTGCGAGAATCGTATAAAAATCCGGTATATACCTATGAAACAAATGTGATGGGAACGGTTCATTTAATGGAATGTGTTCGGTTGAATTCGTGTGTGCGTTCGGTTGTCAATATTACAACGGATAAGGTATATGAAAATAAGGAATGGCAGCGAGGTTATCGAGAAGAAGATCGGTTAAACGGTTATGATCCGTATTCAAATTCCAAATCTTGTTCTGAGCTGGTAACAGATGCCTATCGAAAATCCTTCTTTTCACAGTGTGAAAATTTATCTGTCAGTACAGTTCGTTCTGGAAATGTAATTGGTGGCGGAGATTTTGCAAAAGACCGTATTATTCCAGATTGCTTTCGTGCGGTGCAAAATCAGGAAAAAATTATCTTGCGTTCGCCGTACTCGGTTCGCCCGTATCAGCATGTATTGGAGCCAATTTTTGTGTATTTACGACTTGCAGAACTTCAGCACAGAAATCAGGTATATGCGGGTGCGTATAATGTAGGACCTAATGATTCAGATTGCTTACAGACAAAAGAATTGGTCCAAGCATTTTGTGACCAATGGAATGATTTGAATGATGTTTCTCTAGTATGGGAAGTGACAAAGGAAGCAAATCCTCTACATGAAGCAAATCTTTTACGTTTAGACTGTGATAAAATTAAAAAGGTATTAAATTGGCATCCTGTTTGGGAAATACAAGTTGGAATGAAAAAAACTGTCGAATGGTATGATGCATACAGAAAAAATCAAGATATGTGTAAATTTACTACCCGACAAATTTTGGAATACGTGGAGAATATGAAATATGGAAAATAAAAATCAAGCGCAGGCGAAGGAAGAAATTTTGTCGCTTGTTAAGCAGTATTATCAAAATTATATGCAGCCGAAAAGCTATCAAATCGGGGAAAAAATTTCTTATGCTGGTCGTGTTTTTGATGAAGATGAAATGGTGAATTTGGTTGATAGTAGCCTTGAATTTTGGTTAACTGCAGGGAAATATGCTGATCGGTTTGAAAAAAGTTTAGCAAAGTTTTTACAAGTCCGGTATTGTTTACTTACCAACTCAGGTTCCTCTGCAAATCTCCTTGCATTTTGGGCCTTGACTTCTTCAAAATTAGGAAAGAAACGAATTTGTCGAGGAGATGAAGTCATTACAGTTGCTGCAGGGTTTCCAACAACGGTTGCGCCAATCGTACAATATGGTGCGGTTCCAGTATTTGTTGATGTAACGTTACCACAATATAATATTGATGTGACGTATCTTGAAAAGGCCTATTCTTCAAAGACAAAAGCAGTGATGATTGCACATACATTAGGAAATCCTTTTGATTTAAAGGCTGTCAAAGCTTTTTGTGATAAATATGATTTATGGTTAATTGAGGATAATTGTGATGCACTTGGCAGTCAATATGAACTGGATGGAGAATGGAAATATACAGGAACAATCGGACATATTGGTACTTCTAGCTTTTATCCACCACATCATATGACAATGGGCGAAGGTGGAGCGCTTTATACGAATGATCGGAAGTTGTATCAGATTATTAAGTCTTTTCGTGATTGGGGCAGAGATTGCTGGTGTCCGTCAGGGAAAGATAACACTTGTCAATGTCGTTTCACGCAGCAATTTGGTTCTTTACCGGTTGGATATGACCATAAATATGTATATGCCCATTTTGGCTTTAATTTAAAAGTGACAGATATGCAAGCGGCAATTGGTTATGCACAGCTAAAAAAACTTCCACAATTTATTGAACAACGTAGGGAAAATTGGCTGTTGTTAAAAGAGGGATTAAAAGATCTGCAAGATTTTTTGCTTTTACCTGAACAAGCACCTTATGCAAATCCAAGTTGGTTTGGCTTTTTAATTACCGTAAAGGGGAATTGTCCAGTCACACGAGATGAATTGGTTCAATTTCTGGAAGAAAATCAAATTCAAACAAGAATGTTGTTTGCAGGTAACTTGTTGCGTCATCCATGTATGGAGAATTTGACAGAAACGGAATATCGTGTTGTAGGTAATTTAGAAAATACAGATCAAATTATGAAAGATAGTTTTTGGATTGGTGTATACCCAGGTATGACAGAAGAGATGATTGGGGTTATGGTAGAGAAGATTAGAAAAAGAGTAAAAAAGGGTGATAATATATGGTGAAAAAATGTAAAGCGAGAAAATGTCCAATTTGTAACAGTGAAACAGTTGAATTTATTCGCGAAATAAAGATGACGGTTCCGGAAGAATTTCGTTTACCGAATGGTTATGATGTTGTTTCCTGTGTAGAATGTGGATTTGTATATGCAGATACTACAGCTACAAAAGAAGATTACGATCATTATTATGAGAATTGTAATTGGTATGGTGAAGATGTAAAGGAATATGAGTTCAGCAATTACAAGATTTGTCAAAAGTATTTATCGGAAAATTCAGTCAGGAGGGAGCTTTTAAATATTGGTGTCGGAAATGCTCATTTTGAATTAGAATTGAAAAAAGCAGGATATAAAAATATTCAAGGTTTAGATCCCTCTTTAACAAGTATTAAAATTCTGAAAGAATATGGACTAAAAGGTGTGCAAGGAAGTGTTTATGATGAGGTTCCGGATGATTTAAAGGGAAAATTTGATGTGGTTTTTTTAATGTGTGTTGCCGAACATTTATATCATCCTGATAGAGCAATTTTGAAAATCAAGGAATATTTATGTGAAAATGGGCTTTTGATTATTAATGTGCCAGATTATTCTAGAGTAAATAAAGTTATAACTCCAATAGCGGATCAATTTAATATAGAGCATATTAATTACTTTTCACCCATGTCTTTAAAGAATTTATGTGCAAGTTGTGGTTTAATAAAGATTGATGGAAATAATTTTACTTATTATCATAAACAATTTCCATTACCATTCACTATAGGTGTATTTAAAAAATGCAGTGTAGCCGAAGAAATTTGTAAGGATAATGAGACTGCTTTGGCTGTTAAAGAATATTTGTCTTGTCAAGAAGATGACTTAAAAGAAATTTAAGAAAAAATTAATTTAATTATACAAAAAGGCAAAGATGTTATTGTGTGGGGCACAGGTGCTTTCACAATGAATTTATTAACTACAACAAATCTTGGAAAGTGTAATATAAAATGTTTTGTAGATAATAATAGCAGTAAAATTGATAAAATGTTTTTTGATAAAACAATTAAAGCTCCCAATGTTCTTTATAAGAATCAAAATGCAGATGCAATTATTATTGTATGCTCGATGTTGCATTCTAATAATATTATTGAACAAATAACAAGTATGGGATTGAAAAATGAGGTTTTATCGTTTACATAAATAAAAATATGGAGGCTGTGAAGAATTGGTTTGAAAATTTTAATTTTAGGCTCATCAGGTTTTATTGGGAAAAATATACAAGAATATTTTGAAGATAAGTATGAAATTGTTGCACCTAGTCATCAAGAGCTAGATGTATTGGACGAAAATGCAATATTTCAATGTCTTTCTAAAGGAAATTTTGATATTGTTATCAATGCACTGGATGTAAGAGATGGTTCGATTGATTATTTTGAAAAGCGTTTGCGTATGTTTACCAATCTGGCAACCCATCATAATTTGTATGGAAAGATGCTTTATTTTGGAAGTGGCGCAGAATATGGCAAGCAGAAAGATATCGTACAGGTTTCTGAGGACGATTTGGGTCAAGTGATTCCTTCGGATACTTATGGACTTTGCATGTATACAATGCAGCAATTGGCAAGTCAACTCCCGAATGTATATAACTTCCGTTTATTCGGAATTTTCGGTAAATATGAAATTTGGCAGCGTAGATTTATTTCAAATGCAATTTGTAAAGCCATATACGGATTTCCGATTACCATTCGTCAAAATACGAAATTTGATTATTTATTCATTGATGATTTGTGTAAAATGGTTGCTTATTTTATAGAAAATAAGATGAAATATCAAAACTATAATGCAACATCAGGTCGAATATATGAGCTATATGAGTTGGCGCAAATTGTGAAAGAAATAGTAGGACTGGATTATTCGATTTTTGTGGAAAAAGACGGATATGGATTGGAGTACACATCAAGAAATGATAGAATAATGAGTGAATGTAAAATTGGAATTCAAGATATATCTGCATCTATTACAAGTTTATCAGACTGGTACCAATCTAATAAAAAAATTTTAATTAAGATGGAATTGTTATATTAACCATTTGGAAAGAAGGAGTTACACATGGATAAAAATGAACCAACTATTGAATCTTCTTTAAGTAAAGAAAGAAGTATTTTGCATGAGGTTTTACCGTTAGATACACCTTATGTTGTGGGAATTTATGTAGGAGATTTATGTAATTTTAAATGTAGTTATTGTGCACAATCTATGTCAAAGGATAATCCGGAATATCAACATTTGATCAAGGCATTTATGAAATATGATGATTTTGTTATATATGCTAATGAGTTGACAAAATTTCCTGGTAAAATTAAGACATTGCTTTTTACTAGCATAGGTGAACCAACGTTAAATAAAGATCTTCCTAAGATGATTCAATATATTTCAAATTTGGATGTTGCAAATGAAATTAAATTAATTACAAATGGCTCGACTTTAAATGAAAAATTATCAAAAGAATTAATTGATGCAGGTCTTACACAAATTTTAATCTCTATACAAGGGGTGACTACAGAAAGTTATAAAAAAGTTTGTCAATATGATATGGATATAAATAAGTTAGTTAAGAATATAAGATTTTTTTATGATTATTCAGTCAGCGGGGGGGAAGTGCCATATTCATATAAAGACAGTAGATGTAGCATTAAAATCTAAAGAAGATGAGGAAATGTTTTATCAACTTTTCGGAGGAATTTGTGATTCCATTCATATTGATGCAATTATTCCTGCATTTTTAGGTGTTGATTACACGGGTATGGTGAGTGGGAATAAAGTTAAAGATACATCTTCTACAATGTCAGATGTAGTTATTTGCCCGACACCATTTTATATGATTAATATTCAGCCAAATGGAAATATTGTTCCATGCTGTATCTCACATCAACCAATCGTGTATGGAAATGCTAAGGATTTGTCAGTAGTGGATGCTTGGAAGTCAAATAAAAAGAAGAACTTTTTAAGGATGCAGCTTATGAAAAGAAGATATGACCATCCAGTTTGTAAAAGATGTGAGCAACCTTGCTATTCTTCGAGTTCGGAAGATATTCTTGATGAATTTGCGGATGAATTATTGAAAAAATTCACTTAATAATTATATATAATTATTAAACAAAAAAAGATATTATTTTAAAGAAAGGACAAAGGTATGGATATATTAGAGAATAAGCTAATATTAAATGGTGAATCTACAAATCTTGAACTGTTTTTAGAACGCTATCAAAATACTTCTCCTGTGCGTGTTATTATTTTTGGTGCGGGAGATCAAGGGTTTCTCGCTTTAAAATTGCTAAAAGAAAATGGTGTTGAGATCTATGCATTTTGTGATAATGATCCGAATAAGCAAGGTACAACAATTAAAGAGTTACCAGTATTGGCTCCAAATGAGTTAAAACATATGGAACAAGAAGTATTTGTAATTATAAATGACAGCTTTTATAAAGAAAAACAAGAGCAGATTAAGCAGTTGAATATGTCACATATTCATACATTTCGTTTTGATGTATTTAACCCGTTGTTTAAAGGGTTTACAAAAAAATATGTACTTGATCATTTAAAGATGTTTGAAAAAAGCTATCAGTTGCTTGAAGATGAGGAGTCAAGAAATGTATTTTGTGGTGTGTTAAATAGTGTGTTAACAGGTGATTTGTCTTATTATGAGGAGGTGATGACTTCAACACAGCAGTATTTTTTAAAAAATTTAATTCCTAAATTAGAGAACCATATTTTCGTGGACATAGGTGCATATAACGGTGATACAATAGAACAGTTTTTAGAATTTACAGATGGAAAGTATGAACGAATTTATGCATTTGAACCCATTCATTCTTCAGCAGAGCTTATTAAAGAAAATCTTAAGGGGTTACCAAATTTTGAATTATATGAAGTAGCTGCTTCAAATAAAAAGGATAAATGCGCATATTATTGTAATGATTATGGTGAATTAACAATGGCAACAACCATTCAGAGCCAAGGTGCAAATGATGATATACAATATTTTTATACAGACACCATTGATAAAGTAATTAATGGGAAACGAGTAACATTTATGAAAATGGACATAGAAGGTAGTGAATTAGAGGCATTACAAGGTGCGTCTGAAACAATAAAGACCAATCATCCTTATTTAGCAATTTGTGTATATCATAAAAAAGAAGATTTCATTGATATTATTCAATATATTAAACAACTTGTTCCGGATTATAAATTGTATCTGCGACATCATTCAATTACACCAAGTGATACCGTTTTATATTGTATATAGTATGATAATGATACTTTAGGAGGAAATGTATAATGAAACAAGAAACGAAAATGAAAGCAGAGTTTAAGCCGGTTTTTAATGCAAATAGAGTCAATTTACATGAGGTGTTACCATTGGATACACCCTATGTAGTAGGTATATGTCCATCACAAATGTGTAATATTGGATGTAAGTATTGCGTGCATTCTTTAGGAAAAAATGGACTAGAGCAAAAAGGATTCTCATATAAACATATTGATTGGAATATTTTTTTGAAAGTTGTGGAGCAATTGAAAGAATTTCCTAGAAAAATTAAATCAATCAGTATGTGTGGTCAAGGCGAACCTTTGGCTAATCCTCGTTTTCCAGAAATGGTTAAAATTGTAAAGGAAGCTGAGGTTGCTGAAGATATTTCTTTTATTACCAATGCAATTTTATTAAATCCTAAAAAAGGAAAAGAGATTATTGATGCCGGATTGGATCGTATTTTTATTTCTTTACAAGGGCTAACAGCGCAAAAATATGAGGAAGTTTGTGGTGCAAAGATTAATTTTGAGAAGTATGTTGAAAATTTAAGGGAGTTTTATGAGTATAGTCGTGGAAAATGTCAAGTAAATATTAAAATTGCAGATATCGCATTAGAAGAAGGGGAAAAAGAAAAGTTTTTTGAAATGTTTGGTAATATTTGTGATACGATTCATATTGAAACAATTAAACCTTTATATGCAGATGTAGACTATACTAATATTTTAGGAGAAAATAAGTCAAATATGACTACAAGTCGATTTGGGCGACCACATGTTAAACAGAGTGCATGTTATTTAAGCTTTTATATGCTGACGATTGATCCGGATGGAGGAATTCGCCCCTGTGGTGCTCCGTTTGATCCTTGTTATAGGGAACTTGGAAATGTACAAACAACTACGCTGCTAAAAGCTTGGAATAGTAGAGCTTATCATCAATTTTGCATAAATATGTTGGAAGGTAAGCGCTTTGAAAATCCTGTTTGCAAAGATTGTGATTATCCTAACGATGTTCCGTATGAGGGAGATGAAATCGATCCCTATGTTGATTTGTTGTTGCCAAAATATAAAGAACTTATTAAGTAGTAGTGTTTTAAAGAAATAGAAGATTGAAGTAATTGTTATGAGGTTTTAATTTATGAAACTATCAGATTATGTAATTTATTATCTAGAACAAATCGGAGTAAGAGATGTATTTTTACTTTCAGGCGGAGGTATGATGCATCTTTTAGATTCCGTTTCTAGAAGTGAACAAATTTCGACTTACTATAATTTAAATGAACAAGCAACATCAATTTGTGCCGATGCTTACGGGCAATACACAAACCATTTAGGTGTTTGTATGGTAACAACAGGACCAGGAGCAACGAATGCAATTACCGGAGTTGTTTCTGCTTTTCAAGACAGCACACCAATGCTGGTAATTTCTGGACAAGTTAAAACAACAGAGCTTGCTCCAGAAGGTGTGCGTGTGAAAGGTCTACAAGAAGTACAAATTACAAAATTGGTGAAAGACGTTACAAAATATGCAGTTACAGTAATGAATAAAGAAGATATTCGTTATCATTTAGAGAAAGCCATACATTTGGCAACGACAGGAAGAAAAGGACCAGTATGGATTGATATTCCTTTAGATATTCAAGCAGCAGAGATTATTCCAGAGCAATTAAAAGGATTTCAAGCTAGAAAACAAAATTGGAAAATTTCTGGTGACATGCTTCACAATATAAAATATCACTTGATGCAGGCTAAAAGACCGTTAATTTTATATGGACAAGGTGTTTTATCAAGTGGAGCCAAGAAAGAAGCCCTTCGTTTGACAGAAAATTTAAATATTCCTTTTACATTAAATTGGCGAGCAAAAGGTCTTGCAGATGAAGATCATTCTCTATTTTTTGGATTTCCGGGTTCCCCCGCTCCGAGATATTCAAATTTTATTTTACAAAATGCAGATTTTTTATTGGTAGTTGGCAGTCGTTTAAATGCAGCAATTACAGCTTTTAATCCGGAAAATTTTGCAAAGCATGCGAAAAAATTTGTTGTAGATATAGATAAGAATGAATTGGATTTATTAGATGAAGCTTTGTTTGAAACTGTGCATTGTGATGCAAAGATTTTTTTAAAGCAATTCTTACAGGAAGTAGAAAATCAATATCGATTTGAAAATGAAAAATGGATAAATTTTTGTTCTCAAATGAAGCAGAAGTATCCGGTTTATCAAGAAAGAATGTCTTTTGATGCTAAAGGAATTTATGGTTTTGATTTTTCCGAAGTATTGTCACGTTTATCTGATGATTCTGATGTATTTGTAGTGAGTCCGACAGGGCGTGTGTTTACATCATCTGTTTTAGGGATTCATTTGAAAGGAAATCAGCAAATTGTTGTTCCGAGTGGTTTGGGTTCAATGGGATATGGATTACCATCAGTTATTGGGGTTTGTGTTGCCAGCAAAAAGAGAAGAACCATTATTTTTGAAGGAGACGGAAGTCTTCAACATAATTTACAAGAATTACAATTGTTAAAGACATATCAATTACCGATTAAGCTGTTTATTTATAATAATAGTGGATACTCCTCGATTTACAGTATGCAAAATAATCATTTTAAAGGGAATTTGGCAGGTTGTACAGAAAATAGTGGAGTTGCATTGCCAGAATTAGAAAGAATTGCTAAAATGTATGATTTAAACTATGTCAAAATTTCCTCAAATAATGAATTAACAGAAGGAATCACAAAGGTTTTATCTGATGCATTCCCTACGATTTGTGAGGTAGTGGGTGATATTCGATTTGAAGAAATTCCAAGGGCACAAACCAAAGTAAATCCAGATGGAACGCTCAGTTCATCTTCATTAGAAGAACTGTATCCTTTTATTGGGTACATAGAAAAATATTTGTAAATGTATATCATATATTGCATAGGATAATATATTGGGCTGATAATATAAGGAGTCAGCCCTTATTTTTATTCGAAAAAAATATGGATTTGTCGATAATAGTATTATAGATGATTTGTAATTGTGTAAAATAATGGTTATACACTATAAGAAAGGGAGATATTTATCATGTTAAATGATTCAACAATACTGATTACTGGCGGTACAGGTTCGTTTGGTAAAAAGTGTATAGAAATGATTTTTCAGCATTTTTCACCAAGAAAAGTCATTGTTTTTTCTCGAGATGAATTTAAACAATCTGAGATGAAAATATTATTTCAAAAG
>ERZ1643246.3764-NODE-3764-length-12611-cov-16.494903_pt1 | contig 12611 bp, 15 predicted proteins | sample MGYA00579265_ERZ1643246 | MGnify/ENA primary metagenome ERZ1643246 (study PRJEB29033, sample SAMEA4952261) | chicken gut metagenome | biome: Broiler Chicken; feature: Gastrointestinal Tract; material: Caecum | place: Ireland | collected 2018 | study: Broiler...
ATTATGACGAGGAAGAAATTGAAAAAATTTTCCTGGCTGAACATCCTGAAAGACAAAAGCTGATTAAGCCGGTTGAACCTGTCTGGGAACAGCAATTGAGCAAGTGGGCTGCTGAGGATTACAAGAGAAAAAAATTTCAGGAAGATTTGCCTGTTATATTAACCGAGAAGGGGGAGCGCGTGCGCTCAAAATCAGAAAAAATCCTTGCGGACTATTTTTACCGGAACGGAATTATATACAAATATGAATGTCCCTTGCATTTAGAACGTTTTGGCACAGTTCATCCGGATTTCACTTTCCTTTCCAGAAAGACAAAACAGGAAATTTACTGGGAACATGACGGCAGAATGGATGACCCGGTATATGCGCAGAATGCAGTAAGAAAAATACAGGCATATGAAGGAAATGGCATTTATCCTGGAGAGCGTCTGATACTTACATTTGAGACAGGGAAAATTGTCCTGAACACCAGAACGATAGAAAGACTTGTTTACAGATATTTACTGTAGCTCACAGGAGACGAAGAATATGCAATAAATTTTTCCTATATTCTATTGAAAAAACTGCCTTCCCAGTGTATGATTAAATCATAAGTAGTAAGTAATAAGTAGCAAGTAATTTGCAGCAGGTATAACTGATGGAATCGGATAGCTGCATAAACGAGAGGAGGGTACGATTATGAAGGATTTAGTTTTATCTCAACAGTATGCGATCATTGCGCTGGACGGGCAGGAAAGCCTGCATCCTTCCCTGTCAAAGAGCGCTGCAGTACGCGGGATCGCGGCGGCGAAAGTATTGGAAGAAGTTATCGATACAGATGAAGAGTGTGAGACTCCAGATTTTATTTCCGGTGTGAACAAGGCTGTGGAGGCGGCAAAAAGTCTTAAGAAAAAAGAGGCAAAGCAGCTGGAAAAAGAAATGGCTGATATGCTGGAAGCGGACGGAGTGATGGAAGTGGTTCCCGATATTCTTGGCTGTGATATGGATTACTATACCGCCGGGGTAGAACTGAAGGCATACCGCAGTGAAGAAAACACTTATCTGGGAGTCAGGGAGGGAATCCGGGCTGAGATTCTGGAAGACGGACCTGTAACCGCAGAGTGCGCTGTCTTGCTGTGGCTTTTCCGTGAGAGCGGCTGCATTCATGATCTGTTTTCGGTGTCGGAGCAGGAGAAAGTACAGGCGAGGATGACAGAGGCAGCTTCAGAGGATGAGAACTTCCGTGCCCTGTGGCAGGCAGAATTTCACAGCGCGGTTGAAAGTTTTGCGGGGCGTTTTCTGAGAGCAAAGCATAACTTGTTTAAAAATCCTTATTTGGAAGGCGTGAATCTGCTTTTTCCGTATCTGGAACGGCGGAAATCAATTTTCATAGACTTCGTGATCCTCGGAACGAATGTAAAAGAACGCAGGATGGCAGTGATGGAACATCTGACAAAGATGGGGCATTATGTTGAAGAGGTTAAGTCAGGAAGCGAGACGCTGTTAAAAGTTGATAATGCTTATTACCGCATATTCCCTATGACGAAACGAGCGTATAAAGTGCCGATTCAGGGGGCTAATCTGGTCCCGGTATACTGGTAAGAAGAAAAGGTGAGCCTGATGTCGAGACAGAGAAGTATGGAGACAATTGAACATTCGGAATATGTAACCATCGGAGAACTGGTGAGACTGACCGGGGTGCGGTACAGTACGTTGAAGTTTTATACCGAAGAAGGCATGCTGCCATTCGAACAGGCGGAGGAGAACCTGACGAGACGGTACCGCAGGGTAGAAAGCATAGAGCGGATTACTTATATCAGACAATTGCGGGACAGGAAAATGACGATTCCCGAAATAAAAAAACTCCTGGAACAGGACGGAGAAATCGAAGAAAACTGTCAGGATAAATAAACAAAAACATATGAAATACAATGCCCGGGCGCTGAATCATCGAGACAGTACCCGGGCATCGATATATCCGGGAAGTCAGGATTAATCCAGGATATCTCCGTCTATAGAGATGGTGACCACCTGCCACGGGATAAATTTCCCGCTGTTCTGCAGAGCAGTTTTTGCTGCTGCCTCTAACCCGCCGCAGCAGGGAACTTCCATGCGTACAATGGTCACGCTTTTAATATCGTTATTTTTGATTATCTGAGTCAGCTTTTCGCTGTAGTCGATACTATCCAGTTTGGGACAGCCGATCAGTGTGATTTTCCCCTTCATAAATTCTTGATGAAGATTCGCGTAGGCAAAAGCTGTACAGTCGGCGGCGATCAACAGCTTTGCTCCGTCAAAATAAGGCGCATTGACAGGAACTAATTTAATCTGGCAGGGCCACTGTCCTAATTGAGAAGCGGCGTGCTCTACAGACGGCAGTGCATTTGAAGCATGGTCAGTACGTTCAAATCGCTGCATCCGGCTGCCGGGACAGCCGGTATGCTGAACTGTGTTCTGCGCACCTGTCTCCGCATTCTTCTTCATATTTTCCTTCACGGCTTTTTCATCATATGCCGCAGCCTCACGCTCTACAAAAGTAATGGCGCCGGTGGGGCAGGCCGGCAAACAGTCGCCCAGTCCGTCGCAGTAATCATCCCGCAGCAGCCGGGCTTTTCCGTTTACCATGCCGATGGCACCTTCGTGACAGGCTGAAGCACAGGCGCCGCAGCCGTTGCATTTTTCTTCGTTTATCTGAATAATTCTACGGATCATTAAAATCAACTTCCTTTCATTTTTCTGTATTTAGAATACAATAGTCTATTTTTAAAATCTGTTGTATTAACAACCAAAATGTTTTACGTCTTTACTAATTTTCAGGGAGAAAGTACAATGAGATCAGTAAACGCGTATAAGGGGGATAATTATGGAAGGAATGAAACCTGTAAAAATTTATTCATGTGCCGACCGCGTGGACGCGGACATGATCACGGAGACGCTCAATGACCGTGGGATTCCGGCTTATTCTGAGTCTAAGGGCAGCGGAGATTATATGAATATTTACATGGGGACATCAATATTCGGAAATGACATTTATGTGAATGAAAAGGACGCGGACAGGGCAAAAGAGATTATCGAGGCTCTGACCGTTCCTCTTGAAGATGGAACGGCTGCGGGAGATGCAGACATTCCTGACCGCTCCTCGGATAAAAGGTTCCGTGTTATGCGGATCATTTCACTGATCGCAGCTGTGCTGATGATGATCGGGGCGGTGTTGCCGTCTTGTGTAAATATTTTGTTTGGATGAATTTGTCGGTTCTGGAATACGATTTGCAAGAGAAATTTATGATTTTAAAGAATAAGCTGTAAAAAAGTGAGCGAAGTGTAATGGTTGACATTTTGCTTGCATTCGTTCATATCATCGGTATCCCGCTGACAGGCACGGGCGTAAATCAGGCGAGAAGTCTCGGACCGGCACTTCTTGCAGGCGGCGAAGCACTCTCTCAGGCATGGATATTTATTGTAGGACCGCTTGTCGGCGCGGCGATCGCAGCTCTGATCTGGATGTTCTTAAACGCAGAGAACGAGAACTGATTATTACCTGCAGGTAGCATACACCAACCTCCGGAAATCTTGTCGGGGACGACAAGGAAGATTAATAAAAATCAAGAACTTATAGCGAAAAGTCTTACATAAATGATAAAATTGTGTTAAAATATATCATAGTGAGACCATTGAAAGGCCGTTACAGCGTTGTATCGGTCTTTCTTTGACTATACTTTGAGGAAAACGGCAAAACTTACATGTAATACAAGAAGAAGGAGGAATTGGATGCTCAGCAGAGGAGATGCGGTAGTCTATAAGTGCAGGGGCCTGTATAAGGTGGAAGATATTGGAACGCTTGATTTTTCTTTTGTGGACAACAGCAAACAGTACTATACACTTCAGTCTGTGGAAGATGCAGGGGATAAGGCGTATGTTCCGGCGGATGACGAGACAAATATCCGGCGCCCGGTGAGCCGGGACGAGGCGCTTGATCTTATCAGGCGGATGCCACAGATTGAAGTGCTCCAGGTGAAAAATGAAAAGTTCCGTGAGCAGGAATACAAGGAATGTATTTCTGATTTCTGCCCGGAAAACTGGGTGAAAGTTCTGAAAACGACCTACAAAAGGACGAAGAGCAGAGGAAGTGTTACGAGTCTTGACCGAAAGTATCAGATGCTTCTTGAACATGCACTGTACAGTGAATTTGCTTTTGCCCTGGGCATTCCTGCTTCGGAGATGCAGAGCTTTATTGCAAGTCATGTGGAACCGGAATCCGGGAATAAGGCGTGATGAACCATTGAGCTGCATCTTGCGTAAATGGCAGGTGCATGATATACTTCTCCTGATAATATTTTGTTAGGAGGAGTTATTTTTTATGGACGCGGACCCTGCGGGGAACACTATTATTTTTGACTTGTTACTGTTGTTGTTTTTCACTTTGATGAATGCTTACTTTGCCGGAGCCGAGATGGCGGTCGTATCTGTCAATAAGAACAGAATACGGAGTCTTGCAGAAGAGGGCAATAAAAAGGCAAAGGTGATCGAGGGGCTGTTCGAGGACTCGACGAAGTTCCTTTCTACGATCCAGGTGGCGATCACATTTGCCGGATTTTACTCATCGGCATCTGCAGCGGCGAGCATTTCACCGGTGCTGGCAGAATGGCTGCACGGAGCAGGTATTCTTTACAGTTCGCAGATTGCACATAACGGTGTGACTCTGGTGCTCATGTTCTTTAACCTTGTATTCGGAGAGCTGGTGCCAAAGAGGATCGCACTTCAGAAAGCAGAGGCATTCAGCATGCTGACTGTCATGCCTATCCATTATATTTCGATCATACTGTCACCGTTTATCAGGCTGCTTTCTTTTTCAACAAAGCTGGTGCTCAGGATCCTTCGCATGAAGACGGAGGATCAGGAAGAGGCTGTCACGGAAGAGGAAATAAAGGCTCTTCTCAAGATGGGAAATGAGAGCGGAACATTTGACGATGATGAGCGTGAGATGATCGATTCTGTATTTGCATTCGATGACAGAACAGCCAGAGAGATCATGGTTCCGAGACGTGATGTGGTCACCATCGATATTAACGAACCATTCGAGGAACTGATCGATGAGATCCTTGAGACAAGGCATAACAGGATACCGGTCTATGAGGAGAATATAGATAATATCATCGGAGTACTCCATGTCAAGGATGTAATGATCGAATTGCGGAAGAACAGTCTCGAGCAGATGAACATCAGAGAGATGCTGCACGAACCGTTTTTTGTGCCTGAGACAAAAGAGGCTGATGAACTTTTCCGTACCATGCAGGAGGCAAGACACCATATGGCGATCCTGGTGGATGAATACGGTGGGTTCTCGGGTATTGTTACGATCGAGGATCTGGTGGAGGAGATCATGGGCGACATTAATGAAGAATATGAAGAAGTCGTTCCGGAGATCGAGGCCGTCAGTGAAAATGAATATCGTCTGGACGGAGGAATCCTGATCGATGATCTCAACGAGGAACTTGGCCTGAAGCTGGAGACGGAGAACTATGATACTCTTTCCGGATATCTGATCGAGAAGCTGGGCCATATTCCGGGAAAGGATGACAGAGATGTGATCGAGGAGGAAAATCTGGTCTTTACCGTAGAGGAAGTCAAAGATAACCGGATCACAAGAGTCAGGATGAAGATCGAGCCTGTCGCTGAGACAGAGGAGGACGATGAAGAACGCGGCGGAAAGAAGAAACAGCGGCGTGCGTCCGAGGAGGAAGAAGAGAAAGATTGAAAGGAGATGCAGTGAGATGAAGATGCTGTCAATTGAGGAGGAGCTTAAGAATAATTCTTATCCCGGAAGAGGGATCATCATCGGGAAGACACCGGATGGGAAGAAAGCTGTCACAGCCTATTTTATCATGGGGCGAAGTGAGAACAGCAGGAACCGTATATTTGTAGAGGACGGGGAGGGGATCCGCACGCAGGCGTTTGATCTGTCAAAGCTGACTGACCCGAGCCTGATCATCTATGCGCCGGTCAGAGTACTGGGCAATAAGACAATCGTGACGAACGGTGATCAGACGGACACGATCTATGAGGGGATGGACAAACAGCTCACATTTGAACAGACTCTTCGCTCAAGAGAGTTTGAGCCTGACGGACCGAACTATACACCACGCATTTCCGGAATCATGCATATAGAGAATGGTACCTATAACTATGCAATGTCTATCTTAAAGAGCAATAACGGAAGTCCGGAGAGCTGCAACCGCTATACGTTTGCTTATGAGAATCCGGCAGCGGGCGAGGGACATTTTATTCACACATATATGTGTGACGGCAATCCGCTCCCGAGCTTTGAGGGCGAACCGAAGCTTATCGGCATACCGGATGATATGGAAGCGTTTACGGATCTTCTGTGGAACAGCTTAAACGAGGACAACAAAGTTTCACTTTTTGTCCGCTATATCGATATTGAGACAGGAAACTATGAGACAAAGATCGTAAATAAGAATCAGTAATCGTGATAAATCGTAAAGGAGCGGATAAGAAGATGAAAGAATTAGAACTGAAATATGGATGTAACCCGAACCAGAAACCATCAAAGATCTACATGAGCGATGGAAGTGACCTGCCGATCACAGTGTTGTGCGGACGTCCCGGATATATAAATTTCCTCGATGCGTTCAACGGCTGGCAGCTTGTATCTGAGCTCAAGAAGGCGACCGGACTTCCGGCGGCTACGTCATTTAAGCATGTTTCTCCGGCCGGTGCGGCAGTAGGGCTTCCGCTGACAGAAACTCTTGCGAAGATTTACTGGGTGGATGATCTGGGAGAGCTCTCTCCGCTTGCCAGTGCATATGCGAGGGCGAGAGGTGCGGACCGCATGTCTTCGTTCGGAGACTTTATCGCACTCTCTGATGTCTGTGACGTAGATACTGCAAGACTCATCAAGAGAGAAGTATCCGATGGTGTGATCGCACCGGGATACGAGCCGGAAGCGCTGGAACTTTTAAAACAGAAGAAAAAAGGAAATTACAACATTATCCAGATTGATCCGGACTATGTACCGGCTCCGCTGGAGCACAAGGAAGTGTACGGCATCACATTTGAGCAGGGAAGGAATGAACTCAATATTGACAAAGATTTCTTCTCTAATGTGGTAACAGATAACAAAGAGCTCACAGATGCGGCGAAGATGGATCTGGCAATCTCTATGATCACGCTGAAATATACCCAGTCCAACTCTGTCTGCTATGTAAAGGACGGACAGGCAATCGGTATCGGTGCAGGACAGCAGTCCCGTATCCACTGTACACGTCTGGCAGGCCAGAAAGCAGACAACTGGTGGCTCAGACAGTGCCCGAAAGTAATGGAGCTGCCGTTTAAAGACGGCATCAAGCGTGCGGACAGGGACAATGCTATTGATCTGTACATTGGAGAGGAATATATGGACGTGCTTGCAGATGGCGCATGGGAAAATATCTTCACAGAGAAACCGGAAGTATTTACCCGTGAGGAAAAGAGGGCATGGCTTGACAAACTGACAGATGTATCTCTCGGCTCTGATGCATTTTTCCCGTTCGGAGACAACATTGAACGCGCACATAAGAGCGGCGTGAAATATATCGCACAGCCGGGCGGTTCGGTGAGAGATGACAATGTCATTGCCACATGCAATAAGTACGGCATGGTCATGGCGTTTACAGGTATCCGCCTGTTCCATCACTAATTGAAACTGCCGTGCAGAAGAAAGGGGATGTCTTTATGATATTGGAGACGAGAAGCCCTGAAGAGACATTTAATGTAGGAAGAAAACTTGGAGAACACGCGATTCCCGGGCAGGTATTTACCCTGACCGGGGATCTTGGCGTGGGGAAAACAGTATTTACGCAGGGGCTGGCAAAAGGGCTTGGGATAGAAGAACCGGTCAACAGTCCTACATTTACGATCGTACAGGTATATGAAGGAGGAAGGCTTCCTTTCTATCATTTTGACGTGTACCGGATCGGTGATGTAGAAGAGATGGAAGAAGTCGGGTTTGAAGATTATATCATGGGAGACGGAGTCTCTCTGATCGAGTGGGCAAACCTGATCGAGGAGATACTTCCGGAGAAGCGCACGGATATTCTGATCGAGAAAGATATTGAGCAGGGATTTGACTACCGGAAGATCACGATAAGCGAATCGGATTCGCAGTAAGCTGCTCTGCAGATCGTGCAGAGAACGAGATTACAGAAAGCGGGACAGACTATGAGAGTATTGGCGATAGACAGCTCGGGGCTGACAGCCACAGTGGCGATCGTGGAGAATGACCAGACGATCGCTGAATATACGACAAATTACAAAAAGACACATTCACAGACACTGCTTCCCATGATCGATGAAATGGTAAGAATGGTCGATGCGGATCTGGCGGAAATCGACGCCATTGCAGTGGCGGGAGGACCGGGATCGTTTACCGGGCTGAGAATCGGCTCTGCTACGGCCAAGGGATTGGGCCTTGCTCTGGACAAGCCGCTCATCCATGTGCCTACAGTGGATGCTATGGCTTACAGCCTGTATGGCTGCGAGGATATTATATGTCCGATCATGGATGCACGGAGAAAGCAGGTGTATACCGGGCTTTATTCCTTCGCCCATAAGAAAAACGAAGATGGAAGTCTGTATGACGAGCCTGTCTTTCAGGTACTCAGGATGCAGATGGCGGTTCCGGTGGAGGAACTGATCCGCCATCTGAACGTTTACAGGCGGAGGGTTGTATTTCTGGGAGACGGCGTTCCCGTCTATGCGGACATGCTGGCAGAAGGGCTTAAAGTTCCTTATTCCTTTGCTCCGTCCTTTATGAACCGGCAGAGAGCGGCAGCGGTAGGGGCTCTTGGAATCCGTTACTACGAGGCGGGCAGGTATGAGACGGCCGCTGAGTTTAAGCCTGAGTATCTGAGAAAATCGCAGGCTGAGCGTGAGAGAGCTGAACGTGAGAAAAATGCGGTCCCAAAGGTGCGCAGAATGACGATGGAAGACGGCGCTGCGGTAGCGGAAATGGAACATCAGCTGTTTCCCGATGCATGGAGTGAAAAATCCATACTGGAGACTCTGGATCAGGCGAACACCATCTGCCTGATGGCAGAAAAAGCAGGGCGGACGGCAGGTTATCTCATTGCATACACAGCGGTGGATGAAGCTGAGATTGCGAGGATCGCGGTGGTAAAGGAACTGCAGCGGCAGGGGGTAGCCCGTGCCCTGTTCGAAGAGTTGGAATCCGTCTGCGGTTCAGAAGGGATCAAAAAACTCCTTCTGGATGTACGCTGTGGAAATACTGCGGCAAGAGCGCTTTATGAGAGCTTGAACTTTAAAGAGGATGGTATTCGTCAGCGGTTTTATGAAAATCCGGTGGAAGATGCGATCCTTATGAGCAGGGAACTGGAAATCAATGCATAGCAGCGGCAGCAGTTTCCACTATCAATTGAAATGCCGGTTCGATATACTGTAGGCGTAGCAAAAAAGAAAAACTGTTTATTGCTGTCCGGCGGTTCTGCCGGGAACGGCAGAGACACAGGAGGAGATTGTATGCGCCAGTATCAATTAAAAGAGACAAAAGAAATAAATAAGATTGTCTGCAATCAGTGCGGAAAAGAGATAAGTGTTATAGACGGAACCCCCAGAGAGGGAGTTTTCAGTGTAGATTATACGTGGGGATATTTTTCGGATAAAGACGGAGAAAAACACAGTTTTGATCTGTGCGAGTCGTGCTATGACAAACTCCTTTCTTCCTTTCAGCTGCCTGCAGATATAGAAGAATAAGACAGAGGGAATATATGTTAGATGTTTGTTTGCTGGGGTGCGGAGGCATGATGCCGCTCCCTTACCGCTATCTCACAGCGCTGATGGCCCGTTTTAACGGCAGCAGCATGCTCATTGACTGCGGCGAGGGCACCCAGATCGCGATAAAAGAAAAAGGATGGAGTTTTAAACCCATCGATGTGATCTGTTTTACCCATTATCACGGGGATCATATCAGCGGGCTCCCGGGTCTGCTCCTTACCATGGGAAATGCGGACAGGACCGAACCCCTGACGATGATCGGACCAAAAGGTCTGGAGCGCGTCGTGGGCTGCCTTCGCGTGATCGCACCGGAACTTCCGTTTCCGATCATTTATAAAGAAATTCAGGGAGCGGAGCAGACGTTTGAGATGAATGGTTATCGTATCAGAGCGTTTCGTGTGAATCACAATGTACTCTGCTATGGATATACTATGGAAATTGACCGGGCAGGAAAGTTCGATGCTGCAAAGGCAAAAGAACAGGACATCCCGCTGAAATACTGGAGCCGTCTGCAGGGCGGTGAGACGATTGACAACGAGGACGGGCATTTCACCCCGGGTATGGTATTAGGTCCTCCCCGAAAAGGAATTAAGCTGACTTATACGACGGATACACGTCCTACAGAGTCCATCCGGCGGAATGCAGAGAAGTCGGATCTGTTTATCTGTGAGGGAATGTATGGAGAAAAAGACAAAGCCGCAAAGGCATCGGAGTATAAGCATATGACGTTTTACGAAGCGGCAGAGCTTGCCCGTACGGCGCAGGTAAAAGAAATGTGGCTGACACATTACAGTCCGTCCCTGACAAGACCGGAGCCGTACATGGATGACGTGCGGAAAATATTCCCGGCGGCAAAGGCGGGAAAAGACGGAATGTCGGCGGAACTGATGTTTGAAGATTGAGAGGCGTGACATGAAAGAAATCAGAGATCTGAATATCCTTGCGATCGAGAGCTCGTGCGATGAAACAGCGGCGGCGGTCGTTCACAACGGCAGGGAGGTGCTGTCAAATATCATTTCATCCCAGATCGACCTGCATAAGCTGTATGGCGGAGTGGTTCCGGAGATTGCATCGAGAAAACATATTGAGAAGATCAATCAGGTTATTGAAGAGGCGTTAAAAGAAGCGGATGTGACGCTTGATGATATTGACGTAGTGGGAGTGACCTATGGCCCCGGACTGGTAGGAGCTCTTCTTGTAGGTGTTGCAGAGGCGAAGGCTATCGCGTTCGCAAGAAATCTGCCCCTCGTCGGAGTGCACCATATCGAGGGACACATTTCTGCAAATTATATCGAGCATCCGGACCTGGAACCGCCGTTTCTGTGCCTTGTAGCATCCGGCGGACATACACATCTGGTCTGCGTGCGGGAATATGGCAAATATGAGATCCTCGGGCGTACAAGAGATGACGCTGCGGGAGAAGCATACGATAAAGTGGCGCGCGCGATCGGACTGGGCTATCCGGGCGGACCGAAGATCGACCGGATAGCGAAAGAGGGAAATCCTGATGCCATTAAGTTCCCGAAAGCACATATTGACGGCGCGGAATATGACTTCAGCTTCAGTGGCCTGAAGTCGGCAGTGCTGAATTATATCAATGGATGCAAAATGAAAGGTGAGAGTTTTGACCCGGCGGATATCGCGGCTTCTTTCCAGAAAGCGGTGGTAGAAGTGCTGGTAGAGAACTCGATGAAAGCGGTAGAAGATTATGGAATGTACAAATTTGCCATTGCCGGAGGCGTGGCATCTAATACGGCTCTTCGCGCGGCCATGAAGCAGGCCTGTGAAGAAAAAGGCGTGAAGTTCTATCATCCGTCACCAATCTACTGCACGGACAATGCGGCAATGATCGGGGCTGCGGCGTTCTATGAGTACCTTGCAGGAACCCGGCACGGATGGGATCTGAATGCGGTGCCGAATCTGAAGCTCGGAGAGCGGTGAGAATACTGAGGGATGCTGCATAAAGAATGGGAGAAATATAATGGAAAAGAAAAAATACTGTACAGCTATTGTGCTCGCTGCGGGAAGTGGAAAACGGATGGGGACAAAAGTACATAAGCAGTACCTGCTCATGGGAGGAAAGCCTGTGCTTTATTATTCCCTGCGTGCATTTGAAGATTGCCGACGGATTGATGAGATTATTCTTGTATGCGGCGCCGGAGAAGAAGAATACTGCCGGCAGGAGATCGTAGAAAAATATGGATTATCTAAAGTATGTAAGATTATTTCCGGAGGTGCCGAGAGATATAATTCTGTCTGGAACGGACTTCGGGAGACGAAGGACGGGTATGTCTATATCCATGATGGTGCGCGTCCGTTTGTCGATGGAGAAATGATAGAGCGAGCGTATGAATGTGTCTCAGAGTACCACGCCTGTGTGGCGGGGATGCCGTCCAAAGATACGGTTAAGATTGCGGATCCTGATAACGTGGTGGCAGAAACGCCTGACCGCAGCAGTGTTTGGATTGTGCAGACACCGCAGGTGTTTGACACAGCACTTATACGGAAAGCGTATGCTATGCTCATGGAGAAAGAACAGATCACTGTGACGGATGACGCCATGGTGGTGGAACAGATGATCGGTTATCCGATCAGGCTGTTTTACGGTTCCTATGAGAACATTAAAATCACAACACCAGAGGATCTTGAAATCGCAGGCGTATTTTTGAAAAGAAAGTCTTGACATGCATTTTGGATATGTGATAGAATAGTCCACGTCGCACGGAGTGATGTGAATACATTATTATCCAGGCGGCATAAATTGAAAAACGTTGTATAAACGGCGTGCTATGGAGAGGTATCGAAGTGGTCATAACGAGGCGGTCTTGAAAACCGTTTGTCCG
>ERZ1643246.3766-NODE-3766-length-12609-cov-6.807950_pt1 | contig 12609 bp, 11 predicted proteins | sample MGYA00579265_ERZ1643246 | MGnify/ENA primary metagenome ERZ1643246 (study PRJEB29033, sample SAMEA4952261) | chicken gut metagenome | biome: Broiler Chicken; feature: Gastrointestinal Tract; material: Caecum | place: Ireland | collected 2018 | study: Broiler...
GTAAGTAATGCATTGCGTCTTAACTGGTTCAAAATGTATGACACCAGTAAAGATAAAAAAATCAAAACAAAGAAAACTAACAAGGAGGACAAAACTATGACAAAAACAATAAGTATTGAAGGTATGATGTGTGGACATTGTGAGGCAACTGTAAAGAAAGCCCTCGAAGCTCTCAAAGGAGTGGAAAGTGCAGAAGTCAGCCATACAGCAGGTACAGCAGTGGTAACTCTGGATGCTGATGTCAGCGACGACGCACTCAAAAAAGCTGTGGAGGATCAGGATTACAAAGTTACAAAAATCGCATAAATCCAACTGATTCATATCATAACCGATAAGTAAGACATTTAAAACAGGTCAGAGGCTCAGGCTGATCGCAGCTGGCCGCTGACCTGTTCACTTTTCAGGAAAGGTGGCCGCTATTGTGCTGCGTATTATAAATAAAAAAACAATATTTTAGTTAACGCATGGCATTGCCCGGATGCCTCGTCTACTCCCCGGACACAGTCTGTATCCCGGCATACTCCCAGGTAGCGCCATCATCCGCCGAGGTAAAGAGCAGTGCGTAAGTTCCCACGTCCGCCGCGCTGGTGGACACCCGTACTTTCAGTTCCCCATCCTCTTCACAGGGAGTCTCTATATAATCCATATCGTCGGTGGTAAAGGAGAACTCGTTGCCCTCCATATCTGCCGCCGCTTCTTCCACCGGAAGAGCCACCTGCTGAAAACTTGCTCCTCCATCGTTGGTGTAATACATGGACGAGGAATCCCGGGAAGCAAAAGACAAGAGAATAAATCCGGTCCGGACATCTGTAAAATATATGCCCTCCGCCACACCGATATTTCCGTCAAAAGGATCAGCATTATGGATATCTCCATTGTAAAATTCATAGAACCGGCTGCCGGCGGCGGCATCCGTCACCACCAGTCTCATGGCGTCATCCGCGTCCAGATAGAAAGTCATACTGCCGTCCTGATCTGTGAGGAGCGTCTGTCCCTGTTCCTGCGCTTCTTCTTTCTTTGTTGCTGCTTCCTTCTGTTCTTCTTCCTGCTGCCGGGTCTGCATGATCCCTTCTCCGCAGAAAACCGCCGCTATTTCCGTATTTCCCCAAGAAATGGTCAGGAAAAAGGCGTCTTTATTCTCGCCATAATTATTCCAAAAATATGAAGTAAGGTCTCCTGCTTCTGTGAGCTGGTACCAGGTACTCTCGCAGACTTTCGTTGTGTAACCACTGTAACGCATGGTCCAGGCGCTTTGCCCGCCGGAGATTTCCGGCAGTCCCTGTTCCCGCACAGCATCAGCCATGGCAAACATCGGTGAAAGCTGCTCCTGTTTTCGGTAGTCCGTATTCACCGCGCCGTTTAGCCGGACCGTCATCTTCTCACCGGCGGACGCATCGTAACTGATCAGCCAGCTCTGTTCCCGCTTCCCTTCTTCTGTTCCATTTTCTTCTATTCCATTTTTTTCTGTTCCAAAGGAATACAGATAACCGTCGACCCTCTCGATCATGCCGTCAGCAGAAACCGTCACAAAAAATGTATTGGCCGTATACAGCTCACTGCCTTCCGCAAGTCCTGCTCCATCCTCCAGGGCAGTCACAATCCCATCCAGACCATATTTGAAAAAATCCCTCTGTTCAAAAGCAATCTTTCTGGTATTGCGCCAATCATCCAGCACCCAGGCCAGCTTTCCGTTATAGGGCTGGGCGCTGTGATAGATCTGCCTGCCGTAAACTCCCGTGAGGATTACAAAAACGATCAGTTCTGCCGCCAGCAGAACAGACAGGACAACGTTGTTCTTCATCACTTTTCTCTTTTTCTTTCGGAAATAGACGATGGTCCAGATCACAAACCACAAAATCCCCGCGCCGCCCAGCAGAGCGATCAGCGGAAGCCGCCGGGCCACGCCTCCCCACTGGAAAAACCGTGACAAAGTCCTAAGCCCCAGGGCATAAACCAACAAAAATAAAGGATTCAATAAAATCAGCCAGTAATGTTTTCTTTTCATGCTGCACCTCCCGTATCGATATCATGTTTTAATACTACACTTGTAAGACTTATCCGTCAAGTGTTTTCCGGTGCCCGGTGAATCTCCGACGCGAAATGAATCTCCGGTATACAATAAAAATCGGCCGCGGAAATCTCTCCCACGGCCGATTTTTCATTTTTATATTTTGTTACCGTCTTTTACACGATACCCAGTCCCTTTGCCACGATCATGATAAAGTCCTGCACATTTGTGACGATGGTGGTTGCCGCTAAGCTTCCGCGGTCCAGAAGTTTATTGACCACAAACTCGTCGGCATCCACTGTGTAAAGGAAGACCGGACGCACAGTTCCATCTTCTAATACCCGGTAGGACGGCGTCATATTGCCGGTGGCGATGGTATGAAGCATAGTCGCCAGGCAGACAACGGTTGTTGCTTTCTTTACCATGTTCCGCATGGCGGTCTGTCCCTCGTAGGCGTCGCCGATGACTTCCGGCAGCGGGCCGTCGTCACGGATAGAGCTGGTCAGCACGAACGGTACATTTTCTTTCACGCAACTGTACATGATACCATTATCAATCTTGTAGTCTTCAATAAACTGTGGAATGGAGCCGCTCTTTCTCACACGGTTGATCACATCCAGATGATTGTAATGTCCGTTTGGATGAGACTTCTGGGTATAAATGTCCTGACCCAGGGCGGTGTGGAACATGGCTCCTTCCAGGTCGTGAGTCGCCAGCGCATTTCCTGCCATCAGTCCGTCCACATAGCCATTCTCGACCATGGCCTGCATGGCTCTTCTGGCGTCGGCGTCAAAGGAAAAGGCCGGTCCCATGACCCAGAGAATATTTCCATGTTCTTTTTCATATTTTAACAGTTCAAAGAGGCGGTCATAATCTCTGGCATAGGACGTTTCCCGGCTTCTGCCCTGACGGAACACAAACTGATCTCCCTCTTCTTCTTCGGGATTCTCAAATCCTCTGCTGTGCAGGTAGATGCCCTCCTCGGCATTCTCAGTCCTTCCGAGAATCACCTTATCGCCGACTTCCAGATTCCGGTTCTCCACCACCCGGAGTTCTCCGTCTTCTCCGAGGACCACGCTGGAATCCATACGACTCTCTTTGGCCAGCTTCCACTGACCGTCGATCTTAAAATACTCCGGGTACATGGAAGTACTGTGGTAATTTTCCGGCGCCACTCCTTTGATGGTCACTGCCTCCCACGCCGCATCCGGCGCGTTTACAAATTTATCCTGGGTAAAATCCGGTTCTCTGTATTCTGGTAAATGAAACATGCTGTTACCTCTCTTCTATTTTTTTATTCATACATTTCTTATTATCCATGGTCAGACGCTCTGCCCCTATCTGCGATACACGCAGGCGCCGTCCACATAAGTCTCCATTACACGTACCTTATCAATGTCATCGGACGGAATCTCCATGATATCCCGGTCAAGCACCGCAAAATCCGCATGGTATCCCGGCTCCAGTACGCCGATATCCGGAAATCCCGCCGCCTGAGCCGCCCCTTTTGTATACAAAGTGACAGCCGTCTCAATATCCACGGTCTGCTCTCTGCCGCAGTCGGTACCGTCGGCGGCAATCCGGGTCACTGCCTGTTTCAGTCCCGGGAACGGATCTGAAGGCACAGACCAGAAGGTGGCCGGCGCATCGGTGGAAAATCCTGTCACTACGCCTTCTTCCAGCATAGTCTTTACCGGATAGCACTGCCGCATCCATTCTACGCCCAGATTCTTCCGGTAACTGGCGGACTCCGCGTACATGAAAATTGGCTGCGTCACAAAAGAAATGCCATGGGACGCTGCTTTTTTGATGCTGTCCGTCTCCGGGTCCGTCACATGTTCCACCCGCACATAAGGGATGCCCTCCGCAGTCCACGGTTCTTCTTCTGCCGCCCGGTCCACCATGCGGCTGATCGCCCTTCCTCCCATGGCGTGCATGGAAAGCTGGCAGTGGTGCGCTTTACAAAACGCAATGGCAGACTCCACCAGAGCGTCGCTGCACACGGATATTCCATACTCATCGGTGGACCCTTTAAACGGACGGTTCATCCACGCGGTCCTGCCGGAAATACTGCCGTCGCCGATCAGTTTCAGGCCGGCGGCAAAAATCTGCTGATTCCGGTTCAGATCTTCTTTTGACAGATCAAATTCCTGATCTCTGTCGAAGAAATCCCACATATAGTAAACGCCCACCTTCTGGCAGAAGCCTTTCCGGGCCGCGGCCCGGTAAATCGGCAGGTTATCCGTGGCGTCCAGATTGCCCATATCACAGATGGATGTGATCCCCTGAGAATTGAGAAGTCTTCCCAGTTCCAGCAGGTTCTCCACCTTATTCTCCCGGGATTCCACCGGCAGAAGCGGCGCCAGAAGATTTCTTGCATTTTCTTTCAAAACTCCGGTCGGTTCTCCGTTTTCGTCCCTCTCGATCTCTCCTCCCGGCGGGTCCGGCGTATTTCTGTCAATACCAGCCATGGCAAGGGCCATGCTGTTGACACAGCGGATATGGGCGCAGGTACGCATCAGAGACACCGGAGCATCACTGCAGACCTCATCCAGATCATATCGGTTCGGAGAACGTTTCTCCGCAAACCCTTCCTCATCATAGCCCCAGCCTTCAATCCATTTTCCCGGTCCCTGGGCTTCCCTTCTCTTCCGGACGGCTTCTTTCAGCTCCGCAATGGAAGTGATCTCCGGCGGCATGATAGTAATCTGTTTCTGAAAATCTGCCAGAATGACCGGATGCATATGCGCATCCACAAATCCCGGGATCACTCTTCTTCCTTCCAGGTCAACCACGGGCCCGTCCCAGGATGGCATCTCTTCTTTTTTTCCGATCCAGGTAATCCGTCCGTTCTCCACCGTCATGGCGTCGGCTTCACGGATGGTATCACTGGCGGTAAATATTTTTCCATTCACAAAACATGTTTTTTCTGACATATTCATTGCTATCTACACTCCTTTAGGTACTATAATACCAGAACAAAAGATATTTGTCAGGAAGTTTTGTATAAATTATTGCAAAATTCGTAAAGAAGTGGTAACATAAATATTAATATGTTTTAATATTTATGACACACGTATGACTCCGAGGCTGGAATATAGATTGTCCGGAGTCTTTTCTTTTTTGTACAGAAAGGAGATTTACCAATATGGCAACGCCCAAAGGCGACAGCAATACAATCAGACAGATGGCGCAGGATCTGCGGGAGCAGCTTGTAAAAGACCGGCGGTATCTTCATCAGATACCGGAAATCGGAACCGACCTTCCGGAAACCAGCGCATATATTAAGAAACGTCTCGACGAAATGGGGATTCCGTGGAAGGACTGCGGCGGCCCTCTTCCGGAAAAAATGACGGAAGATTATATGGCCGCAGGCTTTCCCCGCATGGAAAAAGAGACCGGTGTCATCGCTTCCATCGGCAGCGGAGAACCCTGTATTCTTCTCCGCGCGGACATGGATGCTCTGCCGGTCAAAGAAGATACTCCTCTGGAGTTTAAATCCGTCAACGGATACGGACACATGTGCGGACATGACGCCCACGCCGCCATGCTTCTCGGTGCCGCGCAGATTTTAAAGCAGATGGAAGACTCGCTGCCAGGCACTGTCAAGCTTATGTTCCAGCCCGGCGAGGAAACCGGAGCCGGCGCACGTCTCATGGTAGAAGACGGGCTTCTTGAGAATCCGGCACCGGGCGCTGCTTTCGGCATTCACGTTCAGCCTTCCGATACCACCGGACAGGCCGGCTACGCCATGGGAGTCAACTCCGCCTCTCTGGATACCTTCATACTGAAGATCAGAGGAAACGGCGGACACAGTTCTCAGCCGCAGCTTTGCACTGATCCCCTGATGGTCATGAATCAGGTATATCAGGCAGTAAATCTGCTGGTGGGCCGCGAGACCGACCCGGCCGCCATGGTGGCTCTGACCTGCGGTGTGGCAAAGGGCGGCGCCGCCGTCAATATCATCCCCGATGAGGCGGAACTTCACATCGGCGTGCGTACATTAAACGTGGAGGCTGCGGAACATCTTAAAAAACGGATCCCTGAGCTGATCGATCACTATGTAAAGGCGTGGAACGCTGATTATACGCTGACCACCTTCCACACCCCGTGCACCCTGACCAACGAACTTCTCTGCCAGGAACTGGTTCCCTGCTTAAAAGAAGTGCTGGGCGGCAGCAATGTCCACCAGATTCCGGCCATGTCAGCCACGGAAGATTTCGGCTACGTGACAGAAAAAGTACCGGGCATGTTCGTCTTTTTAGGTGCCGGCGCTCCGGACAGCGCGCCCCTTCACAGCCCGCAGATGGTGCTCGACGAGGACGTACTTCCCCTGGGAGCGGCCCTTCACGCCAATGTGGCGATATCCTGGCTGAAGAGTCACAAAAACTCTTTATAGTTCCAGAACTTACGAACATCTGCAAATTATGCGGGCCTCCAACATGGGCCCTGCAATATTTCAGATAACACATATTACATATATATAATAGAAAGGAAAAAACATGAATACACAAGCCAAAGCAAAGAAAGGCTTCCGCATGCCGCATGTCTTTATCATCTTACTGTTAATCATGCTTTTTGTGGTTGTTCTTTCTTACCTCATCCCAAGCGGAAGTTACGAACGGGTGACAGACAGCGCAGGCATCACTGTCATTAACCCGGACACCTTCCAGTATGTGGAAAATGAAACACCGATCACCTTTATGGATTATTTTGAGGCTGTCTACAACGGTTTCGTCAACGGCGCCACCATTATGGGCACACTCTTTATCAGTTCCGGCGTCATCTACCTGCTGGAAGTGAGCGGGGCCTTCGGAGCCGGCATCAACCTGATCTTACAGAAAACCAAAGGAAAAGAGTTCTCTGTGGTATGTATTTTCTATACCATCTTTGTTATTTTCGGCGTGCTGGGATACGGTGAGGCCGCCTATCCATTTTATCCTCTGGCGGTGACCATCGGATTCGCCCTGGGATATGACCGGATGGTCGGTACGGGACTTGCCATCATCGGAAGCACCGTAGGCTTTACCTCCGGCCTCATGAACACTTTTACCACCGGCGTGGCCCAGCAGATCGTGGGACTTCCGCTGTTTTCCGGCATCGGCTTCCGTACCATCGGTCTTGTGGTTTTTTATATTATCGGTCTCGTGGGGCTCTACGCTTATTGCCGCAAGATCAAAAAAAATCCGGAAGCGAGCCTCATGAGCGACGAATATCTGAGCCAGAATAAAGAAGACCATGTGTCCGGCATAGAAGAAATGACTCTGCCGCGGATCCTGGGACTGCTGGTTTTCCTGTGCATCATCGTCATTCAGGGATTCGGCTGTATCCGCCTTGGCTGGAGCTTCCCGCAGATTGCCGCCATCTACGTGATCATGGGAATCCTTTTAACCATCATTTTCCGTTTCGAGCCGAGCAAAGCCTGTCAGCTGTTCTGTCAGGGCGCCGTGCGGGTCTTCGCCGCTGCTTTTGCCGTTGGCCTGGCCCAGTCCGTGGTAGTTCTCATGAATCAGGCGTGCATCATGGACACCATCGTCCACGCCATGTCCGTCCTGCTTCAAAACAAGAGTGCCATCCTTGCTCTGCTGATCATCTTCGTCTTTGTGACACTGTTTAATTTCCTGGTGGTATCCGGCAGCGGCAAGGCCGTCATCGTCATGCCAATCCTGCAGCCTCTGGGCGAGATTCTTCACATCAACCAGCAGGTACTGGTGCTTACTTACCAGTACGGCGACGGCATCACCAACAGTTTCTGGCCGGGCAGCTCTCTGGTACAGCTCTCCATGTGCGGAGTGGACTACGGCTCCTGGATCAAGTTCTGCTGGAAAATCTATCTTGCCTTCATCGTCAGCGCATTCATTCTCGTGATGATTGCCCAGGGCATCGGATACGGGCCGTTCTAAATTTTATACAGACCACAAAAAAGCTCTCCTTCTCCGGTGTACAATTGCTGTACTTCCGGCAAGGAGAGCTTTTTTATCTTTCCACAGATATTCCTTTCAGCACTGACTTTCTCTTACCATAGAATATATTCTGTCAGACAATTAAATGACTTCCCCCAGATTCTCTCTGAGGGAAGAAAAAATGAGATATGATTTATTTCAGAATCTCCCGATATATTTCCTGATCTTCCGGCTTGAACACATTAAATACGACTCGTTCTATGGATGTATCTTGTTTCAGATATTCCCGCACGGTCTTCACCGCGATCTCCGCCGCTTTCTGTTGTGGAAAATGAAATTCTCCTGTGGAGATACAGCAGAAAGCGATACTTTTCAGTCCGTTTTCCGCGGCCAGTCCAAGGCAGGAACGGTAGCAGTCTGCCAGCTGCCGGCAGTGCTTTTTTGTAAGTTCCCCTGACACAATGGGGCCAACCGTATGAATCACATAGCGGGAAGGCAGATTATAGGCCGGTGTAATCTTTGCCTGCCCGGTGGGCTCTTCATAGCCCTGCTCATTCATGATCGTGTCACAGTCCAACCGGAGCTGAACGCCCGCATTGGTGTGGATGATGTTATCAATACAGGAATGGCAGGGTACAAAACACCCTCTCAGAGCACTGTTGGCAGCGTTTACGATGGCGTCAATCTTTAACGTTGTGATATCGCCCCGCCACAATACCAGACGGCCGTCCAGAGAAGACGGCGGCAGCAGCTCGCTGTCTGTGATTCCCTTTTCTGCCGTCTCTTCCTGAAGATATTCGTCCTGTATCCTGAGGAATTCTTCTTTTGCCGGACGGGGCGGACGGACATTCATCAGACTGCGGAGCAGTCCTTTTTGCTCCTCCTCACTGTCAGGTATTTTCATATCTCTATATGGAGGAAATTCCGACAACAATTCCTGAATCAGATATTCCCGCTTTTCTTTTTGTGTCATTTTCTCACCCCTGTTTCTGACATTTCCTGCAGTGTCTGTCCGATATCCGCATTGATACAGAGGGATTTGTCCTTGATTTCATCCGGAGCCCAGGCTTCGCCCAGATTGATACATCCGTATACCGCCTCCGGCTGCTCTCCGGTCATTCGCCAGAAATTAAATTTAATGATAGACGGCGTGTTCATTCCGGTCCCAAGCTCCAGATAGACTGTTTTAAGATTCCGGTGGCGTCGCAGGAATCCGCTGTATCTTTCCGCCGCCCGGTGCCAGCCTTCATCTTCCACAAATGTGTTGTCAGCGCGCAGATTCATGCTCATGGGACGTCCGCACCGCGGGCAGCGGGGGATAAGTTCTGCCGGTATCCGCATCCCGGCCTTCTTCCCCTTGGGCAGAGCAAGTTTTTCTTTTTCTCCGCTTTCCCCAAAAAGAAATCCCTGAGCTTTCAGCATCTCTTCCACCTGGCTTTCGTTATCGTAGGTTTCCCGGTGACACGGCCCGGAACACTGCCAGAGACCATAATCGCCCTGGGTATAGAACAGACGCTTCTTGTCAAAACCCGCCTTCTGAAAACAGTGATCCACATTGGTGGTGAGGACAAAATAGTCCTTGTTTTTCACCAGCTTTAAGAGCTGCTCATATACCGGTTTCGGCGCATTCATGTAGCGGTTGATGTAAATGTAGCGGCTCCAGTAAGCCCAGTATTCTTCCAGAGAATCAAAAGGATAAAACCCACCGGAGTACATATCCTCAAAACCATATTTTTCCGCAAAATCCCCAAAATATTTCCGGAAGCGGTCTCCCGTATAGGTAAAGCCCGCCGAAGTGGAAAGACCGGAACCGGCGCCGATCACCACGGCATCCGCGGATTCTATAGCGTGTTTTAATATCACAGCCTTTTTTTCGCCGTCCGGCTTTATCTGCCATTTCTTCTGAAGGTTCCGTCCGTCGCTGTTTCCGGCTGTTTTGCCGGCTGTGAAATCAGTTACCTTATTCGTTTTCTTTTCCTTTCTTTTTTGTAATTTTTCCAAAAACATTCCGATTCACCTTTCTCTGACAAACTGTATGCGCGCGGCTTTCAGGCTCTCCCGCCATCCACAGCTGCCGGAATTCTCAAACTATCCTGTTGCATCTCCGATGGCCAGGATCCTCAGACTGCACCGCTGTACTCACAGTCCCCCAGTTTTTCTTCCGGCAAATGGCATCGCCGGCGCTCTTTTTCCACCAGTTTTTTTACATAGTCCGTAGCCGGTGCGTGGAGAATCTCATGGGGCGGAGCAAACTGCTGGATGCTGCCCGCATCCATCACCAAAACCTTTGTCCCCAATTTTAATGCTTCTCCAATGTCATGGGTGACAAAGAGAACTGTGATCCCCGTCTCCCGGTGGATCCGGGCGATTTCTTCCTGCAGACTGCCTCTGGTGATCTCATCCACCGCCCCGAAAGGCTCATCCATCAGCAGGATATCCGGAGACGCCGCCAGCGCCCGGGCGATACCGACCCTCTGCTGCTGTCCGCCGGACAGTTCCGCCGGATAACGGCCGCGCAGGGAATCTTCCAGCCCCACGATGTTCATCCACTTTGTGACTGCCTGCTCTGTCCGCTTTTTATCTTTTTTGTTGAGCAGATTCGGCACATAGGCGATATTTTTCTCCACCGTCATATGCGGAAACAGCACGCTTCCCTGGATGGCATAGCCGATGTTGCGGCGCAGCATGGTCAGATCTGCCTGCCGGGTACTGTTTCCTTCCACCAGGACTTCCCCGCTCACGGGCTCCACCAGCCCGTTTACCATTTTCAGGATCGTCGTTTTTCCGCAGCCCGAAGAGCCGATGATAGTGACAAACTCCCCTTTTTCAATGGAAAGATTAAAGTTTTCGATGATCGTCTTCTCTCCATAGGCCATACAGATATTTTTATATTCTATGATACTCATATGTTTGTCACCTCTATTACTCCAGCAGCCCTTTTTCCTGTAAAAATGCGCTGGCCACATCTTCCGGCTCCCGTCCTTCGGTCTCCACCTGATCATTCATCTTTGCCATCTCTGCGTCTGTGATCAGATTCTCCACCTTGTCAAACACCTGCTGCAGCTCCGGATGATCCTCAAGCACTTCATTTCTCACCACAAAACCACACATATAGGATGGATACAGCCCCTTGTCATCCTCCAGAACCACCGCATCCGCCGTGGAAAGCTGTCCGTCTGTGGTGAAAATATTCATCACATCAATTTCTTTCTGAGCCAGGGCATCGTATTTCAGCCCGATATCCAGATCCATGGTATCTTTAAAGGTCAGACCGTAGGTATCGCAGAGGGCGTCATAACCGTCTTCCCGCTCAAAAAAGTCATACTCTGCTCCGAATACCAGCTGGCCGGATACCGCCGCCAGATCGGAATAGGTTTTCAGATTATACTTCTTCGCAATATCGCTGGCCACCACCAGACCGTAAGTATTATTAAAACCCAGCATTCCCGTCCAGGTCATATCCATCTTCTCATAACCAGCCTGCAGCTGATCAAACATGCTCTCATCATAAAGGCTTTCTTCTTTCAATACTTCATTCCAGCCGCTGCCGGTGTACTCCGGATAAAAATCGAACTCCCCTTCTTCCATGGCCGGCTGAATGTTGGCGGTGCCGCCGCCCACCCCCTCCGTGATCTCCACCGTCAGATCCGTATCCTGCTCAATGAGAGTCTTCATCATACTCCCTATAATGTACTGCTCCGTCATGGGTTTCGTTGCCATACGGATGGTCTGACTGCTCTGTCCGCATCCGGTAAGAATTCCCGCTGCGGTAACGGCTGTCAGCAGCAAAGCCGTTCCTTTTTTTAAGCCTCCTCTTTTTCTGCCAGCTGAATTTTTGCTGATATTCTCTGTTTTCAGGCCGCAGATCTTCACATTTTCTTCTCTCTTACACTTCTTTTCAAATTTTCCCATTTTTTGTCTCCTCTTTATACCTTTGACTGTTTTCCTGCTATTCCGTTTTTATGATTTTTCCAACCACTTTTATGCAACGCTATGCCGTTTTGTCTTTTTTTCCACCTGTCCGATGAGGACATCCACCACAATGGCCAAAACAGCGATTAAAAGACTGCCCACCAGCGTCATGGCTTTGTTGTTGGTGGTGATTCCCCGGTAGATGGCCACCCCCAGTCCGCCTGCTCCGATAAAAGAGGCGATACCTGCCAGAGCGATGGTCATGACCGCCATGTTCCGGATACCGGAAATGATCACCGGCATCGCCAGCGGCAGCCTGACTTTCACCAGGGTCTGTAGGCGCGTGCTTCCCATACCTGTGGCCGCTTCCAGCAGCAGAGGACTTACATTGGTAAGACCGGTGTGGGTATTTCTCACCATGGGAAGCAGCGCGTAGACCGTCAGGGCGATGACCGCCGTGGTATCTCCCACTCCCGACAGCGGGATCAGAAATCCCAGCAGGGAAATGGACGGAATCGTGTAAATGAAATTGACGATTCCAATGACAATCCTGGAACTCTTCTGATATTCGCTGATGACAATTCCAATGATCAGACCGATCACCATGGCAATGGCGATGGAAAGCAATGAAATCTGTATGTGCTCCACAAGAAGCTCCAGAAAGAAATCCCAGCGGTTCTGTATCAAATCAATGATTTCTGTTATCATAAATCATCCCTCTTTTCCTGCTGGGTAGTGTCAAGTACTACCCGTTTTTTAGTGCCTAAGTCTATTAAATACTAAGGA
>ERZ1643246.3767-NODE-3767-length-12607-cov-11.445108_pt1 | contig 12607 bp, 13 predicted proteins | sample MGYA00579265_ERZ1643246 | MGnify/ENA primary metagenome ERZ1643246 (study PRJEB29033, sample SAMEA4952261) | chicken gut metagenome | biome: Broiler Chicken; feature: Gastrointestinal Tract; material: Caecum | place: Ireland | collected 2018 | study: Broiler...
CATAGCACCGGCGGGAGGAGAAGGTGCCGAAGGAGTGGAAGAAGACCTTCTTGCCGGTGGCGGCGAGACCCGCGGCCACGCCGGCGGCGTTGCCCTCGGCGATGCCGGCCTCAAAAGCCCGGTCAGGGTAGTTCTTCCGCAGCTGCTTGGTGTTGATGCAGCCCATCAGGTCGCAGTCCACGTAGCAGATGGACTTGTCCTGCGCCATCATCTCGTTCAGTGTCAGAGCGAGACCATCCCGGCAGGCCCGGGAATCCTTTTCATGCTTTCCAATCAGTTTCACGTTCATGGATCTCACCCTCCTCAAGCGTTTTTGATGTCTTCCAGAGCCTTCTCGGATGCGGCCAGCGCCTCGGCCCACTGCTCTTCATTGGGCTGAGAGGAGTGGTCGTGCTTGGGCTCGGCAAACGTGGCGCCCTTGCCCTTGCAGGTGTCCAGCACGATGCAGCTGGGCACGCCCTTCTTGGCATAGGCGTTCTGGATGGCATCGTAGATGGCCTTCACGTCGTGGCCGTCGATCTCCTGCGTATACAGGCCGAAGGCCTCCGCTTTCTTGGCAAGGCTGCCGTGGGCCAGGATATCATCCGTGGGGCCGTCCAACTGATAGCCGTTGTTGTCGATGAAATAGATGATGTTGTCCAGCTTGTGGGCATAGGCGAAGTGGAAGGCCTCCCAGACCTCGCCCTCGTCGGCCTCGCCGTCGCCGATGACGCAGAACACGTGGCTGTCACGGCCGTCGATCTTGTTGCCCAGGGCAGCGCCGGTGGCGGTGGAGGCGCCCTGGCCCAGAGAGCCGGTGGTCAGATCCACGCCGGGGGTCAGCTTGCGGTCCGTGTGGCTGGGGAAGTGGGTGTGGGGATGGTTGAGGGTATAGGCCTCTTCCATGGGATAGTAGCCCATGAGACCGAAGGTGGCGTAGGCCACGGGGCCCGCATGGCCCTTGGACAGGACCAGCCAGTCCCGGTCTTCCCACCGGGGATTCTTCGGATCGAACTTCATGACCTCTCCGTACAGGACGGCCATCAGGTCCGCCAGGTCCATGGAGCCGCCCACGTGGCCGAAGCCCCGGGAGTGGATGACCTTCAGCGTTTCCAGCCGGATCTCAGCCGCCAGAACTTTGCATTTCTTCTCGTTCATGGGGAGTTTCTTCCTTTCCGTTTCTTAAATTGCACGCCGTGCACGCCGCGCGGCGTGGAATCAGCGGGGAGACAGCATCTCTCCGCAAAGGGAAACCGTTCATATGTGTACGCCAACAGAAATGGCAAGAATACCACTTCCGCTTCAGGATATCACAAAAAGAAAAAATTTAAAAGGCCTTTCTTGGGAAAAACAGGGTTTTTCAGAGGCAAATTCAGCCCTCAAAATAAAAATCGGAGGATTGAACAATATTATCGAACAAAAATGTGTGATTTGCACAAAAACAAATCCGGCTTTTTCTATATTTTACCCCAAGTTCCTATAGCACGTCAACCAACGTTTCGTTTTTCACAAGGAAATTTCCGCCGGGATCCGGCGCCGCAGCGCCGTTCTGGATGTAAAAAGGGCGGAAAACGTTTGCGTCCTACGGGAAGATCCGGATCAAAGAAAGGATCGGATGTCTGTACTGCCGAAATCGCAGATTTTATCTGGAAAATTCAGAGAAATTTCATTGACAAGGATTCAAAAATTCGATATTCTAAAGAAGCAAGAAAACGCAAATGTGTTTTATTTTTTCGAGAAATGCGGAAACGTTTGCGAAAATCCTGACTTTGATGCAGAAAGGCGGTGCGAGATGAAGAGCGTCACGCTGAAGGATGTGGCCCGGGCGGCAGGAGTCTCCTATTCCACCGTCTCCCGTGCCCTTTCGGACAGCCCGCAGATCGGGCAGGAGACCCGGGAGCGGATCCGGCGGCTGTGTGACGAGATGGGCTATACGAAGAACTATATCGCGCGCTCCATGGTCATGAAGAAGACGGACCTGATTGGACTGGTGGTCCCTTCCATCGACAACCACTACATGTCTGAGCTGGCATATTATGCGGAGGTCAGGGCACAGGCCAGAGGCTACAACATCATGCTGTGCAACTCCGCGCCGGATCTCCGGCAGGAGCGGACGGTGGTCCAGCTGCTGGTGAACCGGCAGGTTGACGGGATCCTGATCGTCCCGCAGGAACACCATAGCTGCGAGGACCTGAAGCCATACGCGGATCAGGTGCCCATGGTGTTTCTCAGCGAGGATCTGCGGGACCAGCCCCAGAGCTGTGTCACCACGGACAATGCCCGGGGTGCCTATCTGGGCGTGGAGTATCTCTACAGCCTGGGGCACCGGGACATCCTGTATTTCGGCCGGCGCCGGGCCGTCACCCACCAGCTGCGGGCGGAGGGATACCTCCAGGCCTGCCGGGACATGGGGCTGACGCCGCGGGTGGTGGACAGCAGCTTCTCCCGCTCCTCTCCTGAGGGCGGATATGAGATGGCAAAGGAGCTCTTCCGAAAGCCCATCGACTACACGGCCATTTTTGCCTCAACAGATTCCAATGCGCTGGGGATCATGCGGGCGGCGGACGAGATGGGCATTCAGATCCCGGAACAGCTGAGCCTGATGGGGTTTGACAACATCTCCGCCAGCGCCCTGTCGCGGATCGACCTGACCACAGTGGAGCAGTCCAAACGGGAGATGGCCACCCAGGCAGTGGACATCCTTCTGAACAAGATCGAGCGCGGAACCCGGGGATATGTGCATCAGATCCTCATGCCCAGCCTGGTGAAGAGAGGGTCTTGCCGGGCGGTGGGTTGAGGTGTATATTGAACATCGACAAGTCTGCGCAGACCGCGCCATTTCGCAGAAGGAGGAGACAACAGATATGAACGGATACCTCTATGATCCCCACACCCATACGGCAGAGACCAGCAAATGCGGCCACCTGCCGGCGGCGGAGGTGGTGGACCGCTACGTGCGGCAGGGCTTTTCCGGCCTGGTGGTGACGGATCACCTCCACCCGGAATACCTGTCCCGGATCGACACGGACCACGACTGGAACAAGGTCATGGACCACTATCTCAGCGGCTACCGGGCCTCCAAGGCCCGGGGCGACGAGCTGGGATTCGACGTGATCCTGGGCGCGGAGCTCCGGTTCCCGGAAAATGACAACGACTATCTGGTCTACGGCATCGATGAGGCATGGCTCCGGGGAAACCCCTACATGTGCTGCATGAGTGCCCGGGAGTTCTTCCAGAAGTTCCACGACCAGGTGCTGATCATCCACGCCCACCCCTATCGGGACGGCAACACCACCGTGTTCGAGGATGCCGTCCACGGGACGGAGATCATCAACGGCAACCCCCGGCATGACAACTACAATGACCGTGCCCTGGAGCTGGCCCGCCGCCATCCGGAGTACCTCCGTCTGGCCGGGTCCGACACCCACCAGAGCGGCGATGAGTGCCGGGCGGGCGTGCTCCTGCCGGAGCGGGTGAGGGACTCCTTTGCCTACCGGCGGATGATCGAGACAGGCCGCTTCCAGCTGTGGGGACCGGAATTTTCGGAATTCGTCCGGGCGGACGAGGACATGCGGAAGGAGGTCCGGAAATGAGTGCCTTTGATACGCTGATCATCGGCGAGGTGGCGCTGGATACGAATGTGGACTATGACGGCACCACGGTCCAGGCGATTGGCGGCGCCGTGTACTACTCCGGCTTTGCCGCCGCCAACATCGGCCACAGGACCGCCGTGCTGCCCAAGGCGGATATGACGGCGGAGGAGCTGCGGGCGGCCTTTGCCCAGGCTCCCAACGTCACGGTGTATCCCCTTCCCAGCAGGGCTTCCTTCGTGACGAAGAATGTCTATCACACACCGGACCGGGAGCGGCGGACCTCCACGGTGTCCAGCATGATCGACCCCTACCGGCCGGAGGAGATCCCGGCGGTGGACGCCGCCGTCTGGCATCTGGCGGGACTGGTGAGGGGCGACCTGCCCAATGAGCTGATCCCCTACGCCGCAAAGCATGCCCAGGTGGCCATCGACGTGCAGTGCATGCTGCGCTGTGTGGAGAACGGCGGCATGGTGTACCACGACTGGGCGGAGAAGAAGGAGCTGCTGCCCTATGTCCGCTTCCTCAAGACCGACGCGGCGGAGGCGGAGATTCTCACCGGCCTCACGGACCGGGCGGAGGCGGCCAAACTGCTGTACAGCTGGGGCGCAAAGGAGATCATGATCACCCACAACTCCGAGGTGCTGGTCTACGACGGCAGGGAGATCTACACCTGCCCCATCCGGTCCCGGAACCTCTCCGGCCGCACAGGGCGGGGAGACACCACCTTTGCCGGGTACATCAACGAACGGCTCACCCACGATGTGCCAACGGCCCTCCGCACGGCCACGGCGCTGGTCTCCCTGAAGATGGAGACCCCCGGCCCCTTCCTGGGGACCCGGGCGGACGTGGAGGCATACCAGAGGGAATTCTTCTGAGAACAAGAGAAAGCACCGCTCCGGCGGTGCTTTCTTCCTTGACAGGGGGGATTTTCCCCGGATATAATAAAGGCGGCCAAACATGGGGCAAGGGGGGTGAAGGGATGCGGAAGAGCATTGTGGTACTGATCGTCGCAGTATTGGCAGCGGCGGCCGGGGCGGTGATGCTGTCCCTGTCGGCCCCCGTGCTGGATGAAGACGTGGAATACCAGCTCACCTCCCTTTATTACCGCGGGGAAGAGATCTTGTCCCAGGTGGACGAGGACGAGGTGCTGGACCTGCTGGAGGGCGCCACCCGCGGCCTGATCTCCCGGGGCGGGCTCCCGGCCCACGCCTTCCAGGATCTGGTGGAGGTGAATCTCTCCGGCGGAGAGGAGACGCTGCACGTGGTCCTCTCCGCAGAAGACGGGCTCTTCGCCGTCTATCAGGATGCGGACTGGAGCTACAGCATCCGGGAGGGCGAGGCGCTGGCCGCCGCGGTGCAGGCGCTTCTGCCCGCATAAGCGGACTGAAGAGAAAGGCCCCCGCAGCTGTTGCTGCGGGGGCCTTTTTGCGGCTTCAGACCTTGGCTGGCTGCATCCGGGCCATCTGCCGCAGCACATACAGCTGGGTGGGGATCGCCACGGCCAGCGTCAGAAGGTCCGAGACGGACTGGGACATCTGGATGCCCAGCAGCCCCAGAGGAGACAGGGACAGGATCCACACCAGGGGAATGAAGAACACGCCTTGGCGGGCCATGGCGATGAACGTGGCGGGCACCGTCCGCCCGATGGTCTGGAGCATCATGTTGCTCATGGTGATCCAGCCCTGGAAGAAGAAGGTGACGCACTGGAACCGCAGCGCCACAGTCCCGATGGAGATGACCTCCGGGTCGTCCCGGAACAGGGCGATGAGCTGGGGCGCGAAGACGAACCCCACCGCGCCGGCGGCCAGCAGGAAGACGGTGGCCACCTTTACGCAGAACCAGAAGCCCTCCCGCACCCGGTGGTACAGCTGGGCCCCGTAGTTGAAGCCGCACACCGGCTGGAAGCCCTGCCCGAAGCCAATCATGGCGGAGGCACCGAAGGTGGTGATCCGCTGCACCACGCCCATGGCGGCGATGGCCGCGTCCCCATAGGGCATGGCCGCGTGATTCAGGCAGATGGTGGCAACGCTGGCCAGACTCTGCCTGGCCAGCGAGGGCAGCCCGCCCTGGATGATCAGCTTGAAATAGGACCACTTCAGCTGAAAGCGGGAGAGCTGGATGTGCAGATTCCCGCCCCGGGTGCAGCCTGCCAGCAGCAGGCAGAAGCTGGCAAACTGGCTGATGATGGTGGCCCAGGCGGCACCGGCCACGCCCATGTCAAAGGTGAAGATCAGCAGCGGGTCCAGCCCGATGTTCAGCACCGCCCCGCTGACGATGCCGATGGTGCCGTAGATGGCGTTGCCCTGGAAGCGGAGCTGGTTGTTCAGCACCAGGGAGGCGGTCATCCACGGGGCGCCCAGCAGGATCACGCCCAGATAGTCCTTGGCGTAAGGCAGAATGGTGGGGGAGGAGCCCAGCAGCGTAGCCAGCGGCGTCAGGAAGATCTCCCCCAGGATGCAGATGGCAAGACCGGTGAACAGGGCGGTAAAAAAGCCGGTGGCCGCCATATTGGAGGCTTCCTCCATATGGTGCTTCCCCAGCTCCCGGGAGATGAAATTTCCGCTGCCATGGCCGAAAAAGAAGCCGATGGCCTGAATGACTGCCATCATGGAGAACACCACGCCCACAGCGCCGGTGGCGGCATTGCTGCGCAGCATCCCCACAAAAAAAGTGTCCGCCATGTTGTAGAAGGCGGTGACCAGCATGCTGATGATACAGGGAACGGCCAGCTGGGAGATCAGCCGGCCCACAGGCTCTTCTGTCAGCTGGTGAAATTTCTGCTCCTGCTTTTCGTCCATGGATCGGCCTCCTGACAGCGTTTTATAAATTCATAACAAAATTATAACATGAATTTTACAAAAGGGAAGGGGCTTTTCTGAAAAGTGATTCAAACACGGCAGGCACCGTGGTACAATAAAAGGACACGGCCGCGGCAGCGGTCGGCCGCACCGGAAGAGGTGCGGAAGGAAGGAGCGGATCAGATGGAAGACCTGACTGTTTTTCTCCGCAGGATGCCCAAGGTGGAGCTCCATGTCCACCTGGAGTCCACCATGCCGGGCGAGATGCTGGCGCGGTTCGCGTCCCGTCAGGGCCGGGAACTGCCCCGTCCGGCGGAGCAGCTGTATGACTGCTCGGCCGAGGACCTGAGCGACTTCCTGTCCTTCCTGGACGGGATCTGCTCCTTTGTGGGCACGCCGGAGGAACTGACAGAGGCGGCGGAACACGCGGCTCTGGCCGCCGGAGAGGAGAATATCCTCTACAGTGAGCTGATTTTGAACCCGACCCACTGGCCCCAGTTCACGGCGGCGGAGATCATCGCCGCCGTGACGGCGGGGTTTGACCGGGCGGCGGAGCGGGGCGGCGCCGACTGCCGGTTCACTCTGTCTCTCTCCCGCACCCAGACGGGAACGGAGGCGATGGCGCTGGTGGAGACTATGCGGGCCTGCCGGACGCCCCGGCTGGCTGGCCTCTCCATCGACGGGAACGAGGCCCTGGCGGGCCGGACCGGGGAGCGGTTCCGCCCGGCGTTCCTGGCGGCGAAGGCGGCGGGCTTTGGCTGCACCGTCCATGCCGGGGAGAGCAGCGGCCCGGAGGGCGTGCGGGACGCCCTGGACCTGCTGAGAGCGGACCGTCTGGACCACGGTGTCCGGGCGGCGGAGGACCCGGCGCTGGTGGGCCGCCTGGTCCGGGAGCAGGTGCCGCTGAACATCTGCCTGACTTCCAACCTGGCGCTGCTGTACCGGCATCCGGGGGAGCATCCGCTGCGTCGGCTGCTGGACGCGGGGGCGGCGGTGACCCTGAGCCGGGACGACCCCACCTTCCTGGGTGGGCTGACGCTGACGGAGGAGCTGCGCCGGGCAGCGGAATTTGCCCACATGAGCCGGCAGGAGCTGATCCGCTGTCAGGAGAACGCGGTGGACGCCGCATTCTGCGGGGCGGAGACCAAGGCGGCCCTGCGGGAGGCTCTGACGGAATTTCAGCGGGGATGACAGGCGCGGCGGCGCAGGCGGGCGCATAGGATGGGGTGGACGCCGGACCGACGTCCGGTGTACCATCTTGAAGAAACGAGGGAATTCCTTTGCGTATCAGTGAAGCCTATGAGCACGAGCCCATTTTACCATATCAGTCCGAGGAGTCCTGCCCCCTGAATGGCTGCAACAAGGTCAGCACCCAGTGTGTGGATGTGACGGCTCCTGTGATCCTGGTGCCCACCGCTGCCATGGGCAGCCCCACAGTCACCTGCCAGGGCAGCCCCAAGATCACCTGCGCCACCAATGCGGACGGCACCATGTGCACCGTGACTCTGACCCAGCAGGTGTGCGTGTCCATTCCGGTCCGCTACGGCGTGACCATGTCTACCTGCGACCCCACCATCTCCTGTGCTGACAGCTGCACCGGCTGCGGCTGCTGCTGAGAGGCCCTGGACCGGGCCCCGCTGTCGGCGGGGCCCGGTTTTCTTTTGGAACTGGGGAAAGAGGCTTGCAACTTGCGGGAAAACTCGATATACTAAATAAGATTCATGACAGAAAGCAAAGAAAGGAAGCGTTGAAATGACTGCTTATCCCAAGATGACCGCAGAGGAGCGCAAGGCGGAGTACGCCAAGGTGACCAAGGAATATGAGGACCTGAAGGCCCGGGGGCTGAAGCTGAACATGGCCCGGGGCAAGCCCGGCAAGGCACAGCTGGACCTGGTCAGCGATATCTTCTCCCTGATGCAGAAGCCGGAGGACTATGTGTCCGACGGCATCGACGTGCGCAACTACGGCGAGCTCAGCGGCCTGCCCGCCGCCAAGCGGCTGTTCGCGGAGATCCTGGGCTGCAAGCCGGAGCAGGTGTTCGTGGGCGGCAACGCCAGCCTGCAGCTGATGTACGACACCATTTCCAAGGCCTACACCCACGGCCTGCTCCACAGCGAGCGGCCCTGGTGCAAGGAGCCGGTGGTGAAGTTCCTGTGCCCGGCTCCCGGCTATGACCGCCATTTCAAGGTGACGGAGTCCTTCGGCTTCGAGCTCATCACCATCCCCATGACCGACGAGGGCCCGGACATGGACGCGGTGGAGAAGGCCATCCAGGACCCGGCCGTCAAGGGCATGTGGAACGTGCCCAAGTACTCCAACCCCGACGGCATCATCTACTCCGCCGAGACCATCCGCCGCATCGCCTCCATGAAGCCCGCGGCGCCGGACTTCCTGCTGATGTGGGACAACGCCTACTGCATCCATGAGTTCGAGGGGGACTATGTGGAGTTCCCGGACATCCTGGCAGAGTGCGCCAAGTACGGCAACGCCGATATGGTGTTCGAGTTCGCCTCCACCTCCAAGGTGACGCTGCCCGGCGCCGGCATCTCCTGCTTCGCCTGCTCCGAGGCCAACATGGCCTATATGGAGAAGCTGCTCACCGTCCAGGTCATCAGCTTTGATAAGGTGAACCAGCAGCGTCACGTGCTGTACCTGAAGGACAAGGCCCACACCCTGGAGCTGATGAAGAAGCACGCTGCCATCATGGGCCCCAAGTTCCGCTGCGTGGTGGAGGCGCTGGACCGGGAGATCGCCCCGCTGGAGATCGCCTCCTGGCGGCGGCCCAAGGGCGGATACTTCGTCTCCCTGAACGCCATGCCCGGCACTGCCAAGCGGACCCTGGCCCTGTGCAAGGAGGCAGGTGTCACCATGACCGGCGCAGGCGCGACCTTCCCCTACGGCAAGGATCCCCAGGACAGCAACATCCGCATCGCCCCGTCTCTGCCCCCCGTTGAGGAGCTGGAGCAGGCCATCGCCGTGCTGTGTGTGTGCCTGAAGATGGCGGCCCTGGAGAAGCTGGGCGTATGAGATACTACGGAAGCGTCTACCGTCCCCCCTCCGAGGCGTACAGCCTCATCGTCCAGGTGACCTACGGGTGCAGCCACAACACCTGCGCCTTCTGCAGCATGTACAAGGAGAAGCGGTTCGCCATCCGCCCCCTGGAGGAGGTGCTGGAGGACTTCCGCATGGCCCGGCGGACCTATGCCCGGGTGGGCCGGGTGTTTCTGGCGGACGGCGACGCCTTGGTCCGGAAAGCCAATGAACTTTACACCATCCTGGATACCATCCGGGAGCTGTTCCCGGAGTGCGAGCGGGTCACCAGCTACGCGTCCCCTGCCTCCATCCGCATCCGGACGGAGGAGGAGCTGCGGACGCTGCGGGACAAGGGCCTCACCATGGTCTACATGGGGCTGGAGTCCGGCTGTGACGATGTGCTGAAGCGGATGCGCAAGGGCCACATGTCCGCTGAGATTGTGGAGATGGGCCAGAAGGTCCGCCGGTGCGGCATGGCCCTGTCCGTCACCGCCATCACCGGCCTTGGGGGCCCGGAGCTGCTGGAGCGCCACGCCATCGAGACGGCGGAGGCCTTCAACGCCATGAACCCGGAGTATATCGGCATGCTGACGCTGATGGTGGAGCCGGAGACCCCGCTCTATGACTGGGTGAAGGACGGCAGCTTCCGGCTGCTGACCCAGCCCCAGGTGCTGCGGGAGACCCGCCTGCTGATGGAGCATCTGGACAGCCCCGGCAGCGTGTTCCGCATGAACCACGCCAGCAACTATCTGGTGCTGAAGGGCACGCTGAATCAGGACAAGGAGGCCATGCTCCGCACCATCGACGCGGCAGAGCACGACCTGAGCCGCCTCCGTCCCGAGGAGTGGCGGGGCCTGTAAAACCCAATAAGCTGCGGCAAGCTGCGGAGCATCTGCTCCGCAGCTTGTTCTTTTCTGCCTTTCTGGAAGCGGACTTGACAGCGCTCGCCGGGGATGGTATGCTATTGCTGATTTCCAAGTGAGGTGTGTGGATGTCGGTCCTGTGAGCAAAACCGAATACCGGGCTGTGAAAGGGGGGCGGCGTCCCCCCTGTTTGGTGTTGCCCGGACACCCTTGGAAATCCAACGTGAAATGAGGGAACCTCGTTGCAACTGAATCATTGTGCTTCGGCGTTTGACGCATAGCAGGGGCTATCGCGTCAAACAAAGAGATTTGGCATATAGCCTCTGCTCATTCCAAATCACAAGAGCTTTGGAGGAGCATCATGCGCTATATGAGAGCAGCCGACGTGCTGCCGCCGGATCTGCTGGAGCAGATCCAGGCGTATATCGACGGGGAGTATCTGTACATCCCCCGGCGGGAGACCGAACGAAAGCCCTGGGGCGCGGCCAACGGCCGCAAGGCGGAGACCCTGGCCCGAAATCTGGAGATCTATCGGCGCTATCGGGAGGGGACCTCTGTGGACCAGCTGGCGGAAGATTACTTTCTGGCGCCGAAGAGCATCTGGAAGATCATAGCCCGCCTGAGAAACGAATAAGGCTGTGAGCGCCATGCGGCATCCGCATGGCGCTTTCTTTTTTCTGAATCGAATCGGCGGTTGCGGGACCGGCCCGGGGCGCGGTATGCTGGGAACAGAAAGAAAACACCAAGGAGGAAGATCATCATGTCCCAGCGCATCCCGCAAAAACCGAAACGCCGCCGCCCGGATTTCCGGCAGGACCCCTGCCAGGATGTGTTCACCTGCCGGGTCTGCGGCTGGCCGGTAGGGCCCCAGGCCGCCGGCACCCAGCACCGGAATCATTGCCCCAACTGCCTCGCCAGTGTCCATCTGGATGACGAGCCCGGCGACCGGGCCGCCGACTGCGGCGGCACCATGGAGCCGGTGGCCGTCTGGGTGCGGAAGGGCGGCGAGTGGGCCATCATCCGCCGCTGCAGGGTCTGCGGCGTGCTCCACTCCAACCGGGTGGCGGCGGACGATGACCCCACGGTGCTGATGAGCCTGGCGGTGAAGCCGTTGGCCATGCCGCCGTTCCCGCTGGAGCGGCTGAACCGGTCGACAGAATAAACGAAACACCAGCGGAGGCCGCGGCCCCCGCTGGTGTTTGCTATGCGATGTGCTTGAAGTTGCCCAGGGTCTCGTTGACGCCGGAGACATAGGCAAAGGTATCCGGGAACCGGGACAGCACCTCCTGGAACCGGACCACCTGGTGGCGGTTCACCACGCAGATCAGCAGATACCGGGGCGTCTCAGAGTACATGCCCTCCGCCTGCAGGACCGTGACGCCGTGGTGCAGCTGGTCCATCAGCTGGTGAGACAGGGCCTCCGGCTGGCGGGTGATGACCTCGAATTTCAGGGCAGACTTGCCGCCCTTCAAAATGGCGTCGCTGATGCTGGAGCTGAGGTAGCAGTAGATCAGGCACAGGATCACCGGCTCGAACTGATAGCCGTAGACGAAGAAGGACAGCACCGCCACCGTGGCGTTGAGGGTGAAGATCAGCCAGACGAGGCTGGCCTCCGGCCGCTTTTTCCGGACCCAGGCAGCCACGATGTCCGTTCCGCCGGTGGAGCCGTTCCGCCGGATCACCCAGCCGTAGACGGCACCGCTGACCACGCCGGCGGCCACAGGCCCCAGGATGGCGGAGGAGCCGGAGTCATAGGCGATGCCGCTGAGATCCACCTGCCCCAGGATCAGCGTGATGCCGGAAAACACCAGCACGAACACCAGCGTCTTGCGGGCGAAGTCCCGGTCCACCTTTTTCCAGGCCAGCAGGATCAGCGGCAGGTTGATGAGCAGGGAGAGGTAGCCGATGTTGACATGCAGCAGATACTGCAGCATGGTGGCCAGGCCGTTGATACCCGCCGGGGCAAAGGCGTTGGGAAAGACGAACAGCTCATAGCTGACGCCCATCAGGCAGGCCAGACCCGCCACTGCAAGATAGCTGCCCCATGTGCTCCCGAGAAAACGCTTCATATCAGGTACCTCCGTTTGCGTTCGTCCGGGAGGAAGTATAAGCGTTCTTTCCATAAAATGCAAGGAAAAATGCAAAAAAAGTTCTGCATTGCAGGAAAACTTTCCTGCAATGCAGAATTGCGGCTCCAGTCCCTTCTGAGGCGGAGGTCAGCGGCCTCCGGCGCAGTCTGGAGACGGCCCGCCGTCATGGAGAGATCAGAACTTCTTGTCCTTGGCCGTCTCGCAGTAAGCGCAGCGGTAGGTGTGGGTGGCCGGGTCGCTCAGCAGGAAGA
>ERZ1643246.3769-NODE-3769-length-12603-cov-3.962384_pt1 | contig 12603 bp, 12 predicted proteins | sample MGYA00579265_ERZ1643246 | MGnify/ENA primary metagenome ERZ1643246 (study PRJEB29033, sample SAMEA4952261) | chicken gut metagenome | biome: Broiler Chicken; feature: Gastrointestinal Tract; material: Caecum | place: Ireland | collected 2018 | study: Broiler...
CCGTCACAGAAAACAAAATTCCCCGGAAAGCTCGGAGCGCTTTCCGGGGAGATTTTTTTTACTTTTTATCGTTTATTGTTTTTGCGGCTGGCGGGTATCCGAAAAAGCCGCTACGTTTTTCGCGCGCATGCGGTATACGAAGAAATAGAGGGGTACGCCCAACGCATAGACCCAAACCGCTTCGGTCGCCGCGAGAGACGCGACGTAAGTCCAATAAGTGACTGCTTTCGTTCCGTAAGTCAGATCGCCGCACAAAAAGACGATGATGACGGGAATGACGAATGCGTTCAGGAGAACGGGAAAAAGTCCTCCGAGCACGATTTTCGGCGCGTGCGAACGAATGAATTTTCCTACCGCCCAAGTGCCCGTCGCCGCGAGCAATGTCGCCAAAGAGCCTAAAAATACGTCGTACACCCAAAAAGGAGACGCGATATTGCTCAGCATACAGCCGATATACAGTGCGGGCACCGCTTCGGGAAAGAAGAGGGGCAGAATGCAGAGCGCTTCGGCGGGGCGGATTTGCAGAAATCCGTTGTAGGCGATTGCCCCGAACGAATAAGTGAGGGCTACGTACAGCGCCGCGATGATTCCCGCGCGGCAAAGGCGTTTCGCCGTAAAAAATCCTTTCATATTCAATTTTACCTCGGTTTTTTTATTCGGAAGTGTTCTCCGAAAACCTTCCGTATGCCGTATTATATCACCTCGTGCGGGAAATTGTCAACTTTTTTATACAAGATAAATGCAATTTCTGCGTTTTTTCATAAATACGGAAAAATGTAAAAATATTACATTGTTGTTACAAGACATGGTAATTTTTTTTACAAATACATGTTATAATTTTGTACAGATTCAGGAGGCTTTTATGAAAAAAATTATTTACATGTTTCTGACGGCAATTCTGGTTATCGTATCGCTGTTTTCCGCGGTCGGTTGTAAGGACGGACAGGAATCTTCGGAAAACCAGAAATACGACGTGACGATCAAGGTAAAAAACACGTTGGGAGAGGAATGGATATTTACACCGGAAATAGAAGAAATGGAATACGAAATGGAATATACGGGAGAGGACGTGGATTTTTATGTAGAATCATACCAGCTGAGAGATCATCCGGAATGGGGAGATCTCTGGCTGACGCCCAGCCGTATAGATTATCCGAATACCTTTAAGGTCTACCCGTTTCTTTATACGGATCCGGAGGGAAATCAAAGTGAAACCAATTATGTAAATGAGAGAGGAAAATATGTTTTTTCCTGTGATGCAAATTCAAGTTCACCCTTATGGAATTACCGATATATCAATTTATATATCACGGTTGTTTAAGAGAAAATAAAAGGAGGAGTTTTTATGGAAGAAACGGAACTGAATGAAAAAATTTCCGAAAAGAAGGAAAAGTTGAAAAAGCTGTACGAGTCCTTGGGCGTTTACAAATGGGAGTGTATTCCCGGAATCATCGGGCTGATTTGTCTTGCAATCGTAAGCATTCCGATTATATGTTCGTCGGGGAAACTCAAATGGATAGGAATAGTCATGTTGGTCGGATCAATAGTAATCATTGCTTTTTTAGGATTTATGTTGAAACGATTATACAGAGAAATCGAAAATGCCGAGGAAGAGATTCGATCTTTTGAACGTGAAAAACGATTAAATTTTGAGAAAAAACAATAAAGGAGATTAAAAGATGAAAAAGAAATCATTGATTTGTAAAAAATTTTACATGGGACTTGCCGTGCTTTCAGCGGTAACGTTATGTATTGCATGCGGGATTTTCATATCTAACTCTTATACTACAAAACTACAAGCGAAAGCGGAAAGCCCGACGCAATCAATTAATCTTGATTTTGATCAATTTACGTATAACGGAAAGACATATGTTCTTTCGGAGTATCCTTCAATGGCGGAAAGTACAAGAGAATTGAAAAATTCAGGTACTTATGATTATTTTTCAATCAGCGGGGATGACCCTATTGTTTCATTAATTCCCAAGGAGTATTTTTTGCGTGAGGGCAGTCATTTTCAGGCGGGAAGAGAATGGGGATATTATATTACCACGATAGACGATTATTCCGAGTTTCTATACGGAGACTTGAAGAAAACGCAGAATAAAAGGTCTTATCTGATTCTTTTCGATTTAAGTTATGAATGGAATTCGGAGGAAAATGTCGTAACTGTGAAAGTATCCCCCCTATACCAAAATGAATATTCCGCTGTAACCGCTCAGGAAGACTGGTTATTAATGCCCACCAAAGATGGATTTTCCGAAAACGATTATCTCGGAAAAATCCGATATGAAGTAAATGGAGACGAAGAATATACTGTTATTCCCAGCTCGTTGTTTGAACGGAAAAGATATTATTTGAAAGATATTGCATATTCTTTGTCTTTGTATAATGAACAGGCTCCCAATACAATTAACGGAAATATTTATAGTGCTCAAACGGATAGTGGGTCATACTTTACCTATATGGATTATGAATATGACGGAATTGTCAGGGAAAATAAAGAATTTCCTACAGATGCAGTTGTTTCCGTCGGAAAAAATGCGATTAATATTATTGGAGGAGCACTAAAAAATTTCCCCGTAATAGGTAATGTTTTTAGTTTTAATAAAATATTGAAAAGCGTTTCAGGTTTTATAAGTCCAGTTTTTGAGTTATTTGATTATAAATATAATCCACTGATTGACGTCAGTGTAGAAAAACATATTACAGCTACACTTTTTAATGCGAACAAAGACGAACAAATTAAAAATTACGGCGGGCTGATAAAAAATTTATGTCTAACGATAAAAACTACGGCAGACGAGAAAAATATTTGGTTTGGCATGGGACATTCCGCCGTTGGTCAATTCCAAATCAACGATACGGCGATAAATGGAAAAGAACATAATTATACACGGTTAATCCGTGAAATTGGATTTTCTATCGTCGACGTCGAAACGGACGGAGTTGCTGATATTGAGTGCCTTTACGATGAATTCTCTTTATATTCGCCCGTCTTCGAAAAAATCAATTTGAAAAAAACGAAGAATATTTATATATTGCCAAAAGGAAAAAATTATTTTGAATTTACTCCAGAATTTTCTGGCTTATATGAAATTGACCTTGCCGACACCCAATATCTTCATTACAATTTAACGGATTCCGAAGAAAATACTATTGGCGGAGACAATGATAAATATTCTCTTAAGGGAGGAGAAAAATATTGTTTGATTGTCAGTTCCGATGAATACGGAATTGAAAGTTCTGTCTCAATAAATTTTGCGGAAGGGAATACCCAAGGAACTATTGAAAGCGGGGAAAAGAAAATTTTCAAAATAAAGATCGGGCAGTCGGACGCCTATACCCTGAACACACAGAACGAGAACGTTTGGATAGAAAATATTTTCGTCGCGTCTTCCGACGGTTTGGAAGAATATTCCGGGTTCAGCGGCTATACGGCAAAATCGCAAGTGAGCGTGCCTCTCCCGGAAGGAGAATATTTTATCGTAATACATAATTCGGGAACGATAAAAAATGAATACGAGTTACTGGCGTCGGTGTGTGAATCCAAGCCGGTCGGAGAAGAAATTTCCGTGAAACTCGACGACGACAACTTTACCTATTTCAAATTTTCGGGCATGGAAGCAAAAAGATACATTGCCACTCTGAACGACGGGGAAGACGGGAATTATCATGTCCTTAATTCCGAATTGGAGCCTGTTTCTTTCGATTTGACGGACAGCGGCGTTTGCTATTTCCAAAATTATGACGAAGTCGTTTATATAGGGCTTAAAGCAGAGGAGGCGAACGGAAAATTTATTCTCAATCCGACGGAATATGCCTTGGCATGGTATATAGACGGGGAATTGGTGGAGAGTTCCCAAATTTCTTTGGAGAGAGGGGAAACTTATTCTCTGATATTCGTGGTAAACGGAGTGATTCAGGAAAACGGATATGAATTGGATTTGCCGAACAGAAATATCAGATTGGAAAACAACAATCTTATCATCAGCGACGCATGTCCGACGGGAGAACGCTTTCGGATACAATTCCGATATAACTCCGTCGCCGTTTACGACAGCGACATCGAGGTCACGGTCAAATATACCTTGAATTTTGCGGGAATCGACAGCGTTAACAACGGTGAGAGCCTGACGTTCGATTGGACGTATAGCGAAGAAGATATTACGGAAATCGATTACAGTCTGACGAGGGGAACGGAGACGAAAAATTATACCGTCTATACGAGCGGAAAAAACGTTGGAAGCACATACACGGAAGACATAACGTCTGAGACCAAGAGTTTTACCGAAAAATTCGGGGAAGTGGAAATCAAAATTTACCGCGTCGGCGTTGAGACTTCGAAGGGAGTGGAGTATATCGATTTCGATTCTTCCGAAAGTGTGGACGGGACTTACGGAGGGGGACAGGGAAGCGCCGACAATCCCTACCTCATTTCCTGCAACAGGCATTTCTATAATCTCATATACAATAAAAACAATAATATATATTTCAGATTGACCGAACTTCTGAAACTCAACACCGGGCTGGATATGTTTTACGGCCATTTCGACGGCGGACCTACCCGAATCGAATTTGAATGCAACGGTTCGGCCGACCTGGGACTGTTTCGGAACAATTACGGGACGATCGAAGGGTTGCATGTGGGAGCCGATATTACGGGGAACGGAACGTATTGTTGTGCGGGCGGAATCGCTTGTTATAACTACGATTCGGGAATCATAAAAGATTGTTCGATAAATTTTACCGGAACGTTTAATGCGATCAAAGGAGTCGGAGGAGGTATCGCCGCCGTCAATGACGGAAAAATCGAGAATTGCTGGTCATCAATCGTAAAAGCAGAGGTGAACGGCGATTTCGGAGGGATTGCCGGAAAGAACAGAGGAAGTATTATTTCCTGTTATTCGGTGGGAACAATTACACTGAATATAGAAAAATATAATGGCTCGTATCAGAATTCTCATGTGGGAACCATTGTCGGACTCAACGACGGGGGAACCGTTTCTTCTTGCTATATAAGTACCAGTGACCACGCTACTACTATTTATATTATCGTAGACAATGTCGACGATAAAAATTTAGCCCCTTACGTGGGGCCTATTTACGGACAAAACGACGGAGGAACCGTGACAAATTGTTGGAAGGACGGATCTGTCAGGATTAATGAAGGGAACTTACATTCTTTTAAAGTATGGTTTACCAAGTACGACCAGACGAGAAACATCAACGACGATTACGGCGCTTAAACAGACGCTTCACACAATTTCCCGACGGCGGCTTCGGCCGTTCAGCTCCCAAAGCAGGGACGAAAGCCCGTCCGATATGATTTCCGCCATCGAATATACGAGATTCAGACGCGTCGTATTCAAAAGCCCGTAATTCAGAACCGATTTCTCCGCTACGATTCCCATAACGGAAATGTCTCCGATACTCCCCAGCTTTTTGTTCGCTCCCGCACCCGGATACAGCGGAGAATCGTTCACTTTGATCAGCCCGATGTCTCCTTCGCTTCCCACCGCGGCATCTACCGCGATAATCTTTCTCCCGCGGTGCGTCTCTCTCAGAAAAGTACGCATGTATTTGATCTCCTTCGCCGTCACGGGCGCCGAAAGCGTCCCGTACAGAAACGAACAAAGTCCCTGCGTCTTATATTTCAACATCGAACCTACGAGCGGCCCCAGACTGTCCCCGATGGCCAAGTCACTCCCGATACACAGCACGATCGGCAATTCATCCGTCTTACAGGATTCCTTTTTCTTGCTGCGGGAGGGCTCGCTCAGAAATTTATCCACCGCCATCGCCGTCCCGTCGGCCGCCAGCTTGTTGAAAAGATTGAAACAGTATTCCATAAAAAGGACTCCTTAAAATTTTTGCAGTCGGAAAAATTATTTCCCTTTTTCCTTCCGTTATACCTCTTCCTCCGAAATTTTGCGCCGCGCCCCTCAACAGCTTGAATTTCGTGAAAAGATATGTTACAATAAATAAAGCGCCGCACGGATAAAAACTTCCGCAAAAGGCAAAAAACATTCCGGAGGAATTTTGACTGTGTTCAATCTTTTGGCTTTTCAGGCCGCTTACGCACTCGATATCGCCTGTGTGCTCATATTCGTTGTCTGGGCTCTTATCGGAGCTAAAAAAGGGTTCGTGAAATGCTTTTTCGGACTCGTCTCTACCTTAATCGCCCTCGTCCTCGCCATTACTTTGGCTTCCACCGTTTCGGGCTGGCTCGATTCCGCTTTCGGCATGACCGAATTTTTCAGCGGAAAATTTGAAAATACGTTCCTCAAAATCAACGGCTTCGACGCCGATATTTCTTCTGTCGGCATCGCCTCCGCTCTCGAAAACGTCCGCCTCCCCGGATTTATCAAAGACCTCATTTTGAAAAATCTCGGCGAGGTCAACAACCTCCCCGCTGGCACTACCCTCGCAAGTCAGGTCGCTCCCGTCGCCGCTCAGTTCGTCGGTCTGCTCGTCTCGGGGCTCGTTATTTTTATCGTCTCCCGGCTCCTGCTCCTCATCGTCGAGAAAATTCTTTCCTCCGTCGTGCGCTCCTGGTCCGTAGCGGCCGCTCTGAACGGAATTCTCGGCTTCGCCGTCGGCGCGGTAAAGGCTCTCATCGTCGTCTGCGCCGTCCTTGCAATCCTTTCCCTCATTCCGTCCGAAGGGATCGTCTCCTTCTTCGACAAGACCGTCGTTTTGAAATATCTCTTTAACAACAATCCTTTAACGAAACTTTTGGGCTTATTCATCGAATTCTGATAAATCCGAAAATATAAAAGTACAAGCGGCCTCCTTTCGGGATGGCCGCTTTTCTTCCGAAAATTTTATGCGGAAAATGCAAATATTCCGATGTGGAAAACTGTGGACAACTTCTTTCCTTTTTGATTTATCCACAGAAAAAACAGCAAAAAATGGGGGAAAGGGGATAAAAATATACCCGTTATCCCCCGTTTTTTCGACTTATCCACAAGAAATTGCAAGATTTTCTTCAATGATTTATTCGGGAAATTGATGAGTTATCCACAATTTTATATAAAAAATAGGGAAAAACTGCGCTTAAACTCAAAAAATTTTTTAGTTTGCGCATTTTTTATAAAAGTTATCCACAATACTCCGAAAAATTGTGTGGACAACCTGCTTTTTATCCACATCCTACGTGGATAACTTCCGAAAACACGGGGAAATTATGCTTCATAAATTTATCTTTGTATAGCTTCGTTCCGATTATGCGGTTTCATGTGAAACGATTCGGGGATAGAAATGAGAAAAAAGGAACAAAATTTCAAAAGGAAGCAAAAAATCGCGGAGAACGGAAAAAACATGTTTTTGTTTTATCGTGTTAAATTTGTGAATGTTTGCTAAATGTTTAGAAATTTATACCGCAAACGCTTGAAAAAAGAGCGGCCTTGTGGTAAAATGTAAAATAGTCGTAAGACGAACGGGCTTTTTCTTCCGTACGCCTTTCTCACACTTGCGAAAGGGCGGAAAAACAGGGCTTTTGAGCAGTATCACTTTCAAGGAGTCAAGACATTGAACAAGAAAACCAAGACAATTATCTGGGTCATCGTCGCCGTCGTGCTGGTGGCGGTCCTCGGAATATTATTCGCGGAAATCATTTCCTCGAGATATACCGAGCTCACCTTTACGGAGTTCTATGAAAAGGTGGTTGCCGGAGAAATCAATCAGGTTTATGCGGACGGCTATAACCTGAAAGGCGTTTTGATCGATGCGTCGGGCAAAGGAATGGCATATTATTCCACGGTCGGCCCCAATCCCTATGACGCGGCAAATCCCATCATTCAAGAGTGGATTGCGAAAGGCGTCGATATTATCTACAAAGACCCCAATGCGGGCAGTATCTGGTCCAGCGTCATCACCATGCTCGGCATCGTGCTCGTCGCGGTCATCTTCTGGCTCATCATGCGTCAGGCGGCCGGCGGCGGAAAGGTCATGAACGTCGGCAAGACCAAGGCGCACATTCAAAGCAACCTCAAAGTGCGCTTCGCGGACGTCGCGGGCGCGGAAGAGGAAAAGGAAGAATTGCAGGAAGTCGTCGAGTTCCTGAAAATGCCCAAAAAGTTTTCCGATCTCGGCGCCAGAATTCCGCGCGGCGTATTGCTCGTCGGCCCTCCGGGTACCGGTAAGACGCTGTTCGCAAAGGCCGTCGCGGGCGAAGCGGGCGTTCCTTTCTTCTCCGTATCCGGTTCCGACTTCGTGAAAATGTACGTCGGCGTCGGCGCGGCGCGAGTCCGCGACCTCTTCGACCTCGCAAAGAAAAATCAGCCCTGTATCATCTTCATCGACGAAATCGATGCCGTGGGCCGCAGGCGCGGCGCGGGGCTCGGCGGCGGACACGACGAACGCGAACAGACCCTCAACCAGATCCTCGTTCAGATGGACGGTTTCGAGACGAACGAGGGCGTCATCGTCATGGCCGCGACCAACCGTGCGGATATTCTCGACCCGGCTCTGCTTCGTCCGGGCCGTTTCGACCGTCAGATTCACGTCAATCTGCCCGACGTCAAGGGGCGGGAACAAATTCTCAAAGTCCATGCGCGCAACAAGCCCATGGCTCCCGACGTCAATTTCAAGACCGTGGCGCGCATCACTGCCGGCTTCTCCGGCGCGGATCTTGCCAACCTCCTGAACGAAGCCGCGATTCTCGCCGCCAGAAACGGCAAAAAACTCATCGGAAACATCGAGCTTTACGACGGTATCAATAAGGTCCTTATGGGACCTCAGAAAAAGAGCCGCGTCGTCACCGAAGCCGACAAGCGCTGCACCGCTTACCACGAGGCCGGACACGCGATTCTCGCATGCCTCTGCAAACATTGCGACCCCGTTCACGAGGTCTCCATCATTCCCCGCGGCAACGCGGCGGGCTATACCATGACCCGCCCCGAAACGGACGACAACGACGTTTCCTACAACAAGCTCGTGGACAATATCTGTATGGCTCTCGGCGGCCGCGTCGCGGAAGAGCTCGTCATCAAAGACGTCACCACCGGCGCGAGCAACGATTTGCAGCGCGTTTCCGACCTCGCCCGCCGCATGGTCACGCAATGGGGTATGAGCGAAAAGCTCGGCCTCGTCGCTTACGATTCCGATCAGCCCGTATTCATGGGCATGGAATACGAATACGGCGGCGGCAGCCGCAACGGCTACTCCCAGAAGACCGCCGCGGAAATCGACGACGAAATCCGTCGCCTGGTGGCCTCCGCTCACGCGCGCGCCGTTCAGCTTCTGACGGAAAACCGCGCGATTCTCGACAATATGTCCCGCGTACTCGTCGAAAAGGAAACCATTTCTACCGAAGAAGTCGCCATGCTCATGAAGGGCGCTTCCTATTCGGAAGTCATCGATTTTATGGACAACGAGGAAGGGAAACGCAAAGAGAATCCCTTCGAGAATTTCTCCACCCCTTCCCCCGAACATCTGACCCCGAAAGTTTTCGGAAATTGATTTTTTGACCTATGCCGCGATATGTCTGCGGCCTTACGGAAGAGCCGAGGAAATCCTTCGGCTCTTGTCTTTATAGATCAGGAGTGTTTCCATGAAACGAACAAGAAAAATTCCCGTTCCCGCCTCTTCCGCCGAAGAAAGGGAAATCGCCGTCGCGGAAATCGATTGCACGGACGACGGCGCGCAATACGGAGAACGGCCCGTTTCCGACGGCGGTTCGGCGGAAGCCGGCGCTCCGTCCGAAGCGCTCAAAAAGCGCGCCGCCTATCTCCTTCTCAACGGCGTTCCGCCTCTCGTCGTCAACGAAGAGAAGGGGGGCAGGTATCGGCTCTTGGCAGGGGGAAACGACCTCGCCGCCGCAAAGCTCGCCGGCATTTCTTCCGTCCCCGCACGGGTTTTCCGCTTCTCCGAACGCGATGCGGAAATTTTCGCGCTCACCGAGACGCTCAAAAGGGATTCCGTCGGCGCCATGGAAGGGGCTTACCTCATGAAAAGGCTCATTTCCGAGTTCGGCTGGACGCAGGACGAAATCGCCGCGGGCATCGGAAAATCCCGTCCCGCCGTCGCCAATTCCCTGCGGCTTCTGACGCTCGCGCCCGAGGTCGTCGGACTGGTCGAAAGCGGCAGACTCTCCGCCGGACACGCCCGCGCTCTCGTCTCCGTACCCAAAGAAAAACAATTCGCTTTTGCCGAGGAGACGCTCAAACGCGGCTATTCCGTTCGGGAAACGGAACGCGCCGTCAAGGCTTTTCTCACTCCGCCCGAAGTCCTTCAATCGGAAAAAGCCGCGGCCGCCGCGGCCAAGAGCGCCGAACTCAAAGCGCTCGTCGAACGCATGCGCGCGGTGTTCCGAACCAAGGTCTCCCTCATCGGCAACGACAAAAAGGGCAGAATTTATATCGACTACTATACGCCCGAAGATTTGTATCGCTTCGAGGAAATGCTCGCCGTCCTCGAAAGCAGCCCCCTTTTTGACTGATATGCGGATGCGCGCGCGACTTATATATAATATAATAATTTTTGATTCCGAGCACGCGCTCGGGAAATCTTCGGAAAAAGACAATAAAAAAGAGCCGCCTCGAATTTATGGGAACGGCCCGAATAAAATTTCCCCGACCGAACATCGGTCGGGGAAAGATTTTTATTTCGCAAAAAGCAAATGTCCCGTGATGATGAGATAGATGAGATCGACGACGCAAAGTAACCAGGTCCAGCCCACGAAAAGGAAAAGCAGGAAGATTACGATATGCACGAGACTTTTTGTCCTCAGCATGACCGACAGTCTGATAAGACATTCCACAATCCAACCGACCACCGGCAGAATCAGAAGCAATATTTTCAGCAGTCTCGATTGCTTGTTAAACCATTTATCAAATGTCATGATATAACCTCCGAATTTTATTTCAGTACTTATATTATACCATAACGCAAAAAATAATGCAATATCTTTTTGTAAGAAACTTTACTTACCCTTTTTTTCGTCCTTTTTTTCCTCGTTTCCGAAATCGAGGTCGGTCAGGTCGTCGTGTCTCGCCCGCTTTTCTTCCTCCTCCTGCTTTTGCTTGCAAAGCAGCATGAGTCCGAAAAACAGAAATGCGCCCAGAACGCAGATTCCCGCCATTCCCCAAGAAACCAGCGCGCCGAGCGGAATCACCAGCGCGACGAATACCGCCGCAATCAAAGTAAACAAAATCCGCAGTGTTTTCAAGATAAACGCCTCCGATAGATTCGTCGGATTCATTGTACACAAAAAAGAAGAAAAAGTCAAGTGTGCGGAAAATATAAATCGGCTCTTTCGGATAATTATGGAAAAGTACGGCAAATCAGTTTGACTGCCGTTTCTGTTTATAGTATAATATAGTTGATAAAGTGCTTTATCATCATTTTATCGCAAACGTCGGTCCGGCCGTGCGGGAACGGGGTGAGGTCGGAATTCTGATTTTTAAGGATACGGCCGCGGACGCATACGTTACAGACTATAAACGGCAACCGAAAATTTTTAGTGACAGAGGAGGAAAAAACGATCATGAACAGAACGCTTAAATTTTTGTTGTTCGGTATTTTAATGGCCCTTTTGGGAATATACGCCGTCGTCTTTATGGCTTACGCCGAGTCATATTTCCTTGGCGCGCTTGCCGTAATCTGTCCCTTTACCGGCTTCGTGGTCGGCGTAATGGGAATGTTGGATAAAAAGCGGATTCCCGACAGTCTGAAATTGCAGGATATTCCTCAATACAGCGATATAAAGGGCGAGGAACTCGTCCGCATAGCTGTTATATGGAAAGAGGAAGGATCTGCGCCGAAAGAATTTTCCACGGAGGATAAAGAGGCGATTTCCCGCACGATGGAAATGTTTTCCGAAACGGGCGCGTTTATCGCGCAAAATCAGACGGATTCGGAAAACGGTTTGGCGGTTTTCTATGACGAAAAAGGACGGAAAACCGCGCTCCCTCTTTCGGGCTTAAAATACGGTACTCGATATTATCGCTGTTCCGATGCGGCGAAAGAGTTCCTTCTCGGTCTCGGCGGGGAAAACGTCGGATAACATCCGCCGTGCTCGGAAAAACAAAGAATTTACGTAAAAAATCTTCAAAAGGGGACGATGCAATTTTCTGCATCGTCCCCTTTTCGGATACCCTCCGAAAAAAACACGAAAAAAGTAAAAAAAAGTAGATAAAAAGAGTTGACAAGAGGGAAAGAGATGTGGTAATATAGACAAGCTGTCCCGAGGAAAGCAAAAAACGGCTTGAAAAAAGGTTTTTAAGAAGTCTGAAATAAAAAAAGACAAAAAAAACCAAAAGAAGTTTGAAAAAATGCTTGACAAGAGGTAGAGAGATGTGGTATTATAGACAGGCTCTCACCGAGAGGGGAGGCACCGAGCTTTTGTTCGGTAAAAAGCAGATTAAAAATGGAATAAGAAAGAAATGAGATTTTATTTGACAGACAATGCAAATAGAAGGTAATTTCCGTTAATTTTTAGAATTGACTTTTCTGCAAAGAGAAGGCAACCTAAAGCAAGTCAGCAAAGAGATAACAAAAAATGTCAGAGCCGTTGTTATGTTGAAAGACATAATGACTTTGAACGAATAAACTTAAGAGTTTGATTCTGGCTCAGGATGAACGCTGGCGGCGTGCTTAACA
>ERZ1643246.3770-NODE-3770-length-12599-cov-9.652982_pt1 | contig 12599 bp, 8 predicted proteins | sample MGYA00579265_ERZ1643246 | MGnify/ENA primary metagenome ERZ1643246 (study PRJEB29033, sample SAMEA4952261) | chicken gut metagenome | biome: Broiler Chicken; feature: Gastrointestinal Tract; material: Caecum | place: Ireland | collected 2018 | study: Broiler...
ATTGTGCCATTTTGAATGTCCTGACATTATAAATTCCTCCTTTATTTTTTAATACCATAAATATTTTAACATACTTTTTGAATTTTGTGTAGTATTTTTGCTAATTTCATATTATAATAACACAAAATAGAGAGTAACTTTTAATGAAATTTCTCTCTACTTAATATTTTTATAAAATTTCTTTCCTTATATTTTCTATTTCTTCTTCTGTTAGCCCTGTAATGTCTGCTATTTCTCTTGTTTCTATATTTTTTCTTAGCATTTTTTTAGCTATTTCCATTTTAGTTTGTCTTTCGCCTTCTCTTATTCCTTCTTCTTTAAAATTATTTTCGCTAATTTTCTGAAGGAACTCTTCAGTTTGTATTGATTCATACATTTCTCTTTCTTTTGGGTCTAAACTTATCCTTTCTAGTGTATCCATAGCCTTTTTTACATTTTTATTTTTCTTCTTAACCATTTCCATTTTCTCCTCATCTCCTGAAAATAACCAGAGCCATTCATCTAGTTTTGTATTTATTGTAGGATTTTTCTTAAAATATTTTGGGAGTTCTATATAATGCATTTCTATATATTTTGTTGCTATTTCGTCTTGTTCTTTATATCCCATATCTACATAGTATTCTTCTCCTATTTCATCAAATCTTGGTCTTGCTATATGGTAATAACTATTTCTTTTATAACGTTCAAAATCTAAGATTCCTATAAATATAGCTTTATTTAATTGTGTATATTTTTCTCCCGTTTGTAATTGCTCTGATATCATTCTTGATTCATATACTGTACTTCTTTCTTCTATATTTTTTTCATCTGCTGTTTGCATTTCGATATCTAACATTGTTCCATCATCTAATTCTGCCTTAATATCCAATATAAACTTTTTACCTTCTTTTTTTTCTGATAACACCTCTGGATTTTTAACTGTTAAATTATTTATCTTTCTTTTTAGTATTGCTTCCAATAAATCAATTAATACATCCTCATTCCCTTTATATGAAAAAACACGTTTAAAGACATAATCATTTTTTATTGGAAGTAACTTTAATTCTTTTTTCGCCATTTATTACTTCCTTTCTATTTTACCAAAAAGGTGCAAGAAAAGCAACCTTTAAGATAATACTTTATTAAATTCACATCTCATTATTTTCAATATCTTTGCTATTTATATAATCTGTGAATTATAACTTTATTCTATTTTGATTTAAAACGAATAAATCTTTTGAACTAAAAATAACAATTGCAATTGTAATAATGGCATTTTAACACTAAAAATATAAAAAGTCTGTCGAAATTTGTTGACAGACTAAATTTTTTTGTTAAAAATAAACTAATAACCATACAAAGCAATCATTGATTATTAGTTTATTTTTAATTTATTTAATTACTCTTAACATTTGCCAATTTATTTTTCAAGTCTTTTTCTATAACAACTAATTCTTTTTCTACTTCTTTACGTTTTGCTCTACCTTCTTCACTTATCTTAATTGTTTCTTCAATTGTTGTTATTAAATCATCATTTACTTTTTTAAGAGTTTCTATTTCTACTATTCCTTTTTCATTTTCTTTAGCAATCTCCACTGTATTATTTTTAAGCATTTCTGAGTTTTTCTTTAATAATTCGTTTGTTGTCTCTGTTACTTGCTTTTGTAAATCTAAAGCACCTTTTTGTCTAATAACTCCTATTGCAAGTACGATTTGGCTTTTCCATAAAGGTATTGTATTTAATATTGATGATTGTATTCTATCTACTAAAGCTTTATTTCCTGATTGAATAAATCTTATTTGAGGTGCTGTCTGAATCGCAATTGTTCTTGTTAATTTTAAATCATGAACCTTTTTTTCAAATCTATCAGCATAATCAATCATATCTGCTACTTTTTGCGCATCTAAAGGATCTTTAGTCTCTTCTGCCTTTTTTTGTAATTCTGGTATAGTTTTTGTTTTTAATTCCTCAATTTTTTTATTTCCAGCAATAATATATAAATCCAAATTATGTATGCACTCTGTATTTTTTTCAAATAAATTGTCAAACATAACAATATCTTTTAATAAAACCATTCTTTCATTATCTAACTTTTCTGATATTTCATCAATTTGATTTTCTATTTTTTGATATTTTGCAAGGAATTTTTTTGTTTTATCTACTAATTTGCCAATAATAGGAATATTTTCTAATGGATCTTCTTTTATAAATCCATTTACATCTGTATCTTTAACTTTTACCATCAAGTTAGATAATATATCTCCAACATAATCTGTGTCTTTTGCTTTTATATCTTCTAGCATTTTATCTGAAAAGTTAGCTATTTCTGATTGAGCTCCTACCCCATATTGAATAACGGCATTTGAATCTCCATCTTGTATGTTCTCCACAATAGTTTGTACTTGTTTTTTATCCTCTTCAGATAATTTATCGTAATCATAAATACTTGCCTCTGTAACATCATTGCTTTTAGTAACTAAAGCATCTTTTTTAATTTCTTCCATAAAATTTTCCTCCTTAATTAATATAACATCTATTTGATACCATCCATTATTTTTTGCATTGTATTTGGATTTGGCATCTGTATAACTGCATTAATAGTTTTTGGTATTCCATAAAAGCCTTCTACTTCTGTATTTATAGTGCCGCTTACTCCTGTTCTAAAGCCATGTCTCGTCCATGCAATTTCTTGTATTTTAGGGTCTTGCATTGCTTCTATCAATTTTGCACCATTCTCATTTAAAGCAATCAATGGATGTGAACTCCATACTGTAGGCTCTGGGTAAAGCACAACCACTTGGTCTTTTACCATATTCCAATCATTTGGATTCTCAATTGCAAATTCTATCATTTGATTTTCATAACCTGCAATCATTGGCTTTGCTCCCATTCCTGTTTTTAGATATTGCTCAAAAAGGTCTGAAGAAGAATGCTCCATATATCCAATTTTGCCAAAGAAATCTTTCAATTGCGGTAAAATATTATCAACTGTACTTTCATCTACTACTGTTTGATTATTCATAATGTTTGCAACTAACCCTGCAAACATATTTCCTGAATTTGATTTATTTGGATCTGTTGACTGAATTGTAACATAACCATATAAGTCATTTACACCTATATCACTCCACTTTTTCTTGTCCGTAACTAAAGTAATTAATTTTGTGGTATCAGCAATATAATAAGAATTATCTTTCATTTCAACAATACCCTCATTTATCAATGCATCTGCTATTGGCTTCCACGTATATATTACAATAGGTGAATTGAATAAAATTTCACTTTTATATAATTTATCACTTTTAGTCTGGTTAAAAAGTTCTAAAGCCGTTTGACTTGAAGGAAACAGATAATCCTTGTCACTTGAATCTTGCTCCACCATTTCAATTGAACCTGCTTTTGTATAGTCCACAGTTAATCCATATTTATCTTTTAATATTTTTCTAACCTCTTCGTCTTCCATAAGTCCTATTTTTTCTCCACCTAAATAACCTGTTACCGTTATTTGCTCTGGTTTATTAGTGTTTATAAATTGATATACAATAATTGCTATTATTACTAATAATAAAATAACTCCTCCAATTATTTTTGACTTCAATTTCTTCACCTCCACTTTTTAAAAATCTTTCATTTGCATACTACTTTTTAAGAAATCTATTTCTGTATCCAAGTCTAAAGCATCATTTTGAAGCATTTTAGTAAACTGGTCATCTAATGATTTATTTATAAGCGCTAATGAATTTTCAGTTTTATTTATAACTTCTTCAATCTCTTTTGTATGAACATCTTGAGAAGATATTTCATAATAAGAGTTTACTATTTTATAAATTGTCTCTAAGTAATATGTAAAAAACTTCTTATTTTCTCCTATTTTGCTTGGATGTTTTTCTAAATATTTTAAAATTTTTGATATTTTTAATGTCATATCATTGCACTCTTGCTTAATATTGGGCTTAACTACCTTATTTTTCAAATCCATCAATTTCCCATAATTTTCATAGCCATTATCTAATAGGTTCATATACTCTTTTTGTTTATTTGAATCTTTTATACCCAATAATACTAGTTTATTATTTGGTGCAAATAGCAAAGAGCTCCCTATATATATAAATACTGCAAGTATCCCTGAGACAATTATATGAATATTTAACACTGAGAATAATATTATAAATATAATAATTGCTGCAATTGTATTTAATATATCAAATCTCATAATATTTTTTCTATATGCTAACATAATAACCTCCATCCTTAGTTATATCCTTTTGCTTGTTTGAATGCCTTCTCTAAGTCTTTCTTTCCGTCAAACACTCTTGCCTTAGAAAAATCAGCTAATTCCTGTAACTCCCTTTCATCTGAGTCTCCAAATGTAATAGAAAATATAGGTATATCTAATTTAGTACTATCCCATTTATCCATAACTTCTTGAATACTGCCTGAGTTAGACATTCCATCAGACATAAGTATTATAGATGTTGTATAATCAGCCACATTATATTTTGATATTTCATCCATTGCTGTAACAAGTGGCGCATATATATTTGTTCCACCTTGTGGTTCAAAATTATTTATTTCATTTTGCAAATTTGTTAGTGTTGCTGCATCATTTCCTTCTGCTTTCCATACATCTAAAACTTGATCATCAAATGGAATTACAATTGTTACATCTTTTGGGCTTGCCTGCAACATATATGTAGAAGCTTCATTTTGGTCTAATAGCATATTCATTGCATTTCTTAAACTCTCAACACCCTCACCATACATACTACCTGAATAATCTAAGCAATACACTGTAAGAGATGGTTTTCTAAGTTCTGTTTGATACATATTTAAAGCTTTTTTAATTACGTCTGCTGATGGCATTTTCATAACATTTAAAACTTTTTTTGTGTCTATTCCCCAATCCTCATTAAATACATCAGGATTACTATTTTCAAAATTTATTGAGTATGAAGTTCTTCTTCCTAATTCTAATAATTTAGGCTTTACTTCATCTGAAGTTAAATAATCTTCTAATTTTAAAAATGCTTCTTCTTTACCTTGGTCTCCATTATCTATATAGCCAAGTGGTGAATCTGCAATTCCTAGACCATCTTTAGGATATATTACATATAATGGCTCTTTTCCTTCTGCCACTAGCTCTTTATTTGTATCTATAATTATTGATTCATAATTAACCATTGCATCATAATCACTTTGTAAGAATAAATCTTTTAGCCAATCTGAACTTCCTGAAGAACGATTAACCCCTGAAAGAATTGTAGTTAAATCACTTTTTAATACTTCATTGTCCAAATCTTCTGCAGTTATTACTTCTGGATTGTCAAGAAGGGCATATATAAATCCCAAATATGCTGTTGCACCTGAATTTGACTGCGTTGCTGATGTCATCATGAAGCTTAGTTCTTTACTTTTGATTTTTTCCAAAATATCTTTAGTTGTTACATCTTTTCCAACAAACCCTAGCCTTTCAGCCACACTTTTCTTTATTCCAAAAACGACTGGTGTTGTTGTAATAGATTGCTGATGTTTTACTTTTAAATGCGTATCTCCCATACTTATCCAAATACTATTTGCAGGAAATACTGCATCATAATCTTCTGCACCATTTTGCAGCTCTTGCATTATGTCAACAGAGCCTTCATAAGTCATATTTATTTGTATATTATTTTCTTTTTCAAATTCTTCTAGGATTGGCTCTAAGACTTGATTTTCAGAACCAGATAAGATATTTAATGTTTCTTTAGACGAAAATATACTTCCATTTTTGCTTTGAGTAGAAAAACTGATTATTACTATTATTAATAGTATCAAAATAATTAACACTGCCAGAATAATTTTCTTATTTTTTTTAACTTTTTCATTCATGAACAAATCTCCTCCTTTTATTTGTTAATATTGTATCATATTAATATTAAATACGCCATATATTTTACAATATATTCTAATTTTTTCTAAAGCAATGCGACAAAACAAAATCTACTAAATCTTTCGCTGAATTTCTATTTATAATTTTAGACTGATTTTCCACCATAACTTTCTGCATATCTTTATCATTTAGCAATTCCTTAGTATTTCTTACTACTTCTTCAACATTATTAGATACTAAACTAAGTCCATTTTTCTTGAAAAATTCTGCATTATAATTTTCCACCCCAGGAATAGGCATTATATGAATCAATGGCTTTCTAATTACGCCAACTTCTGTACTCGTAAGTCCTCCCGGTTTTGTTAAAACTATAGTACTTGTAGCAATATATTCATTTATATTATTTACATATCCCCTAACTATAAGATTTGGATTATTCATCTTCTCTAATTCGCAAAATAAGCCTTTATTATTGCCACAAAGTGCAATAACATAAATATTAGGAACATTTTCTAATAATGCCCTCACTATATCTTTCATTTTTCCGAACCCCATACTTCCAGATGCAATTAAAACTTTATTTTTATCTGATGGCAAATCAAGATTATTTTTTATCGCATGAAACGCACTAGAAACAGATATTCCAAAATCCAGCAATATTTCTTCTTTAAATCCTTTTTTTACGAACTCTTCTTTTAATGTAGCATGAGGTATAACAAAGTAATCTGGATTTGTTTCTTCCCAAAATGGCACAGCATGATAATCTGTAGCCACATTAATAAGTTTTATATTCTTGCCCTCTTTTTTTAATGTTGTAACAGCCATTGCTGGAAACAAATGAGAACTAATTACCAAATCGTAATTATTGTTTTCAATATATGCATACAATTTATCTTTGCCCAATTTGTTCAAAGCATAAACTGGGCTAGTAATCCCTGTTTTACTGTATGCCTCTCCTAATTTATATGCTAATTTGAATATATTTCCATTTCCTCTCGTTGTATCTAAATATATTTTTTCAGACCTTTCTTTTGCTTTTGGACCTAAAATATCAAAATAGTCAACAAAATCGCATTCAACATTATTTGCTTTAAATTCTTGCTCTATATAGTGGCCACATGCATTGTGACCTCCTCCCGTACTGCAGGATAATACTAATATTTTCATATTTATATAATACCATTCCTTTCCAAGGCACAAATCTGACTAGACTTCGCTTTTATATTCATAATATATCAGAAAAAGTATGAAAAGTCTAGCTTTTCATACTTTTTGTTATAAATAGTTACAATTTGCTTCTTATAATATATTTTGCTAAATAGCTATGAATTATTTATTTTGTATTTTTTCTAAATTTGCTTGCCTTTTTATCTTATTTGTAGTTGTTTTAATTAATGGTTCTTCTGAAATTATCATTCCTCTTATAGCCTTATATTTTGGCATAATTTTATTTATTTCTTTAATTTTATCTGATAAAACTTTACGAATTTCTTCATCTGTATCCACCTTATAAGCCTCCTTCATAATATCTCTATCAAATACGATTTTTACATTTATTTTTATATCTTCTTTATCATCTGACTGTTGTTTTCCAAAAATAAATGATTCTTTTACTCCTTCTACTTTATTTACCAAAGCTTCCATCTCTTCTGGGAATATATTTTTTCCATTTTTTAAAACAATTACGCTCTTCTTTCTTCCACAAATATAAATATAGCCATCTTCATCTATTTTTGCTAAGTCACCTGTATGGAACCAACCATCTTTTTCCATAACCTCTTTTGTGGCTTCTTCATCACCATAATATCCAAGCATAACATTTGGGCCTTTTACAACAAGTTCACCCATGCCCTCTTCATTTGCATCATCAATCCTTGCCTGAACGTGTGGAAGTGGCTTTCCAATTGAGCCAACTCTAAAATTCTCGTTTGTTTCTACACCTATTACTGGAGAAGTTTCTGTCAAACCATATCCTTGACATAAATTAATTCCCCAATCTCTAAAAGCTTGCTCCACATCTTTATCTAACGCTGCTGCACCACTTATAAACATTTTGACATTTCCGCCAAATATATTATGAATATCTTTGAAAATCTCTTTTTTCTCTGCCATTGTTTTGTCTCTATTTTCCACCATAAGTTTTTTAACGGCTTCTAATTTGCCTTGCTTTTCCAAAGTTTTCATAATATTTTTATACATACTTTCATAAATTGCTGGTACAAATGATGAAAATGTTATATTATATTCATTTATGTTTTCAAGTATATGCCTTATTCCGTCACAGAAGGACCTTTCAGCCCCTAAATACAATGAAAGCAACATACCAACAGTACACTCAAAAACATGATGTAAAGGTAAAAATGACAATACTTTGTCACTAGAATCCACATCTATTACAGAAGCTGAGTCCATCACATTAGATACCAAATTCTTATGTGAAAGTGCCACTACTTTTGACTTTGATGTCGTTCCTGATGTAAATAGCATTATGTTCATTTCATCTGGATTTATCTTTGCATCTATAAAATCTCTATTTCCGCCATCAACTAGCTCTTTTCCCTTTTCTATCAATTCCTTTTCTGAGTAAATTCCCTCATCATGAACATCAGTATCCATAGATATCAAATGCTTTAGCTTATTCTTTTCACTAAACCTTATCTGCTTAATGGCCTCTTCATATTTCTTAGAATAAAAAATAGCCTCAACTTCAGACCTTTCTATTAACTCTTCCAACTCATTAGGTGGAAGTGACCTATCAAGCGGAACTATTATTCCTGTGCCACACGCTACTGCCAAATACGCAATTTCCCATTCATATCTATTTTCTCCAATAACTGCAATTTTTTTGCCTTTTAATCCCAAGTTAATTAATTCAGTTCCTAAATAATTAATCATATCCCTTATTTCGTTATGTGTATATATTTTATACTTTCCTTCTCCAATTCTTATTTTATATCCTGGTTTGTCTCCATATAATTCTCTTGTTTTGTTTAGCATATCTTTTAAGTCTGTTACTTCTAAAATTTTCCTCATTTTTCTACTCTCCATTTCTGTATTTAATCTATTTTTTACTTTCCTATTTTACTATAATAAAAGGAAAATAGCAAGAATATTTTTCTTGCTATATGATATTTATTGTTTATATATTAGATTAGCAAACTATCTTTATTTAGCAAAAATTCTTGTATTCCTATAACTGAAATTCCTTCCTCTGTCATCCAAGGCTTTATATTATCTTTTACCACAATTATCTTCTTAAAATTATCATTTATGTTCATCAATGGCCTTTCTTCTTGCAATGTCTTTTCTCTTGTAGGTAAACTCAATGCACATTGAATATAATATCTTCTATCAGCCTGATTACAAACAAAATCAACCTCTGTTTGTTTTCTCATATTTTTTTCCTTTTACGTCATATCTTTCAGCCTTTTCTATCAATTAGCCTTTCTAAATATTTATCTCTATTTATCTCTTTCATTTAATACCTCCATTGAAAATTTTTGACGTTCATGTCACTTTTTTTCAATGATATTATATTTTAATAAATTTATCAATATTATTATTGAAATTTTTATGAATCTATACGATATTAGCTTAAATTATCAGAACAGTCTGCCTCTTTTAGGTGGTTCTTGGTTGTTTAAAGTTAGCGCATTTTTCACTGTTCTGATTGCACATCAGCTTCTTCATTGCGCGCAAAAACTAGCCCTGCACATACAGAGCTAGCTATAATTATAACCACCAAAATAACGACTACTGTTATTACAGTCTCTTTCCTTATAGCTTTACTAATTACCTCATTTTTTCTTTTATTCTTTAGAGCACGCTTTCTCTTACAGTCTCAAGGCTTTCAGCGTTTCTTCTATTTTTCATCTTTCAATCCCATTCCTTTCTGAAGTACAAATCTAGTTGAAAAAATCATAATTATTTTTCAACCTTTTTTCCTCCCTTTTGTTTGGTAATTCTAAAGACTTTCTATCTCTATTTATTCCATCATACTAATAATAAAATATTTTTGAAAAATTGTAAATAGCAATTTTTAACAACATAAAAAACTACAAACTCCGTGGTCTTACAGTTTGTAGTTTTGTAGCATTTTTAGTCGTATTTTACATTTTTGCGACATTTTAGTTACAGTTTTGTTACATCAATAAAATAATTCATGCTAACAACTTACTATTTTTAGTATTTCTGCTATGTTTTTGTGCCACAATGGACGTAGCTATTTGGCACATTTTGAAATTAATATTAAAAACCATAGCTGTATTTCTATTAAATTTATTCAGTGACGAATGCGATTGGAGTGGTTGTAGCCATTCTTAGTATTAAATAAATGAGGGCGCGCTTCGCGAGAGGCTCGTTTGTTTAATATTTAGAATGGCTAAACCACGCATTGAGCCGAGGAATGTAATAAATTTAATAGAAATATCAGCTATGAATTGAATAACTTTTCAAATAAAAATGTGCCAAAATGCTACGTCCCTAGTGGCAAAAAAAATGAACTTTAAGGAACGTCCCCAAAGTTCACAAATTTGAGATGTTTTTTTCCTCCGTCCCCAAAAACACCCAAAAGCATCTTTAGTCTACTGATTTTAGTGATTCTACCATGTTGATTTTCTTTAGCTTAAAGTATGTGACTATTTCCATTATTATTGCAAATATAAGTGTTAAAGTTCCTGCATATACAAAGCTTAGTGGCTTTATTTCTTTTAGGAATACCATGCTATCACCTTCGATGAATGAGATTATGAATTGATGTAAGAATGGTGTTATTGCTAGTCCTATTATTATTCCTATTATGACTATGCACATTGTTTCTCTATAGATGTATTGGTTTGCTTCGCCGTCTCTAAAGCCTAATACTTTTAAAGTTGCTATGTCTCTTGTTCTTTCGCTTATGTTGATTGAGGTTAGGTTGTATAAGACTGTGAATGCTAATAGTGATGCGACTATTACAAGTAATACTACGATGTTATTTAGGCCTTGTATTTCGTTATTGGCTTTTTCCATTAGGTCGTCTGCAAAGTTTATGCTTATTATTTTGCCACTTGAAAGTAGGTCATTTGCAAGTTGGTTTTTGTCTTCAGCATTTTTTGAGACGATTATGTTGTATTTCGGTGTTTCACCAAATATCTGTGTATAGAAGTTGCTTGTCATGTAAATGTAATTTGAAAGATAGTTTTCAGCAATTCCAGTGATTTTTGCTTTATATTCGTTTCCATCAGAATCATAGAAGCTCATTTCATCTCCAACTTTAACATCTAATTTTTCTGCAATTTTTGGAGTTATTATAACTCCATCATCAGTTAGGTTTATTCTTTCTTCATGATTTTGGTCTCGCAAGTTGAAGTAATTATAAAAGCTTTCATCTGCATTTTGCGGTGCTATTACATAGATGTCTATGGTGTTTTCATCTTTATCGATTATGTCGTAAGCTGCTTGATTAATTAAAATTGGATCTGTTATTTTTCCATCTAATACGCTATGCAAGCTCTCCGTAATAGTGTCTGTACTGCTATCTAGCACTAGCATATTGTCATACTTAGAAATTTCTGTAAATTGCTTATCTCCAACGCCATTTATACTGTCTTTTAATGCAAAGCCCATTAAAATGATGAATGTACATCCTGCTGTTCCTATTAAGGTCATCACGCCTCTTTTTTTGTATCTCATAATGTTTCTCAATGTTACTTTCCAAGAAAATGATATTCTTTTCCATAAAAAGCCTATTCTTTCTAGTAATATTTTTTTACCTTTTTTAGGTGCAACTGGCCTTAGCAATGTTGCTGGCGCATTTTTTAGTTCCTTTTTGCAGGCAACTACTGTTACAGCAGTCATAATAATGCAAGCAACTAGCATGCAAGATGACAATATTGATGCATTATATTGATATGTAAGTTCAGGCAAATTTGCTGGCAAACATGTATATACTAATGGCGGAATTATATATGTGCCTGCGAAGTAGCCAATTATACAGCCTATTATTGTACTTGATAAAACATATAATATATAATTAAATATTATTTTCCCTGATGATATTCCTAAAGAGCAAAATGTACCCATTTCTCCTCTTTCTTCTATTATCATTCTAGCCATCGTGTTTGATGTCATAAGTACAATAATTAATATGAAGAATAGTGGAATAATATTTGCAATTGTTGCTATTTGATTATACATAGTGTCTAACTCTTTATATCCTGAAACTTCGTCATTTCTATCAAATACATACCATTTTGCTTCTTCTATTTTGTTTACTTCTGCTTGGGCATCATCGATTTTTATTTGTGCATCTTTTATTTGTGTATTATACTCTTCTTCATTCGCTGCAAGCTCTTGCTTACCTTTTTCTAGTTCTGCTCTTCCGCTATCTATTTGTACCTGTGCACTTGCAATTTCAGCATTTGCACTTTTTTTCTTACTATCTAGCTCTTTTTGGGCTGCATCTAATTTCGCCAGTCCATCGTTTATTTGTTTTTCAGCTTCCTCTAGCTCTGCCCTTCCAGATGTTATAGATTCATCTATTTGCTGTATCCCTGCTGTTATTTGAGCTTGCTGCTGTTGCAGTGTCTCTTGCTGTGACTTTAGAGCTGATAGTTGTTGATTTAAAGCTGTTTTTTCTTCTTCAGATATTTCTGCACTTTGTAGTTTTGCATTAATAGCTTGAATGCTTGTTTCTAATGCAGTAAGAGCACTTTCAACCTGTGTTTTGTTGTTTTCTAATTCACTTTTTTGTGCCTCTGCATCTGAAAA
>ERZ1643246.3771-NODE-3771-length-12597-cov-6.898182_pt1 | contig 12597 bp, 16 predicted proteins | sample MGYA00579265_ERZ1643246 | MGnify/ENA primary metagenome ERZ1643246 (study PRJEB29033, sample SAMEA4952261) | chicken gut metagenome | biome: Broiler Chicken; feature: Gastrointestinal Tract; material: Caecum | place: Ireland | collected 2018 | study: Broiler...
TTATATTAAAATTAGCATATAAAAAGATGGTACCTTTAAAAAATTGGTACCACTCTTTTTTGGGTATAAACTTAATTATTTTGTTTCTTTGTTTTCTTTACTTTCCTTTTTCTCATTTAGCATTTCAGCAGCAGCTCCTAATGAACTTAAAGCAGAAGTAGCCTCAAATGGTATAAATACTTTGTTAGCTTCTCCATTAGCTACATCTTTTAAAGCTTCTAAAGATTTTAGTTGAACTAATTTATCATCTGGGTTAGCTTTCATCATAGCACCATATACAAGTTTTACTTCATCAGCTTTAGCCTCAGCAACTTTTCTGATAGCTTCTGCTTCACCAGCTGCTCTTCTTATTTTAGCTTCCTTATCAGCTTCAGCTTGAAGAATTTCAGCTTCTTTCTCACCTTGAGCTTTTAAAACAGCAGCTTGTCTTTCACCTTCAGCTTGAAGGATAGAAGCCCTTTTGTTTCTTTCAGCATTCATTTGCTTTTCCATTGCATCACGAATATCTGGTGGTGGAGTAATGTTTTGAATTTCAACTCTATCAACCTTACATCCCCATCTATCAGTAGCTTCATCAAGAATAGCCCTTAACTTATCATTAATTAAATCTCTAGAAGTAAAAGTAGAATCTAAATCCATTTTACCAACTATATCACGAATAGTTGTAATAGAAAGATACTCAATACCCTTTTTCAAACTTTGAATCTCATAAACAGCTTTAGCAGGTTCTAAAATTCTGTAAAACACAACTGTATCTATAGTAATTGTAACATTATCTTTAGTAATAACATCTTGAGGTGGAACATCCATTGTTTGTTGTTTTAAACTAACTATGCTACGCACATGGTCAACAAAAGGAATAATAAAAGTAAGACCGGCATCAGCTATTTTATGAAATTTACCAAGTCTTTCAATAATATATACCTCAGATTGTCTAACGATTTTAATACCTAAAACTGCTAGTATTAATAATATAACTAATAGTATAATTAAAATCCACATAAAAACCTCCATAAAAAATAATACTACATTAATTATATCACAAATATTACAAAAAATAAAGGCTTTTGCTATTGAAAGTCTAAGATTTTAAGGTTATAATATGAAAAAAGAATAAAATAATACTAAGTAAAGAGGAAAATAATGAAAAAATACATACTAAGAGTAATACTTTTAATAATTATATTACTAATATCAAGTGTTATATTTGGATTTTCATCACAAGATGGAGAAAAATCAGGAGGACTAAGTAAAAAAGTAGTATTAATAATTGCAGATATTTTTAATATAGAAAATGAAAATATAGAACAATTTATAAAAAACGGAGAGCCAATAGTAAGAAAACTTGCTCACTTTGGAATATATACTGTATTAGGAATAGCATCAATGTCATTTATGGCAACTTTTAATATCTCAAAAATAAGACAAGCAATAATTACAATAATATGGGGTATAATATATGCATCAACTGATGAATTCCATCAAACATTTATAGCAGGAAGAAATGGGAGTGTATTAGATGTATTATTAGATACATCAGGGGTTATTTTTGGAGTAGTAATTGTATCATGTATGATTTACATATATAATAAAAAAATAAAATCTAAAAATAAAGTTGAAGATTCACATTAAGAAAAAATATAAAAGTAAACTTTAAATAAAACAAAGGAGAATAAATAATGAAAGTTAAGAAAAATAATGCTAAAAAAATAGGCCAAAAAGGTATAACACTATTATCATTAGCCATTACAATCTCAGTAATGATAATTTTAGCAGGAGTCATAATGTCAGTAGAATCATCTGATACAAATAACTTATTAGAACTAGCAGAAGCACATAAAGAGCAAGTAGAAAAAAATGCCTTAGAAGAAGAAATAAAAACATATTTAGCAGAAAATCCACCAAGTAACTATACAGAATTAATAGGAAAACTAACAAGGTATGGAAGAGTGGAAAATAGAGAAAATGCACAAAGTGCTGTATTAATAACAGATAAAGGAAATTACTCAATATATGTTAAAGACATATGGAATATAAATTTTTAGGGAAAGATAATTAAAGAAGCAAAATATTACAAAAATATTACAAAAATATTAAAAATAAGTAATAATAAAAATAAATATTGTGAAAGTATAAGCAATGAGATAAAATAAATAGGTATATTAATGAAATGATATTAAGGAGGAATTAGCGATGGCAACAATGAATCCATTGGAAAGAAAAGCACGTAACTCTTTTATAAAAGGATTAGTTATAGCTGGAATAATAGGAATAATAGGAATAACAGTACTTATTATACAATTACTTAATATGCAAGGAGAAGAAAAAGCAAGAATAGAAGCACAAAAAGACGTACTTGTACTTAATCAGCCAGTAGTATCAGGTCAGACATTAACACTAGACATGTTTAAAACAATAAAAGCAGATGCAGATGTAACACCTGCTAATGCACTAACAAGCATAAGCTTTAATAACATGTCAGCAGATGGAAATGGAAATCCTATAGATGTTGTAGCTAAAATAGATATACAAGCAAATACAATGCTTACAGACAATATGATTGCAGCATCAGATGAATTAAATACAAATGATGTAAGAAAACAAGAATTTAATGTTATATCATTACCAGCAAACTTAGAAACAGATGAAACAGTAGATATAAGATTTAGGTTACCAGATGGAACAGATTATATAGTAATATCAAAAAAGAAAGTTACAGTACTAGACGATACAGGAGTGCCATCATTAACAACAATATATTTAAATCTTACAGAAGAAGAAATACTATTAATGAGTAATGTAATAGTAGAAGCATATCAAATACCAGGAAGTAAACTATATGCTACAAGATATGTAGAACCAGGACTTCAAGAAAAAGCAATAACAAACTATGTACCAAATGGAGATGTACAAAACTTAATAGCAGCAGATCCAAATGTAGTACAAGAAGCAAAGCAAGAATTAGCAAATAGAATGACACAATATGGAAATAATAGAACAAATGTAAATGATATGCTAGGAGCAATAGATGTAGATGACAGAAATTCAGCAGTAGAAACAGGAGTACAAGATGAAATAAGTAGCGGTCAAGAAGAAAGACAGACATATTTAGATGCTTTGGGCGGCTAAAGAAAGGAAAAGTTGTTTTGGAACAAATAGGATTTATAGGAGTAAATGATAAAAAAGATTTATTATTAAATATAGCAAAAACAATGACAAAACTTAATAAAACAGTATTAGTAGTTGATGCAACAATGATGCAAAGACTAAGATATATAGTACCAAGAATATCATCTACTCCTACTTATGTAAGTGAATATGATGGAGTAGATGTAGCAGTACGGTTTTATGAACCTTATGGGAATAGCTAATTATTTAGGAAAAAAACTTGATTATGATTATGTTTTCATTGATACAGATAATCCGCAAACAATGGCATCATTCATGGTGCAAAATTCAAAGAAAAACTTCTTTTCAACATCATATGATGAATTTGAAGTACAAAGAAGTTTAGAAATATTATCAGTAATAAGAGGAAATATACAATTTATAAAATTAATAATGTCATCTGATATAAATAATAAACATGATGACTATTTAGACCATTTATTTGAAAGCTTTCCAATAACATGGAATGAAGAAAAAGTAATATTTCCTGATACAGATTTTGATAGAGGAATTACCCTTGCAAACCAACTATCTAAACAAATAACAATAAGAAAATACTCATCAACATATAAAGATAGTTTAGAATACTTAATATCTCTAATATTAGAAGGAGTAATAGAACAAGCTACAATAAGAAAAATGATAAGAAAAAAATAGAAAGGTAATAAAATGTCTATAATAACATTCATAAGTGAAGATGTAAAAGAAACAGGACAATCTTTATCTGTAGCAGCAATTGCAACTGCTATGGCTATTGAACATAACTACAAAATATTAGTGTTTTCTACAGACTTTTTAGATAAGACATTAGAAAGTTGTTTTTGGAATCTAAATAGTAGAAGAGGGCTATTTACAAATGCAAATGTAATGGATGTATCAAATGGATTAGAAGGTCTAGTAAGGACATTTGCAAGTAATAGAGCATCAAGTGACATTATAAGAAGTTATGCAAAGCCAGTATTAAAAGATAGATTAGACGTGCTTCAATCTTCAAAAACTACAGACTATAAAGAATATGTAAACATATCACAATACTTTTTTCAAATAGCAGATGTTGCAAATACATATTATGATATAGTACTTGTAGATTTAAGTAGAAAAATGCCAATAGAAAATAAAGAAAAAATATTAAATATATCAGATTTAGTTGTAGTAAATTTAAGACAGAATATGTCATCAGTAAATAAATTTATGGAATTAAAAACAGAAAAAGAATTTTATAGAAAAAATAATGTACTTTTAATGATGGGAAAATACAATCCAAACTCAAAATATTCAAGTAAAAATGTAGCAAGATTATTAAAAGAAAAAAATATTCCATTCACAATTCCATATAATATTCTATTTGCAGATGATTGCTCAGAAGGAAAAGTAATTGATTACTTTTTAAGAATGCAAAAATTATTTGGAAATAAAGAATATGACAGTAAAGATACATTTTTTGTAAAAGAGCTAAGAAACTCTATTAGTATATTAGAATACAAAATGCAAGAAAGAAAAAATGGACTTATATAAAATAAGAAAGGAGCTAAATAATGTTTCTTAATTTTATTTTAATTATTGCAGTATTAGCAATAGGTGCAATGATTGTATTAAAGGTAATAAGAAAAAATAAAGATGCTAAAGTAGAAGAACAAGTAGTTGTTGATGATAAAACATATACTTTAGATATGATGATGAACTTTGTAAAAAAGAGGTTAGATGAAATAACTAAAGTTAATCTTTATGATTTAGGCCTTTCAGAAGAAGAACTAAAAAGAAGAAAAAGTAAGAAATATGAATTAAAAAAAGCATTAAAAGGTTGTACATATGGAGATGTAAATGATAAAAAATATGTAAAAGAAATTATATATGATTTACTATCTCAAGAATATGGTGTTGATGAAACAAACATATCTAAAGCAATTCCATTTGATGTACCATCACTATTAACACCTCAAGATAAGTTTGATATATTATTATATATGTATAAAAAAGATTATGGATTTGAAGCATTAACACAAATAATAAAAAAATATGACTTAGCAAGGCTAAAATATACATCAGGAGACACAAAACCTTCTTATGTTATAACACCAGAAGAGATAAATGAAATATATGAAAAAGAAAATTATACATTAACATATGATGATAAATTAAATGTAATAGTACAAAGGATATATCAAAAATACAAAGGATACAGTTCAATTGATGAAGTAAGAGATATGAATATAGATGGTATCTCTGGTGGTGTATCTGGTATGCCAGAGAGTTTTTTAAGCCAAGTTGCACAAACTGATTCAAGCTATTTATCACAAGTTATGGAACATAAAGTACCTAGAGCATGTGATAGTATATGGATATTCTTCCAAGGAAAATCAATAAGACTTGCATTTTTATCATTTGGTACAGAAGCAGAACTAAAAAGAGTATGCCAAAATATATATAAATATAATAACCCAGGACAATTATCAGATACAAATGGATATAAAATCAATGAAATGAAAGATGGTTCTCGTGTCGTTGTTGTAAGACCAAGTTTCTCAGAAACATGGGCATTCTTTGTAAGAAAGTTCGATGTAAAAAGGTCTACTTTGGAACAATGGTTTAAAGGAGAAGAAGGTAGTGATAAAACAATAGAACTACTTAAATATTTAGTAAAAGGAGCAAGAATTATTTCAATAACTGGTGAGCAGGGATGTGGTAAAACAACCATGCTTATGGGTATGATAGAAAATATATATGAAACAATGAATATCCGTGTACAGGAAACTGCATTCGAGCTTCACTTAAGAAAAATATATCCAACTAGAAATATACTTACATTTAGAGAAACAGACACAATTTCAGGACAGCAAGGTCTTGACGTTCAGAAAAAGACCGATGGTTCTGTTAATATAATCCGGAGAGGTTGCAACAGACCCAGTTGCATCTTGGATGATACAAGCAGCCCAAGTTGCATCTAAATTTACATTATTTACACACCACGCAAAAACATTTCCAAACTTAGTAACAGCACTTCGTAACTCAATGCTTAGAACGGGTGTATTTACAAATGAAAAAACAGCAGAAGAGCAAGTTGTTCAAGTACTTAACTTTGATATACACTTAACAAAAGACTTTAAAGGAAAAAGATATGTAGAAAGAATAACAGAATGTATACCAGTAGAAGATGTAAATGATTACACTTATGACCATAGAAAAGAAAAGACATTAGAAGGTAAGTTTGATAAATTTGTTGATAATACAACAAGATTTTTTACTAAACAAACAAACAAAGAATTATTTAAATATGTAAATATACTAGAATATCAAGATGGAAAATATGTAATAACAAATAAAATATCAGATACAAACTTAAATGAAATGATAATAAACATGGATGATACAGATGCAAAAGACTTTAAAAACTTTGTACAAGAAACATGGGGAGAAAAGATAAGTGTTAGAGGAGATATAGAAGAATAGTAGAGGAGGTGACTTTAAATGTCTAATGAAATGTTAATCATACTAATGGGAGTTGTAGCATTTCTATTTGTAGCAATAATAGCAGCATATCTTTTAATAAAGAAAAAGATGCAAAACTCAGATGTGGCAAGAATTGAAAGTTTAAGAAAAGCTACAAAGGAGAAATCATTTTCATCAGAAGTATTATATCAAAAATTATACATGAAATATTTAAAGTTCCCTTTAACTAGAAGATATTTACTTAAGATAAGAAGAAGGCTAGAAATAATAAATATAGATGATGAATTTTTAACAAGACTTCAAGCATCAAAAATAGTAACAAGAGCATTGCTAATTATAGTTCCAATTACAATTGCTGTTATAGCATTAACACATACTAACCTTTTAATAATGATTATAATTTTAATATTTGAACTATTTATAATAGATACATTAGTAGATGGAATGGTTGATAAATTGGATAGTAATTTATTAAACCAGCAGATAGACTTCTTTGCAGCAATGAGACATTCATATCATGAAACAAACATGGTTGGTGAGGCTATTTATCAAACATCACAAGATGATGAACATGTTGAAATTTCAAGACAAGCTGAAAAAATATATAATATACTAAATTCAGAAGATCCAGAAACAGAACTTGAAAAATATTATGATGTAGCACCTAATAACTATTTAAAAGAATTTGCTGGAATATCATATTTAACACAAGAATTTGGTGATAGAAAAGTAGATGGAGTATCACTTTATCTAAAAAACTTAGATAATATTACACAAGAAATGCAAATGGAAATATTGAAAAGAGATAAACTTAATTATACATTCCAAAGTTTATCAGTAATAGCAATAATACCTATGATTATGCTAGAACCATTAAAAAGTTGGGCATTAAGCAATTTCTCATTTACACAATCATTCTATAATGGGAAACTTGGTATGATAGTACAGATTATTATACTTTTAGTTACATTTGTATGCTATATCTTAATTAGAAAATTAAAGGATAATGGTTCTGTAAGCATAAAATTAGAAAACAATCAGAATCCATGGCAAGCTAAATTATATAGAAAAAAAATTATAAAAAAATTCGTAGATTTGTTTATTCCTAAAGATGGAACAGCAGATAGAAGAAAAATAAAAAAAGCTTTAAAGGATGCAGCATCTAAGCAGAAAATAGAGTGGTTATACATAAATAGATTAGTTTTAACTGTTGTTGTATTTTTTGTATCAATTATAGTATTTTATATGCTACATAGAGTGCAGATAGACTATATATATACAACGCCAACTACAGACTATAACTTAATTGGTGAAATGGATGATAGAAGCTATAAAAAAGCAATGGAGACAACAGAAACGCATAATTATTTCCTAGATATGTTTAAAGGAAAATTAGATACAACAGAAGATGATATTAAAAAGGCAATGGAAAAATCAACATACTATAGAGATAGTGATGAAACAGTAATACAATCAAATGCGACACAAATATATGATAAATTAAAAACAGTAAATTCAGAATATCTTAAATGGTTTGAAATATTACTTGCAATGGTATTTGCAATGATAGGATATGTAGCACCAATGCTTATGCTTAAATTCCAGGTTATTATTAGAAAAATGGCAATGGAAGATGAAGTTATGCAATATCAAACAATCATACTTATGCTTATGAGACTAGAAAGAGTCGATGTTGAAATGATATTAGAGTGGATGGAAAGATATGCAGATATATTTAAAGAGCCAATTGCAAGATGTTTAAATAACTATGAAAGTGGAGCTTGGGAAGCATTAGAGGAAATGAAAGAAGATATATCTTTTGGTCCTTTAATTAGAATAGTAGAAAGCCTTCAAACATCAGTAGAGAAAGTTCCAATAAGAGAAGCTTTTGATGAATTAGATACAGATAGAGAATATTATCAAGATAAGAGAAAAGAAGCAAATGATAGGCTTATATCTAAAAAAGGTATGATAGGAAGAGCAATAGGATTTACACCACTTGTAGGAATATTCGTAGGATATTTAGTTGTACCACTAGTTGTTATAGGATTAACAAGTATGACATCATCATTTGATACAATGACAACAATGAGTAATGCACAGTAAGCATCCCTAAAAGGAAGGAAAATAAAATATGGAAAATGCAAGTAAAGCATTAATAATTGCAGGTGGAATGTTAATTGCTATGATGATTGTAGGATTACTTGTATTTGGATATAATCAAATAAGACAGTCAAGGCAGTCAAACGTCCAATCAGAAGAACTTCAGCAAATAGCAGAATTTAACCAAAAATTAGAATCATATAATAAAACAGCAGTAAGAGGATATCAAATGATTTCACTTGCAAACTTAGCACAAGATTTTAATAATAGATATTCAGAAGACTCAGGATATAAGCCAATTGATGTAATTGTAAAAATGCAAAAAAATGCAAGACTTCCAGGAGCTACTGATGATGAATTATATACAGAAAATAAAGACTACTATGATGTTATAAAATATGTAAGAGATATATATCCAACATTAAATGAAAATAGAAGTAACGAATTTAAACAATTATACTTTGAATGCACAAACGTAATATATGATGAAAATGCAAATGGAAGAATAACAAAAATGGAATTTAATCAAGTAAAAGTTTCATATTCAATTTAAACAATTTAAAAAGGAGGAAAGCTAATGGAAAATGCATCAAAAGCATTAATAATTGCTGGTGAAATACTAATAGGAATAGCAATACTTTCATTAGCTTCATATATATTTATACAGTTTGGAACATTCTCAAGTAATTTAAACACACAAATATCAGAAACATCAATAACACAGTTTAATGTACATTTTACAAACTATTCAGAAAAAGCAAATATAAGTGCTCAAGATGTAGCTTCTGTAATTAATTTTGCAAATAAAAGTAATACTGATTATGAAGCACAAAAAGGAGATGCATTTTTTGTAGATGTATGTATAGATGGAACAAGTGTATTAAATACAAATATAAATGAATTTTTGAAAAATAATCAGAATTTTTACTATTGTAATTTAAGAGGAATTAACAATAATAATATAGAAATAAAAGAAGAAGAAAATAAAGTAAGTATAAAAGCACAAGTAGATACTAGTGATATAGAATGTAATGAAGAAACAGGGCAAGTATCAAAAATAAATTTTCATGTTATAAATAATAGTGCATATTCAAACGCGTTATTGTCAGGACTAAATGTTGAAATAATAAGACAATAACAAAATTGAAATTAGAATAATAAATTTTATTTTTATTAAAGGAAAAATAATAAATAATAATAAGTAAAAAATAAATTAATTAAAATAAATAAAAATAATAACAAAAAAACGTTGCATAAAAATTATACAAATGATATAATTTAAAAAGAGGAAAATACATGAAAAAATATATATTCTTAATTTTACTAGTTATAATTGCACTAACAAGTATTGGATATTTATATATTAGTTATACAAGTAATCAAAAAGAAGTACAAGCAAATAATAAAATATATGAAAATCTATATAATAAAGAAATAACAGGAACAGATTTTGCTACTATTATAAATAAAACAATTGATAATAATGAAAAAAATCAAGTAGAAAAAGAAGAAAATGGATATTTCATAGATAATGGAAAAAGTTCAGTAATAATAGAAATAAAATTTAAAGATAGTGATGAAATTTTTAGAATAGAAGCCATAGACAAAAATGGAATAGAAAAGTTTATAAAGCTTTATGCAAACTTAAAATTCAAATGTACAAAAATAGAATATCATCACAAAACACAATATGTAAGTTATATGTATTTTGAAGAAATATAAAAAAGTTATTAAATTTAGCCTAAATGGCTATAATATAAATAAAGTAAAAAATAAAATTTATAAAAATCAAAGGAGGAAATTTTTATGGAGAACGCATCAAAAGCATTAATTATAGCAGGTGCAATATTAATATCTATTTTAATAGTAGGATTAGGAGTTATTATTTATAACAATGTTTCAGGAATAGCAAATCAAGACACAATGTCTCAACAAGAAAGAGCTGCACATAATTCACCTTTTACTGCATATTTTGGAAACTCTATACAAGGAGCAAATGTAAGAGCTTTAATTACATCTGTTAATTCAAATAATCAATCAGCAAATGTAAATGATGAGAAAATAGGAAATTATATATATTTAGTAGATGCAGAAAATAATCCTGTAACATCTAGTAGTATAAGAACAGGAAGAACATATAATGTTAATTTACCAGAAAATGAAAATTATTCAGATGATGATGAAGCAGGAGATGCATACTGGAAAAATGGATATATTAAAACTATTGTTATTCAAGTAAATGGATAGGGATTTATATGGAAAATGCAGTAGATGCTTTAAAAATGTCTTTTGCTGTATTAGTATTTATAGCAGCATTATCTTTAGCCATGTATTCTTTTACAAGAGTTAGACAAACATCAGAAACAATTACTCAGCAATCAGACTCTAAAGAATATTATGACCAATTAAGACTAAATGAAACAGAAGGTGGAGTGCAAGCCAATAGTGCTTTAGCAGCATCAAGCAGAGAAGTTGGAGTTGAAACAGTAATTCCAACTTTATATAGATATTATAAAGAAAACTACACTGTTTTATTTTATAGAGGCATAGGATATAATAGTTCAAATGGTAATTTTGAAAAAATAGAACCATTAGTTTTATACTATACAGAATCAGATGATACATATATAAAAAATTCATCACTAATTGCACCAAATACCGGAGGAAGAGGAATCTATGGATTTGATACACAAGATGAACAATTAAGAAATGAGCCATGGAATGCAACAGAAGAAACAGGATATAAATTTGTACAAGCATTTATTAATGGAGTTAATACAGAAAGGTATTATACATCAAAAACAACAGCAAGTAGTTCACATAACCATATAAGTATAGATAGTATGTATGGACCATACTATATGATAAACTTTGGTGACAACTATTTAAAAGGACTAATAGGAAAAAAATATAAATTTATAGAAAGATACGGAGAATATAACTATAGCAATGTAGTAAGCACTCCAAACGAAGATGAAGAAAACTATGATTATGATATATCAACAGATATAACAGGCTCAGCAGATGTATTAGAAAATGGTGAAATAGTAGAAAATAATAAGGGAAGTACAAAAAGAGTTATACAATATATCTTAATTGACTAAAAGATATAAATAATAAAATTCATAATAAAAAAATAAGAAAGGAAGGCAGTTATGAGTGATACAGTAGTAACAGTAATAGCTATATTTTTAGCAGCAATACTAATGTTCATATTTCCACTAATGTCAACTGCTGATAGAACTGATGATATTACAAAACAAGCAATTGAAACAGCAACAACAGATTTTGTAGATGAAATCAGATCAACAGGAAGAATCACACAAGATAACTATGATAACTTTGTACAAACAATAAGTTCAACTGGAAACAGTTTTGAAGTAGAATTAGAAGTACAAGTATTAGATGATAACCCAGGAAAAAAAGTAACAGAAGCAGAAATGACAAAAGTAGGTGAGAACTACTATTATAGTCAATATACAACTCAAATATTGGATAAATTAAACTCAGATGGAGTTATGTATTTAAAAGAAGGAGATATTGTATCAGCAAATGTAAGAAATACAAATAGGACAATAGCTTCAATATTAAAAGATTTTATCTATCGTGTAACAGGTAATAATACATCTAGCATAACTGCAAGTCATACAGGAATAGTAAACGTAAATGGAAGATAAGCTAAATCAGATAAATGGGTAGATGAATATAAGTCTACCCCATTTTTTGATATAATAGGAAAGTATAACAAAATGTTTTGAAAAAATATTATCAAGACTATTGCGAAAATATGTTTGATATGATATACTATAAAACAAAGATGGGTGGTGAGAAAGTGAGATTAACATTTCCATATATATTTGAAGCAAATAGAAGCCAAAA
>ERZ1643246.3773-NODE-3773-length-12596-cov-8.754326_pt1 | contig 12596 bp, 14 predicted proteins | sample MGYA00579265_ERZ1643246 | MGnify/ENA primary metagenome ERZ1643246 (study PRJEB29033, sample SAMEA4952261) | chicken gut metagenome | biome: Broiler Chicken; feature: Gastrointestinal Tract; material: Caecum | place: Ireland | collected 2018 | study: Broiler...
GCCGATCTTGCCGCCCTGCACGTACGGGGTGAGCAGATCGATGACCTTGATGCCCGTTTCGAACATCTGGGTCTTCGACTCAAGCTGGTCGAACGCCGGCGGGTTGCGGTGGATGGGCCAACGCTCCTTGATCACGATCTTCTCGTCGGGCTTCTTGTTGAGGATGTGGCCGGCCACGTCGAACACATGGCCCTTGGTCACATCGCCGACCGGCACTTCGATCGGGCCGCCGGTGTCGTGCACCGCGGCGCCACGGACCAGGCCGTCGGTCGACTTGAGCGCCACGCAGCGGGCGGTCGAATCGCCCATGTGCTGCTCGACCTCCAGCATGATGGTGACGTGGCTCTGCTCGCCTTCCTCCTGCTGGCCCATCTGGTTGATCTCCACGGTCAACGCATTGTAGATATCCGGCATGTGACCAACAGGGAACTCCACGTCGATGACCGATCCCTGGATACGCGTCACGTGACCGACGATGGGCTCGACAGCCTCGTCGGAAGCCGCTGTAGTCTGATTCTCAGCCATTTCGCGTTCCTACTCTTCCTTTTTGTTCAACGCATCGGCGCTGCCGATGATTTCGGTAAGTTCCTGAGTGATCGACGCCTGGCGCGAAGCGTTGAGCTTGCGGGTCAGGTCGTTGATCAGATCACGTGCGTTCTCTGTTGCGGTATGCATGGCATTCTGCCGGCAGGCCACTTCGGAAGCCGCAGCTTCCAGCAGGCATTCGTGGATGCGCGAACGCACGTACCTCGGCAGCACCGCATCGAGCACCTCATCAAGGCTCGGCTCGAACGAATACAGCGGCATGACGTGCTGAGACTCCAGCGTGTCCGGACCGCCTGTATGGTGTTCGTCCGACTCGATGATCTCCACGGGCAGCATGCGCAGCACGCGCACCTTCTGCACCACCATGTTGATGAACTCGGTATACACAATGTAGAGCTCAGAGACACCGCCGTTGTCGGCGGGTGTCATGTACGCGCCCAGCAGGGCGCGTGAGATTGCGTCTGCGACTTCGACGCCAGGCTTCTCGGTATCGCCTTCCCACGTCTGCGCCATGGGGCGGTTGCGGTACTTGTAATACGACACACCGCGGCGCCCATAGACGAACAGTTCCGGCTCCTTGCCTGCCCCCTCCAGTCGGTTGAGCAGATCTTCGGTCTCGCGAATGATCGACGAAGTGTACGCGCCGGCCATACCGCGGTCCGCCGTCAGGGCGAGCACGGCAACGCGGGGGTTGTCGCCTTCCTTCCTGACGATCGGATGCGCGATATGGGAGTGAGATACCAGTGTCTGGACGGCATCGAAAATCGCATCAGTGTACGGCTTCGCGTTGAGCGCCACCTCACGGGCCTGCGCGATATGCGAAGCCGCGATCATCTCCTGGGCGTTGAAGATCTTCTCCAATGAACCCGTGGAGGCGATTCTGCCCTTTAATGCGAGTTGCGATGCCATAGGTTACTTCTTTTCTGCGCTCTTGGCCGCCTGTGCCTTGCGGCCCTGGGCCTTGATCTGCTCCTGGTCGACCGGCGTGGTGCCTTTCGGTACCGGCTTCTTGTCGACGAGCGGCTTGCCGGCCTTGGTGACGTACGTCTCACGGAAGGCATCCACGGCTTTGTCGAGGGCCGCTTCGGTCTCCTTGGTGAAATCACCGGTGTCGCGGATGGTCTTGAGGATGTCGGTGTTGCTGCTCACGTATTCGAGCAGGCCGCGTTCGAACGGGAGCACGTCGGCAATCTCCAGATCGTCGAGCTTGCCGTTCGTGCCAGCCCACACCGAGACGACCTCCTGCTCCATCGAATACGGCGAGAACTGCGGCTGCTTGAGCAGCTCGGTCAGGCGCGCGCCCCGGTTGAGCTGGGCCTTCGACGCCGCATCCAGATCGGAGGCGAACATGGCGAAGGATTCGAGCGAGCGGTACCGTGCCAGCGAGATCTTCAGCGTGCCGGAGACCTTCTTCAGTGCCTTCGTCTGTGCGGCGCCACCGACTCGGGAGACCGAGATGCCCACGTCCACTGCTGGGCGCTGGCCGGCGTTGAACAGGTCAGACTGCAGGAAGATCTGGCCGTCGGTGATCGAGATCACGTTGGTCGGGATGTACGCGGAAACGTCGTTCGCCTTGGTCTCGACGATCGGCAGACCGGTCATCGAACCGCCACCCAGATCGTCGGAGACACGCGCGCAGCGTTCCAGCAGGCGCGAATGCAGGTAGAAGACGTCGCCCGGGTACGCTTCACGCCCCGGCGGGCGGCGCAGCAGCAGCGAGATCGAACGGTATGCTTCGGCCTGCTTGGACAGGTCGTCAAACACGATCAGCACGTCTTTGCCGTGGTACATCCAGTGCTGGCCGATGGCCGAGCCGGTGTACGGGGCGATGTACTTGAAGCCCGCGGAATCGGACGCCGGGGAGGCCACGATCGTGGTGTATTCCATCGCGCCGGCCTCTTCGAGGCTCTGCTTGACCGAGGCGATCGTGGAGCCCTTCTGGCCGATGGCCACATAGATGCAGCGCACCTGCTTCTTGGGGTCGCCGGACTCCCAGTTCGTCTTCTGGTTGATGATCGTGTCGATCGCGATGGCGGTCTTGCCCGTCTGGCGGTCGCCGATGATGAGCTGGCGCTGGCCGCGGCCGATCGGCGTCATCGCGTCAATCGCCTTAAGGCCGGTGGACATAGGCTCATCGACCGGGTGGCGGTGCATCACATCGGGTGCCTGCGCCTCGAGAATACGGCGGCCTTCGCTCTTGATCTCGCCAAGGCCGTCGATGGGGTTGCCCAGCGGGTCGACGACACGGCCCAGGAACCCGTCACCGACCGGCACCGAAAGCACTTCGCCGGTGCGGCGGACTTCCTGCCCCTCTTCGATGCCGACGAAATCGCCGAGGATAACCACGCCGATTTCGCGGGCATCCAGATTGAACGCCAGGCCAAGGGTGCCGTCCTCGAAGGTCAGCAGCTCGTTAGCCATGCAACCAGGCAGCCCCGTCACATGCGCAATGCCGTCACCAGCGGTGGCGACGTGGCCCACTTCCTGGGTCGGCGTGTCGGATGGCTTGTACGAATCGACAAAGTCATCGAGCGCCTTGCGTATCGTGGCGGGATCAATGGTCAATTCTGCCATGATCACTCCTTAGTGTTGTGTATACATTCGCTTGCGGTCCGCGCGTGGCGCAGGCCTGCATGACGCGCTGCGGCGTCAGTCGTTGGTTCCGGCTTTCACCGTACGCTTCAGATTCTGCAATTGCGCGACCACCGTATTGTCGGTGACTTCGTCGCCCATCTGGATGCGCATGCCGCCCATGACTGTCTCGTCGACAACAGAGTGGATGTGCACGGGGCGCCCGACCTTCTTCGAATAGATCTGCGCGAGCCGTTCAGACTGCGCGTCGGTCAGCGGCGCCGCGGTGGTCACTGTGACCATCGATTCGCCCATATGCCGGGAGAATTTGTTGATGAGCCACTGGATCGTCTGGAGATAGCGGCGGTTGCGCGGGTTGCGCGTGCTGTGCGTGGCGAGCCTGACCGTGATCTTGTTGAAGTCCTCGTTGCCGATGAGCGCGTGCAGCAGGTCGTACCGGGCCTGAATCGGACTGTCCGAGTTGGACAGGTCCGCGCGGACGACCGGCAGGTTGAGCAGCGCGGATTGCAGTTCGGCAAGTTCGATGGACACACGCAGCGTGACACCGTCCTTGTCTGCCTGGTACATCATCGCATCCACCGCGAAATCCTCCGTGGCGTTGTCGATGTCATACGCACGGCTCCAGCTGCGCGAGACGAGATCGGTCATGATCTCCATCGTCATCGGCTGCACTTTGCCGCCGATGAGCTCGTTGAGCAGCTTCACCTTGTCTGCCACAGGCCGGCCGGGGTCGGTCAGCGCGCGCTGCAGACGCGGATTGTGGTCGAGCGTGCAGGTAATGCCGAACAGTTCGTCACCGATCTGCCAGGCGTCGTCACCGGATGCGCGCAGTTTCGCGGCAAACGAATCACGCGATTCGCGATCGGCCACTCGTGATGCCTCTCCTCGCATCTGGTCACCTCCCTTCCTTGCGGATTGGCGCTACTTGTTCTCGCCCTGCTCCATGTCGGAAATCATCTGGTCGATCATGTCCGACTGCACGGCGCTGTCTTTGAGTTCAGAACCAAGAATCTTCTCAGCGAGCGAAGTCGCCAACGTGCCGACTTCACCCTTGAGGCTCACCATGGCCTTCTGCTGCTGAGATTCCAGCGAACGCTGGGCGTTCGCCGTGATCTGCGCGGCCTCGGTCTCGGCGCGCGAACGCGCGTCGGCGATGATGTGCGACGCCTCAGCGCGCGCATCGTCGCGGATCTTGGAAGCCTCCACACGGGCGGTGCTCAGCTGGGCCTGGTACTTCTTCTTGGCTTCGTCCGCGTCTTTCTGGGCCTGCTCCGCCTTGGCGATGCCACCCTCGATCTTCGCGGCACGTTCATCGAATATGGACTGGAACTTCGGCAGGAAGAACTTGTAGAAGAACGCGGCCACGATCAACAGGATGATCAGCGACCACACGATGTCATAGACCTTGGGGATGAACAAATCAACGCCTTCGGCGGCCATGGTCACCATGATGCCCTCCTCCTTTCATGTCCTGGTTGGAATTGCTTCGTGTCTCAGATCCGTTCGATCACTGGAAGATGAACGCGGCGACGAAGCCGAGCAGTGCCAGGACCTCGACGAATGCGAGACCGAGGAACATCAGCGTCTGCAGACGGCCGCCGAGTTCAGGCTGGCGCGCCGTGCTTTCGATCGTCTTGCCGATCAGGATGCCCAGACCGATGCCAGGACCAATGGCTGCGAGACCATAGCCGACGACGTTCAGGTTGCCCGCAACCTCAGCGAGGGTAACGATATCCATGGTTGTTTCCTTTCTGGTTATTGCCGTGTGGCAACACATTTGTTATTGGCCGGCGGTCAGTCGATCTCCGGGTAGCTCATGTTGATGTACGCGGTGGTCAGGATCGCGAAGATGTAGGCCTGCAGGCACGACACAAGCACCTCAAACAGGTACATGAACAAGCCTGCCGCGAACGTGACGACGCCGAACGGCATCATGGCCTTGTTCACCACGTCGATCAGGAAGTACTGCGTGGCCGAAAGGCACAGCGCAAGAATCAAATGGCCCGAAACCATGTTGGCGAAGAGTCGGATCGTCAGCGAGAACGGGCGGATCACCAGCAGCTCAAGCAGCTGGATCGGGCTCAGCAGAATGTAGATCGGCCACGGCACGCCCTTCGGGAAGAGCTCGTCGCGCAGGAAATGTCCGAGGCCCTTTTCGCGGATGCCGGCGATCCAATACTGTACGAAGCACCACATGGCGAACACGAGCGGCAAGGTGATCGTCGCACTTGCCGCGATGTTCATGCCGGGGATCTCACCACACAGGTTGAAGACGAGTAACGTGAGGAACACGGTCGTGATCATCGGCACATAGCGCTTACCACGCACTTCGCCCATCACCTGGTACACGATGTCGTTCTTCACGAAATCGATGACCCATTCCACGGCGCTCTGCCAGCGGCCGGGAATCAGCTTCGCGCGCGCCGCGGTGATGCCGAGCACCAACAGCATGATGATCGTGGCGAGGATGCGCACAAAGATGATGCGGTTGATAGCGAACGGGGTGCCCTCGAACAGAATCTCCGGGGGAAGAAAGTCTTCAATGCTTGGCATTTCCATCGATGCCTCTGCAAGCGTGGCTGCGCCCGCGGCGAATACATCAACCATTCATGCCTCCTGAATCCGAATGTTCTGCTGTTAGTCTAATCCAAGTTGTTCCAGGAATGTGACGGCAAGATTTCCGCGCAAGGCGCAGCTGCGTCTCGCGGTGCGCCGGACGGGCGCGTCGTTCATCTTCTTGTCTTCACCGTTCTTTCAGAACCCGTCGCAACGTGATTATTGGCTCGCCAGTGGACATCTGGCGCAATGGGGAACGTATCGCCGCTCTTAGCGAACGATGAGCCCATAGCCGTCGTCGAGGAACGGCCGGAAGCCGTCTTCGCGCGGCGGGCACGGCGCATGGCGCACCACATGGTCGGTGCCGAGCTTGCCCTGCGCGCGCAGGTCGGGCACTTCGGTCAGGTCGTACGGCGTCATCTGGTACACCCAGTTGAGCCAGTTGCGCCACAGCAGATTCGCATGCGCGCGCCACGAGAACAGCGGTGCGGTCGACGGGTCGTCGTGCGGGAAGTAATTGCGCGGAAACGGCACATTTGTCAGGCCGCGCTTCATATCGCGCTCGTATTCTTCTGCAAGCGTATATTTGCCGTACTCCCAATGGCCGAGGGCGAACACCTCGCTGAAATCGCGCGTCGAGATCAGGCCGGGGCCGGATTCCGGGCCCCACGTCAGCACCTGCAGTTCAGGGCGCGCCGCGAGATCGCGCTCTTCGACGCCGGCGACGCGCGAATGCGGCTGCAGCGCAATCTCGTCGAACCCATTGGTGAGGAAGCAGTATTCGTCTTGGAGGAACTGTGGGAATACGCCGAACAGTTTCTCGTCGAGGTCGACCTTGCGCACGCCGTAGCGGTGGTGCAGCGCTCCCATCGCTCCCCAGCACAGGTACATCGTGGAGAAGACGTGGCTCGCGGCCCAGTCGAGGATGCGCCGAAACTCGTCCCAGTAATCCACTTGTTCGAACGATAGGTGCTCCACAGGCGCGCCGGTCACGATCAGACCGTCATAATAATTGTCCGCGAACGACTCAAGCGGTTCATAGAACTTCACGAGATGATCGGCGCTCACGTGCGTCGATTCGTGCGTGCTCGTCTTCATGAAGTCGATCTCCACCTGCAGCGGGGACTTCGAGATCAGGCGCAGCAGCTGCGTCTCGGTCTCGATCTTCTTGGGCATGAGGTTGAGGATCACCATCTTGAGCGGGCGCACGCGCTGACGCTCCGCCTCGGGCTTTTCGAGCGCGAAGATGCGCTCGGAGTCGAGGATCGCGCGCGCGGGCAGACCACCGGGAATCTTGATAGGCATGCTCTTCATTATCGGCGCGCGCCTGACGAGCGCTCAGCGAGTGTTCACTGCGCGGACCGAATGGTGGAATATGGCGCGACACGCCGAGTATTGACATAACCGCGCATCTGAGTATGCTTAATAGAGCTGTTCAAAACAGCCGGCGCGGGGTGGAGCAGCTCGGTAGCTCGCTGGGCTCATAACCCAGAGGTCCATGGTTCAAATCCATGCCCCGCTACCAATTGGCCGTCGTCTCTCTTAGAGGCGGCGGCTTTTAATATATCTCGTGCTTCACTGATGGTCAGCTCTCTTGCTGCCAGCACACCAAGATCCACGCCGAAGAAGTCAGCGGCTGCGCACACATCATCGTAAAACCAAGATTGCTTGTTAGAAAGCATCTTGGACACCGACTGCGGGACTTTGCCCATATACTCAGCCAAGTCCTTTTTCTTCGCTCTAGAAGCGCTCAACAACGTATTTATATTGTCAATAACGACAACTTGATTGTTATTTCTCATATCATCATTGTAAACCGTGAGTTTACTTTCACGCAACTCGGCAAGTACTCAAGACACGCCGAAGTTCGCGCATCTCTAGCACGCCATGCTATAACTAAACCGTGAGTTTAGAAAACAGTCAGCGTTGCATCGCAGATCGTACACGCGCTTTGCTGCGACGCCACCGAGTTACGCAAAAAGTGCTTGCAAAGGAATGCGACATGGCACCACAGGCCTTATCAAACAAGTTGCATGGCAGCAAACGCTTTACATTGCAAGACGTCGCTCGCATCGCGGACTGTTTCGACGTCACAGCGGATTACCTTTTGGGCCGTGACAGCGAGGAGGCTGAGCGATGAATGGTTTTCGTGATGTGCGCGTGATTACCGATACAGGCGACGGTGCCGACATCGAGAATATGCAGATTATCGATACTGGTTCAGCCGTGACGGTTGTCCAGCCGGATTATGCGCAGCAGGTTAGCAAGACGATCGTCATCGTCGCGCATGGTCTTGTGGTATTGTCGTGCGGTCAACTGACGGCGGAGACGGCGAAGGCGTACAAGGAGAATCTTCCCGACGCGCTTCGCCGCGCCGGCGTGCTAGAAACTACCGAGAGCGTAGTCACCGGCGTCGATGCTCCACCACGGAACGGCGGCGCCGTTGATCGTAATGGTACGGGACGAACTGTGCCCGACCGAGGCTTGCACAGTGAACGTCCGCTTGTTTTTCAGCATGTTTTCAATGCGCTTGGTTTCCTTCGGAGATGCGTTTTCGATCTTAAGAGGCGTCTCAGAGCCTAGATAGAGATCGGCGCTGTATTGAGAGAGCAACATTATTGATTCTTCCTTTCCTGTGTTGGTTGTTTTCTTCCATTCTCATTGTACTGACGCAGGAAAGGACCTTACTTATACAAAAGGAGTGGTCATGGCATCGAATGAGTGGCGGGATTATCTCGCCGGGAATCCTGATTTCGTGCAGTTTTTACGTGATTTGCAGCGTGATGTGGCTGATTTCGAGTCGCGTCGTGGTGAGCATTGCGGCGATCCTGTGAGGCCGAAGGTGGTCTGTGATTTTGAGTCTGGGGAGGTGTTGTGTGAATGAGTGAGACCCGAGCGTGGGTGGAGCCGATTGAGGGTTATCCGGGATTCTACCGGTTGTGCGTGGAGTCGGGTGATTGTCAGTCGCGCGCCGTCCTGAACGATGTGTTGTTGAGGTCGCTTGTCGCGTCGGCGCACGAGGCCCGTGAGTTGTCCGGGTTTGTTCGTGGGCGTGGCAATGGCGTCAACACCAGGTCGCGTTGACCATAACTGGACGCCTATGGCGCGGGTTCCCCTCGGCTGCCCGCGCCGGCACGTGTGAGATTATCCGGGCGCGCCTCGCTCAGCGCGTTACAAACACACCGGCTGTGGGCCGGTGGTTACAACGGCCGGTGGGACGGCTATGCGGGCTTGTGCTGAATCACGGCGGCGCGCGGGTAAGGGCGTGTCAGCCGCATCACCGTCTACGGGCGGGTGTCGCCGTGAGACCAACCGCGCGGGCTTCGGCCCGCTTCGTACGATATGCGACGGCCCGGCTCCAGACGAAGCCACCTAGCTTGCGAACCTTCAAGAGATCCATCCCATCCGAGATTGCCTCGGTTTGGGTTTGGGCCTCTTAAGGTTCCCCCCGCTCTAACCCCCACCACCGAAGTCCCTTTATCCACAGCATCATCCACTTATCCACATCAATCAGAATCGAGGTCATCATGGGATACGCAGTCGATTACAGACCAACGCAGAAGCGCAACACAAGGAAGTCGGGCAAGAAGCTGTACAACCGGGAGATCCGGCGCATGGTGCGGGCGAATCTCGACCGGCTGGAGCATGACACGACGGGGACGGCCACGGTGGAGCGTGACATGGTGATCCGTCTGCTGCGGCTGGACGCGACGGCCTCGTACAGGTCGGCGGGCGACAATGCGTTGCAGAAGCTCGTGCATGACGGCCGCATCCCGGCGCCGACGCGTGTCGGCGGGCGGCGCGTGTTCGGCAGGGACGAGCTGATCGGGCGGCTGCGCGAGTACGCGGGGGCGTGAGCGGTGGGTGCCAGGTACGTACCGCCGTTGACGACGCGGGCGGCCGCGAAATATCTCGGCGTGAGCGAGGCGACGATGCGCCGGTGGCGCGACGACCGGCGCGGACCGGACTGGATCAAGTACGAGGACAGCGTCTACCGCTACGAGGTGTCCGCGCTCGAGGCGTACAAGGACAAGTGGAAGGGACGGCACGAATGAAGAGGATGAACCGCAGGCGTCGGCGTCAGGTCATCGACCCGCGTATCCGCGCCGAGGTCATCGCCACATGGGGCAATGAGTGTTGGCTGCGGCTGCCGGGATGCACCGGCGTGGGCGAGGAGGATGACCATATTGTGCCGTGGTCGCATCGTGGTATGGACAGCGTCGCGAACATCCGCAGGGCGTGCAAGCACTGCAACAGCGTGCGGCAGGACCGCGTGCTATCCGGGTACGGGGCGACGATCCATTGCGTCATCGGCCCGCCCACGGCCGATCTGATAGGCTATGCGACCGAGCGCATGGCGCTGGACAGCGTCATGGTCGCCCATAGCGAGTTCGCCCGCGTGCTCTCATGCGACGACGACGAGCTCGCCGCGACGAAGCCGGTGCGTCTGGCCGCAGCGATGGCGTGGGACGCGGCCTACCGGCAGCTGGCGCGCACGGCCTCGCCGCTCGACGTGTGGCTGATCCGCACGCTGCCGCGCAGCCGCTCGCATCCAGACATGCTCGCCGAGTGGATCGCGTTCGACTACGACATCCATGTCGTGGATCCGGGATCCGCACAAGTGTTCGATACAGTGGGCAATGCGACCGACGAGCAGGTGGCGCGCCAGTGGTACGCGATGGGCGTGACGCAGGCGACGGTGCGCGCCCGACTCGCACAGCGCCGCCGTCAGCTCGTGCGGCTCGGGCTGCGTAATGAGACCATCGCCGATAGTCTCGCATGGTGAGACGATTACGCTCATACTCGACGCTTAGCACATTGACAATCGGACGCGACACGCTATAATGCGGATGCTTGCCGATGGTTGTTTTTTAAACAGCTGCCGGCCACCAAGACCCCGCGCCCAGTTTTTTGTACTCTCGACCCAGAATAAAAAAGTCGCGAAACGGAGGTGAGACATGGAAACGCAAGGAGTCTTCGAGGGATTCGAGGAAATCGGAAAATACAACGGGTTCAAGGAAAAAAGCACACGGAACATGCTCGACCGCTTCTTCGAGACGCATGAGCCGACGCCGGAGGCGCTGGACTACGCCGCCTCGTTGATCTGCATCGCCTACAACATCGACCGCTACAATTCCGCGCCGACGCCGAAGAACATCTCGACGCTCATGGACAGCTACAACGCGACGATGCGCGAGCTGCGCGCGCTCTACCCGGAGACGGTGGAACTCAGCGACGACCTGACACACCTGCTGGCGGAGGCCGCCAAGTGAGGATGCGCGGAGGCACGCGCCGTGACCCGTCGAGGCGGACGGACGGCGGCAACGTGGCCGCATTCGCCGAGTTCCTGCACACGCCCCTGCTGCCGTGGCAACGCTACGTCGCCGACGTGGCCAGCGAGATCGACCCGGACACGGGCAGCTACTACTACGACACGGTAATCCTGAGCACGCAGCGGCAGTGCGGCAAGTCAACGCTGATCGACACGGCCTCGACGCGCAACGCCCTGTGGGGGCCGCGCCGCTACGTCTACTATCTGGCGCAGACCGGCAAGGACGCGTCCGAACACTTCAAGAAGTATCTCGCCTCGCTTCATGACAGCGAGCTTCAGGCGATATGCCGCCGGCCGTATCTGGGCGCCGGCGACCTGCGCCAGCCTTTCCTCAACGGCAGCGTGTTCCGTCCCATGAGCGTCACGAAGGTCGCCGGCCACGGCGTGCAGGGCGACATGATCACGCTCGACGAGGCTTTCTCGCTGTCCGCCGACACCGGCGACGCGATCATCGACGGCTTCCTGCCGACGACCGCGACGCGCCTCAAGGCCACCGGCGTCCAGCCCCAACTATGGATCACATCAACCGAAGGCACGGCCGAAAGCACGTTCTTCAACTCGAGGCTGGACGCGTGCCGTGCCGGCGAGGCGTCGCGGCGCACCTGCTGGTTTGACTTCGGGATCCCCGACGACGCCGACCCCGAGGATCTCGACGTCATCATGGCGTACCATCCCGCCGCCGGCCTGCTATGGAACAAGTCACAGCTCGCCGATTTCCGCGCGCAGTTCGGCCAGAACACGGCCGGCTGGGCCCGAGCTTTCGGCAATCGGCGCGATACCGGCATCGCCGACCGGTTCATCCCGGCCGACCTGTGGGAGGCGACCGTGTGCGAGCCGATGCCGCCGACCGCAGCCAGGAACGCGCCGAAGGCGTTCGGCATGGCGGTGGACGTGGACGCGACGCACACGAGCATCAGCGTGGCCGTACGCGGAGACGACGGCGTGACGCGCACGCAGATGCTGAAGGTGCTCGACGGCACGGGCGACGCCGTCGCCGAGCTGCGCCGGCTCGCACGCACCTACGACGCGCCGGTGTGCATGGACTCGCGCGGACCGAACGCGCCGCTGCACGACATGCTCGAACGCACCGACGACGTGCGGCTCGTGCCGTTGACCTCGGCCGACTACATGGCCGTCGGCCAGTCGTATCTCAGCGGGTTGCAGAACGGCGTCGTCGTGCACCTCGTTGCTCGCCACGGAGGCGCGGATGTTCGAGAAGAACCGGTGCCAGCCCGACCGCGCGAGCACGTCGATGCTCGCGCCGTACATACCCACCGGGTAGCCGAAGAGGAACGCGATGGCCACACCCACCGCGAGGAACGGGAACATGCTCCAACCGAAGATCTCGCATCCCAGCAGCACGGCCGACATCGGGCAGCGGTTGAACGCGGCGAGGAAGCAGATCGAGCCGAGCGCCGCGCCGAACAGCGGGTCGGTGCCGGTCATGGCGAAGCACGCCGAGCCGAGCAGGCCGCCGATGCAGAACGACGGCATGATCTCGCCGCCCTTGAACCACATGCCGAGGCACAGCACGGTCAGCAGCATCTTGATGGCGAAGTCGGCCGACAGA
>ERZ1643246.3774-NODE-3774-length-12591-cov-4.849952_pt1 | contig 12591 bp, 11 predicted proteins | sample MGYA00579265_ERZ1643246 | MGnify/ENA primary metagenome ERZ1643246 (study PRJEB29033, sample SAMEA4952261) | chicken gut metagenome | biome: Broiler Chicken; feature: Gastrointestinal Tract; material: Caecum | place: Ireland | collected 2018 | study: Broiler...
GATGATACTGTGGAACCTCAAATGTATGAGGCACTCTATGACAAGGCCATCGAAGGAAATTATGATCTGGTTATGTGCGACGTGAAGATTATTTATGTGGAAGAACAGCGCAGCACAGTCGTTTCTACCTATCCCAATGAGCAAATTGACCTTTCTGATTACCTTATCAGAGGCAATAACATTACCTACAGTGTCAACAAGCTGTACAAGCGGCGGATTTGGGAGGAAAACCACTACGAAAAAATGCTGTTTGAGGACATTTCTCTGATTCCGGCCCTCGTTACCAAATATCCGAATATTGGATATGTTAAGCAACCGTTTTACAACTATTTTCGTCGGGCTAATACCATCTCCACCTCCCTTGTCGGGAATATGGTTGATATTATCCGAGCTTACCGGAATTTTTTGACCACCAGCAACCCTGCCTATCATCAGGAAGTCGTTTACTGTGCGGCCAAACAGCTTTATTGGAATATGACCCAGTCCCGCACGCTGTTTCAGGCGGATTTTGTGGAACTGCTCCAGGAGTTCCAAAAGGATTTCCTGCTAAATCCCTATTTGAAAGAGGACAAAAACACTGGCAGGATTTTGGAATTCCTAAAAAAAGAAGTCATTCCTGACAACATTATCTGTGTGCATTTACGCAGGGAAATCCCAGCGCAATATCTAGAAGAACTACACAGGGATTTTCCCAATTCCACCCTTTTGGAGGCAGTGGAAAAGGATTTTCCGGCAAAATCACTGCCGGAAAAAATCCAGGCAGCGCTGCTGGCAGGAAAAACCGACTATGTAGAGGAATACTATGCGCTCAAACTGTTGTATGAGCACGGAGGAATCGTGCTTTTCCCTCAAATGTTGGCAAGTCTCAATCTGAAACGCCTTCGTCTCAACCGTATTTTTTTTGGATTTGAGGACGAAGAGCAACTTTCCTCCGGATGTTTTGGCGCCATAAAAGGGCACTTTTTCGTCCAGGCTCTGTTGGATAGTTATCAGGAGGATAACATTTTTAATAGGGCCTTTTTACCGCTAAAGGACCGCATTCGGGATTTACTGGTTCTCCATTTTAACCTGAAAGTAAACGGGAGAAACCAATTGCTTGCAAACGAGGTACAAGTTTATCTGCCGAGCATCCTCTGCTATGACATGCAAAATGGGGAAAACTGCTGCAAATGGGCGGAAATTCCTGTTCCAGATGGCTTTGAAGTCGTCAGTACAAAGGTCCTAAAATTATGGTCCGACCGGTTGCTGGAAAATTGGAACCTGTACAAACGAGAATTACAGGCAAACAACAAAGCGAACGGCAAAAAATCTGCTCCTCCTCCAAAATATGAGGAGGCACAAATCCGAGGGTTGTTTAACAGAGAATTGGAAGAAAGGATTCAGGAAGTCATTCATAACTATGAAAGTTCAACCAGTTGGAAACTGACAAAGCCCATCCGCGCACTTGGCCGGTTGTTCAAACACAGAGGAGGAATTTCATGAAAACAGTGGCAATTATCCCGGCAAGATACCATTCGAGCAGATTGAAAGGAAAACCTTTAGCGGATATCTGCGGAAAGCCAATGGTCTGGTGGGTTTATAGCCGGGTGCGGCAATCCAAAAAAATTGACGCCGTCTATGTAGCGACGGACAGCGAGGAAATCAAAACCGTATGCGAAGACAACCAAATCCCCTGCATCATGACTTCTCCAGAGCACCATACCAGCACTGAGCGCCTTTATGAAGCGGCACAATCCATTCCTGCTGATGTCTACTTGTGCATCAATGGGGATGAACCGTTAATTGAATCCGCACTGGTGGAACAGGTGATCCCGGATCAAATGGAAGGCTTTTTTGCTGCTAACCTGATGACAAAAATTGAAAACCCCGTCGAGGCGGTGGATGAATCCAACATTAAAGTGGTGACGGACGCCAAAGGCAATGCCCTTTTGTTCTCCAGAAGCCCAATCCCTCATCCAAAAGCAAGCCTTCAGTTTGATTACTACAAACATCTTGGCGTACTAGCCTATTCCCTGGAAGCCCTGCGGTTCTTTTCACAAACCCCCAAAGGGCCTGTGGAAAGAATTGAGGACATCAACGAGCTGAGATTTTTAGAACATGGCAAACCTCTTCGGATGATTCCTGTTTCAGCGCACACGCTGTCTGTTGACACACAAAAAGACTTGGAATACGTCCGGGACGTAATTGCAAGAAAACTGGAAAGGGGAGAAATCACGCAATGAGCATCCAGGTACTCGACTGTACCCTGCGGGACGGCGGATATATCAATGACTGGCGGTTTGGACGCAAAACAATTATCTCCATTTTGGAGAAACTCGAAAATGCAAACATCGATATTATTGAATGCGGTTTTCTAACCCGTATGGTAAAAGAACCGGAGTGTTCCCTATTTAGAAGCGTCAAAGAAATCGAACAGGTTCTTCCCAAACAAAATCGTCGTTGTATGTATGTTGCCATGATCGCTATTGGGGAAAAAGAGCTTCATCCGCTGGAACTGACTCCATGTGACGGAAACAGTATCACTGGAATCCGACTGACCTTTCATAAGCATGAAATCGAACAGGCTTTTGACTGGGCTCGCATCATTATGGAAAAAGGTTATGAGGTCTTCATGCAACCCGTGGGAACTGTTTTTTACAGTGATCGGGAATTGCTGGAACTGGTGGATAAAATCAATCAACTGAATCCATTTGCTTTTTATATTGTGGACACGCTTGGCAGCATGTACCGAAATGATGTATCTCACCGCTTTTATTTGATTGACAAAAACATGAACCCCCAGATCCGATTAGGGTTTCATGGACACAACAATTTACAGCTTGCCTTTTCCAATGCGCAGGTTTTAGGAAAAATTCAAACAAAGCGTACGCTCATTCTGGATTCTTCGGTCTATGGCATGGGCAGAGGGGCGGGAAATCTTCCAACAGAATTGATCACCCAGTATATCAACAAAAATATTGCTTCCCGGTATGATGTCTCCATGGTGATGGATATCTATGACGAGTATATCTCCGCCATTCGAAAACATCATGAATGGGGATACAGTGTCCCCTACCATATTGCGGCCAGTCATGTCTGCCACCCCAACTATGCAGCCTACCTTATCAACAAGCAGACCCTGACCATGAAGGACATTGAAAAAATAATCCGTTCCATTCCTTCGGCCTATAAAATTCTCTATGATCGCTCCCTGATAGAACAGCTCTATACCCAATTCCAAAGTCGGAAAATCGACGACAGTCAGGCGGTGGATCAAATTTCAAAATGGATTTCCGGTAAAAAAGTACTGCTGCTTGCGCCTGGAAAAAGCCTGGTGACCGAATTTTCTTCTATTATAGATTTTGTCGAGCGAGAAACACCCTATGTTATTTCCGTCAATTTTATTGATCCCAAATACCAAATGGACGCCTGTTTTGTCAGCAACCACAAACGGATGGACATCCTCAGTGGAGAAATTCGGCCGCTGGAAAAAGTGCATACAATCCTAACTTCCAACATCCCCGGAGGAACCAACAAGACCTGCCTGTATGTGGATTATGACAGCTATACAAATTCAGATGAAATGATTTCAGACAACGCAGGGCTGATGCTTTTAAAATTGCTTAAAAAATGTGGCGCCAAAGAAATTTACCTTGCCGGGTTCGATGGATTCCATCACAAACACAATGGAAATTATTATAAAGAAGAACTTATTTTTTCCGTCAATCAGGAAGAAGTGGAGCAAAAACAGGAGCGCATTCGCACACAGCTCAAAGAACTATCACAATCCATGAAAATTTCCTTCCTTACCCCTTCGGTTTACGAATTGGAGGGACGTTAATGTACCGTTGTATTCTGTTTGACATGGATGGGACGCTGGTCAATTCCTATGAGGGAATATTCCATTCCTATGAACACACATTGAACAAGCTGGGGACGCCTTTTGCCGGGGAATCCTTTGTGAAAAATGCAATTGGACGAACGCTTCCCTTTGTGTTTGAACAACTCTGCGGGATGGATCGGGAACAGGCACTGCACGCCATCCAAATTTACCGCGATTACTACGCAAAACAAGGACAATATGAGCTATCTGCCTATGAAGGGATAGAGAGGACGCTGCGGACACTCAAACAATCCGGAAAATTTTTAGGGGTGGCCACCTTAAAAAAAGAGGAATTTGCCAGGGCTATTTTAAAACGTCTCGGACTTTCCTCCCTGTTTGACTGTATCTGCGGCATGGACGAGGAGGATACCCTTTCCAAAACGGAGCTGATTCGCCGCTGCCGACAGATTTCCTCGATTCCAAAAGAGGAGACGATTCTGGTGGGAGATACCATATCTGACGCCGCAGGGGCGCACGAGGCCGGAATATCCTTTCTTGCAGTGACTTATGGATTCGGGTTTCAGCAAGAAGGCGAATTATCAAAAAACCAGGTTAAATGGATCGCACAAACCCCTTTTCAGGTTGCCGACTTTCTCTGTGAGAAAGTATCATCCAGAGAAAAACTTTCCCAGGAAAAACCAATGCCATCAGTCAATTTTGAAAACTAGAAAGCAAAAGAGCGGCGCTTTTTCGGTAAGCGCCGCTCTTTTGCTCCGGTTTGTCCCCGCAGGATTCCTGTATTACAACCGGGAATTAAAAATTTTCGTTATTCCATCCCCAATCCATGGACGCCAGATACCGGATATAAATATCCTTTGGATCCACCCCGAGTTCCTGCTCAAAGAGTGCACAGACCGCTTTGGTCATTTTCTTTGAGCCTTCGGAATCGATTTTATTTCCGAATACTTTAACCTCCACAATGGCCATTGGGCGGCCGGTTTCTCCATGGAACCAGATCCGACAATCATCCTGAAGAGTGACCATCAGCCAAGGCTCCGTCTTTTCCGGTAAAAAAGTGATGATTTTTCCAAGTTCGCTTTTAATTTTCTCCGCTTTTTCAGCGTTTACTGCTGTATTCGTCTTTATTTGTACACAAGGCATGACTCATATCTCCTTTATGATTGACGCTGTGTGTTTCCATTCTACAAACCGCTAAATATCCTGGAAATTTTCCCACAGCTATATTATAATACATACAAAACAACGATTGTCGACAGAAAAGAGTGCTTTTACATGAAAATCACCCAGACCAAGGATATCCGTACTGCAAACCGCTGGGAAATTATCCGGCAGGTTCTCCACAATTACCCTATCAGCAGGGTGGATATCTGTAATTTGACCGGGCTTAACAAGGCAACGGTCTCCACCATTGTCAAAGAATGGATTGACGCTGGACTCCTCAAAGAGACGGAGCACGGAACCTCTGCCACTGGCAGACGTCCCATTCTGCTTGAACCGCTTTTAAACGCTGGCTGCGTCATTGCACTGGACATTGATATCCGTAGTGTCCGGGCAATTTTGACGGATCTTTCCGGAGAAAATATCCTTTCCAGGAACCAGTTTTCCATCCAGGATCCGGCATTCCCCACTGTATACGGGCAAATCTGTCTCTGTCTGGATGAACTGCTCAAAGGACAACCGCATGCCCGCTACGGCCTGGTGGGAATTGGAGTATCTATACACGGCATTGTCGATTTGTCCGGACTTATCCGGTTTGTTCCAAGTCTTGGCTGGAGAAACATTGACATTTGTACCCTGCTCAAAGAACGCTACCATGTTCCAATCTGCATTGACAATGATGGAAACCTTGCTGCCATTGCTCAACAGAATATAGAAATGAATACTTTTGATTTTAAAAAAGAGGAACCATTGGCACAACCCCCCTATCAGAGCCTTGCTGTGGTTAACATCAGCGATTCCATCTCTGCGGGGTTAATCACTAACGGGGAGCTATTGCGAGGATATCACGGGTTTGCAAATGCCATAGGACACCACACCATCAATTTTGACGAGCCGGTGCAATGTCACTGCGGAAAATATGGCTGTTGGGAACAGTACTGTTCGGATAGCGCGGTCATTGCTCAAGCCAATGCCTTACTGGAAACGCCCATTCATAGTATCCACGAATTCACTGGACTCATTCAACACCAGAATCCCGAAGCAAAGAAGGTACTGGACCGGTTTCTAACCAATCTGGCGGTTGGGCTCACAAACATCATTTTTATTTTTGACTGTGAGGCCATCGCCATCAGTTCAGAACTTTTGAGTTCTTTGCCCTACTATCTTCCGGAAGTTTTGCGCAGAATGATACTCCCCATCACCCATTCCGAACAGGTGGTACTCTCACGTTTGGGAAAAAACGGTGCAATTTTGGGCGCTGCCAACCAGGCAATTGAGCATTTTTTTCAGGAACTTTCCAATTTGGAACCGTCTTTATCCCAATCCCTTTGAGAAAAAAGAGGAGCCTGATAGGGCTCCTCTTTTTTCATTCCCGAAAGGGGCAAAAACGCTTCAGAGCCAGCAGAAATTTTCCCCCTCAAAACGGGATTATTCATACATCAGTTTATGACGGAAATAGAAGAAGTGATCGCTGTGGCTGTGGATGGAGAGAACCCGGGTATGCGGATGGTCTTTGGAAGTAAATTCTTTTCCAAACTTCCCGATGGTCAGTGCTTGTCCACCAACATAGATACAGGAATAGTTGAAGAACAATTCATCCATCATTTTCTGGGAAACCAGGTAGTGCATGTAGGACGGGGTTTCCACCAGCAGGCGGTCAATGCCAAACCGTTTGAGGATATACAGTGCCACCTTGGAATCCGGCGCGGTATCCCCAGTACCGATGACCAGGACTTTGTCCGCATTCTCCTTCATGTTTGCAATCAGTTCTTCCGTGACTTCTTCCACGGATGACGCGGTGACTACAAAGTAATCGTTCTTGATCTTCTGTTTGACCAGTTCCACGCCTTTTTGGGAGGTGCTGATCATTACCGGAACTTCCGGGGTGTTGAACAGAACATGGTCAAAGGGAATGTCGGTTGCATCCAGGGAGGTGATAATATTCCATGGAACCGGATTTTTCCCAGCCTCGATCCTCATATCCTCCATATCCTGATCAAAGACATGGCAAGTATAGTCATGCTCTGCATTCATTGTTCCCGCACCCAGCATGACGCCGTCGGAAACTGCGCGCAGCATATTGAGGATAAACCAGTCGGTGTCCGCACCCGCTGTATCAAACTTGTTGAGTTTTGCAATCAACGGACCCTGAGGAGCATCGGTAAACGCAATCCTACCGTCAATGGAAGTGACCAGGGAAGTGTAGGTGCAGGGACGATCCTCATGGAGTTCGGTAAACTTTAAATCCCCATAAATACTGCGAATTTTCTCACAGCTAAGGGTATCGACGGAACAGTTTTCCAGTTCCTTACTGGCATAGATGCGCTCAACTTTTAAGCGCTCTACATCAAAGGGCATTTTAAACAGAGATGTCGCCATTGTTTTCCCTCCGTTAGATCAGGCTTCCGCCGCACACGTTCATGATCTCGCCGGTGATGAAGCCACTGTCATCACTGGAGAGGAACTTAACGGCATTTGCCATATCGGAAACTTTTCCCATTTTGTGCAGAGGATACAGGGAAGCATAGGATTCTTCCAATGCCTTTGGATCCTCAGCTTCTTCAAAGCGCTGCTCAATCATCGGGGTGCGGACAAGACCTGGAAGGACACAGTTGACACGGATATCAGGAGCATACTCCAGTGCAATGCACTTGGTGAGCATGATCACACCCGCCTTGGATGGACAGTAACCGATTCTCTCGGGGATCGGACGGACGCCGAGGTCGGAGCCAATGGTTACAATGGAAGCCCCTTCCTGTTTCTTCAGTTCTGGAACTGCTGCCTTGCACATATTGAACACGCCGCCAAGGTTAATCGAAATCTCCCTCATAAATGTCTCATAGGAAGTATTTTCCAGGGAGCCAATGAAGGTAACGCCCGCACAGCAGACAAGTTTGTCCACCTTGCCAAATGCTTCCACAGCCTTTGCAACGACATTTTGAGCCTGTTCATAATTGGTGAGATCTGCCTGGACATAGACAGCGTTTGCATCCTCAATCTTCATAGCGGGTTCAATTCCGCAGCCGACAACTTTGGCGCCTTCGGACAAAAACATCTTTGCAACGCCTTCGCCGATCCCGGAGCTAGCCCCGGTGACAATGACAACTTTATTTTCAAAATTCATGTCTGTTTGCTTCCTTTCCCTGGATTTAGATACGCTCAAAGCGGCTGTAACGATGGATTCCGAAGTTCTCCTCGTTCTGAATGCAACGGGTCAGCTTGTACGGATGATTAAATTTGGATTCAAAGCGTGCAATCAAGGCAGCCTGAATATCCTTATCGTCTACCTTTCTCCAGCTCTCAAGGCTTTCCCAGACAAAGATGAAGTGCATTTCACCCGGTTTGTTGTCGTTGACCCAAACCTCTTTGTACAAAAACGGAATATGATCGAACAGGTCGCTTTCCGCTTCGCCCATAGTCCATACCTCATGATCAACATCCAAAAACTCCTGGACATGCTCCGGAGCTGTCTCAAAAATCAAGTGTTCAACCGGATAATGTTCGCCTTTTACATAAGTGTAACCCTGCATGATAAAGTCCTCCTTAAAAGTGTTATCGTGGAATGGTTTGCATTCCTTATTTTGTTTGATTTGCAGCTTTCATCTTCTGAGCAAGTTCAACAACCTGCTGTGCAATGTCCGGACGGGTTTCCAGAGAATCGTGGTCGCTGTTTGGCAGGCATACTTCGCCCAGACATTCTGTGCTCAGATCATTGAGCAGATTCTTGAGCACCAGCTCGCCGCCTAAAAACTGATTTGGGAAACTCGGTGCGCCGCCAACCATCAGGATAGCACCCTTGCGCAGAGGTTTTTCCGGCATATCCTTTCTCACATGGCCGGCCCAATACACCTGAAAACGGTCAATGAGAGTTTTCATTTTCCCGGTAACGGAGTGGAAATACATTGGGGAAGCTAAAACCACATTGTCCGCTTCTTCGAGTTTCTGATAGATTTCCTGCATACCGTCTTTAATTGCGCACTCTTTTTTCTTCCAGCAGTAGCGGCAGTCGACGCAGGGGCCGACATTTTTGACACGATATGCATCAATAATCTCATATTCACCGCCAAGCGTGTCTAAAAACAGCTTGACCATCTGGTTGGTATGGCCCTTAAGACGGGCAGCACCGGTAATTACAAGAGTTTTCATATTCCTTGCCTCCAAAAATCAATGAAAGACTAATTCTTTTCCTGTGCAATTTCCGCATTGACCTTCTGTGCGGCTTCCAGAATCGCAGCACGCTCTGCTTCCTTTTCCGCCTCCAGATCCGCCTGATGTGCTTTGGAGTTAAACTTGATAAAGTGCAAAATGAGGAACGCCACAATCAAAACGGAATAAGCGGCAATGAAGCCCAAATCCGGCGCATAGGTACTGGTAAAAAGCAGTCCGGGGGAGTGAATCATACCAATGGCAGTCAGGCCAAGGCCTACTACATTCGTAATGGCAGCCTTTAACCAGCTGTTATCAATGATAAACACAAATACACATCCCACAATCAGGCCAACAAACGCCGAACCCGGATCAAAGGCCAGGAAGCCCTGGAGCTTTCCTTCCGCAATGTTATCCACGACAAAATCCATGACAACCGGAAGAGAGGCCATGATCACCGCCGGATAGTATTTCTTTTTGACCACCTCGAATGCCTGAGCATAGCTGGAAATACCAACAAATACGAGGATTGGCAGGACAACCGCCTCTGGGATAAAGGCAGTAATGATTGCGGAAAGACCCGTCAGGCCGACAATAGCATACAGAATGACAATTCCCAGGTGATATCCAGTTCCAGAGCCCATCTTTTTCCATCCCGGATAACCCCAGTACAGGCCAACAGCAAGCGGGTTTCCAAACAGGGCGCCAACCATGCTGGCAGCACCGGCCAATACCAGCGGTTTAATGGTGGTAAAGTGGGTATCGCCGCACTCTTTTGCCTGCTCAACCGCCTGGATACCCGTAATAACCTCATTGAGGGAAAATACAATGATAATCGGCAGGAACGGGATAGTATTGGAGATAACGTCAGAAGAAAAAATCCAGAAAGTGAATTTTGGGATGTAGAAGTTTAAGTTTGCAAGAGAATCCGTGACCGTAGAAAAGCTCATTGCACCCGTAATCCATGCAATTCCTGCGCCGACAACAATGGCAATCAGAGCTGCCGGAAGCTTGGTGTTAACTTTTCCAAGATAGATGACAAACAGGACAATCAGCGACAGCCAGCCGATCAGCGGCATTTTCAGAGTACCATCCATGGACTGCAAAATCAAAAATGCCATTGCGCCGCCTGCCAGAGATCCGAACAGTGCACCAGCCGGGACAATTTTCAGAATTTTCGGAACCAGGAAAGCACCGATAATGAAGACCGCGCCGCCTATAAAATGGGCAAGGACGCCGACTTTAAAGCCCATCATGGCGTCGCCGGTGGAATTGAATACCGGCAGCATAATGCTGTACAGCCAGATAAACATACGCCCCGCCTGTAATCCAGCAGGAATTGCGGTCATATTACCGTCGCCGCGCTGCTTTGCAATATGGCGGTAATAGAGCCAGAGGCCGCCGTTTAAAACAACGACTGTCATCAGAACACCCGGCATCATGGTGCCAAACACCGTACCGCCGTCCAGACCAAAGGTTCCAACCAAAATAGCAATTGCTACAATGACTTTGGAAAACCCATCAAAAAACACGCCGATGGAAGCATCCAAGTCTGCTTTTTTGAACAAAGGGATTTTTACATTACCCATGTTTTGTTTCCTCCTCAATATAAAGCTTGTCTATTCAACAAAACCCACTTCTACCCTGTCTCCTTCTCACCCGCCTTACCAATCAAAATTTCTGAATCAGGAAAGATTGGGCGATCCTTCTTCTTTCCGGACTGTATTCCGGAACAAAAAGCCTTTGACCGCCAGTATTCCTGCGACAATCAAGTAAATAATGCCAAAAACCACACCAACTGTGGGGAACAACGCCACGGTATCCGCGTGAATCATACCAATAAAAGAACAGAAGGCCAACGCCATACCAAATGCTGCGGCAAAATAATATTTTTTATCCACCACATAGGCAAGTAACCCGGCAATTAAAAGACTGGACAAAAACGCCCCATTTCCCAAATATTGTATTCCCTGAATAGGAACAGAAAATTCTGCAAATTTTGCCGCACTGATTTCGGCCACAGTTGTCCCCGCGGCCTGTACCGCAGAACTGATAAGCGTCTGTATATATTGAAACAGAATGGGGATCAATGAGAGCAGCACCACATTGGTATATTTTCGATCCAATTCCTGAAAGGTACTGGTAGTGACAGAAAGTCCCACGAAAATCAAAAGCACCATTACCGCTTCTGTTGGCACCAATGCCATGAGCACACCAGTCAGCCCTGTCAGGCAGATAAGTAGATATGCAACAGCATTAACCAGGGAAAATCCCGCCCTTGCTCCCAGTTCTTTCCAACCAGGGTGTCCGAAATAGACTGTCGTCGGAAATGGATTTCCAAACAACGAACCCAAGATGGTAGAGCAGCCATCCATTACCATGGAACGCCGTTCCGGATAAACATCTCCTACAGCCTTTGCAGACTCAATCCCCTGCAAAGTAGACAGGAAGTTATTGATTTGCAAGGGGATAATAATCGGCAAAAACGGAAATATTCCACTAAAACCTTTTGCAATATCCAACCCACAGAAAGTCGGGGGATAAAATCCAAGGTTTGAAAACGCAGAAGTAAAGTTCTCGGGGGTCAAATAACCCGTTGCCCACGCAATGGCAGCGCCAAGGATTATGGCAACTAAACCGGATGGAATTTTTTTAAACCGCTTATCTGCTTTTCCAAGATAATCAATGATGATGATAAATAGAGGAAGCAACGCATAAATCGGGCGGTCAAACACCATTGCAATCCCCACAAAGGACAGCCACACAATCGCAGAGGAAGCCATATTTCCCATAAGCGCGCTGTGTGGGACCACTTTAACGATCCAGCGTCCGATAAACCCGCCCAGTACTTCAATAAATCCTCCAATAAACGAGGCGGCTAGCCCTATTTGAAAAGCAAGCTCCGCATCGCCAGTCTGCCAATACACCGGCCCCATGATTAGGTAAAGCCATCCCGTCAGCTGGGAAGCGCCAATACCAAACGGCTGTGCTGTAACATCCTGCCGGTTTTCCTTTTTCGCCAAGGTCCTGGCCTCATAAAAATACCACAGGTTTCCAGCAAAAATTGCAAGGCCAATCCCTGGTACAATTTTACTCAGCACAATATCCGCCGGCATTCCAAAGACAAACAGCATTATTCCGGTGGCCGACAGGATTTTGGAAAAACCGTCGAAGAAGATTCCGAAGGACGCATCGATATCTCCTTTTCCCCACCATTTATACTTGAATTTCATTTCCTTCACCCCAATATTTCCGATTCTTCTAACCTCCCGCGTCCGGGGAGAAATTCCAATTGTTTAAGTCTCAAACAATTGCCATGATTAGAATACTACCCCAATTTGCGATTGTCAATCTTTTATCACACTTTATGATTTTTTCGTTGTTAATACCTGTTTTGTAAACATATTATTTTATTTTTTGTTATTTTTATCCCAATATTCTTAAATGCTGTTTTGGGAAAAACG